>Ga0126342_10003454_pt1 | contig 26124 bp, 20 predicted proteins | sample Cyp1metagenome_FD_92528 | JGI IMG/M metagenome (GOLD analysis project Ga0126342, IMG submission 92528) | Coral microbial communities from Lord Howe Island, Old Settlement Bay, Australia - Cyphastrea 1 metagenome | ecosystem: Host-associated > Invertebrates > Cnidaria > Coral ...
GCAACGAGATACCTCCCGATATACTCTTGACTCCAGTCTCTTGGGTCTGGAGGAAAAATCTCTGTTTGTGCATTAAGGTCTCGCGCTATCTGTCGTCCGATGAACCCTTGCGGCCGCAAGTCATCAAGAAAAAAAGGTAAGTCTTCATAGAGCCCGGTCCCTTTATCTCCCATTAAAATCTTCGGAGCAACCGGAGTTGGCTCCAGAAAAAAGCCTCCATGAGCAAGCGGGCGTAGAATACCCCACAAATTCGTATTGCCATGTGGATCTACTGACGCAAGTTGGATCTTACTCCCTTCGCCAAAAGCTTCTGTAGTCGCGTAATAGAGCGGTGGCCTGATTTTATCAAATTTTATTACAGCATCACCAAGAGCACGTAATTTTCTATTGACGGTCTGCCTTGTCATGCCGGTAGCAGCAGCCAAGGTTTTGGTGGTGGCTGGACCAAGGGAGAGTATTTTGAGGATTTCTTGGGGCATAATGAATCATAACTTGAGCAGATAAAAAGGAAAAATATTCTATTTAATATACTAGAATTAAAATATAAATATTATTTATCAGCAGAAATTTTCTCCTGTATATGAGCAAATATTAAGACTATTATCTTTTCCTGAATAAAAGTCAAGCAATGACCTTCTCGTTGACCAAAAAACGGAAAGTAATAAATGATCAATCATCCTGAGCGGTTAATATTATTTAATTTTTAAATTAAGCAGAGGGTTGACATTGTTATTATTGCCTTCGATAATTGCACAAAGAGGACATACAATGAAGCAAACAAAAAAACAGGAGGAAATTATGAACGTTGCAAAGAAAAAACATGTGCCTTATGCACATCTTCATGAGAGGAAACACGGCTTAATAAAACAATTTATCCTATTGTTACAGGGTCTGTTACTTATACTCGTCACCGGGATGGCCCAAGCTACCATTGATCAAACTACGGTCCAGGAGCTGTTAGCAGAAAACAGAACTGCTAACGATTTGTTTGGCTGGATTGTGTCGGTATCCGGCGATACAGCCGTAATCGGAGCTAATGGCGCCTCTCCCAGTGGTCTCACCAATGCTGGTGCGGCCTATGTGTTTACCTATTCGAATGGATTATGGACTCAACAGACAAAATTAACTGCTGGCAACAAGGCCACTCACGGCGGTTTCGGTTACAGCGTATCAGTGGATGCTGACACAGCAGTCGTCGGAACATTTTGGCTGCCCCCAGGTACTTCTTTCCTATACCAGTACGGCCTATGCTTATGGCAGCCCTAGTAACGGTACTTCCGCCCCAACTTTTCTCCCTGCCGCTTTCCTTCTTCTGCAAAAAAACTGAAGGTAAGAAATAATTCCAAAGGAGCTCTCAGAAACAAAAAAGTTTACCCTTTGGAACAAGAGTTACTTTTTCATTGTAAACATATGTATAATTTTTTATACTTACTTTTAGAAGGGTATAGTTATTTACATCATCCAATAAGCATCCAAAAAAGTTTGGATTTTAAGTATAATAAATTTCACCTGATACATAAAATGTACAGTGTCGTAAAAAACGAGTTTAAAAAATATCATCATTGGGGCTTGTTTCCGTTTTCTCAAGCGAATCTTCTTAATTTAACGAAAGAAAACAAATGAAACCATATCGAAATCCAGAAGCTGGCATAAAAGCGTATGATATTGGCACTAATTACATACTGATTCAGTTTGAAAAAACAGGGCTATATCTTTATCCCGAATCTCGTGTAGGTGCTAAGAATTTGGCTCAAATGAAAATGTCCGCAGAAATAAAAGATGACTTAGATGTCTATCTCAGTAAGAACAGAAGAATTCAGAGTTGCGGAATATCTCTCTGACAGGAGCTCTATAAGCGACATTATGCGCAATCCTCAAAAATAACGGGCCTCCAGCCACCACTACGGCCCGTTATTTTTCCACAAGCAAGCTCTTCTCCTCTCCTGCACAAAAAAACACCTCCCACCCCTTGACTTTTCCCCCATTGTTTTTATTGTTTCATGCTGTTGTTTTCCTTGCTGGAAACCCTGTGAAAACAGAGAGATGTCCGGCATCGGTTGAGCGAATGCAGGCAGTCTTCTTACACTGCCTTCTCCCTCCCGATCTTCACGAGCCAGATTTCCCTGTTTTTCCATCTGTTCCGGCAATAAAACGTTTTTGTTCGTTAGTACTTTTTTTCAATCCAGTACATGGAGTTGTACACATGATCAAAGTTGAACACTTAACCAGAAAGTATGGAGACTTTACAGCGGTCGATAATGTTTCCTTTGAAATCGGCCAAGGCGAAATCGTTGGACTGCTGGGTCATAACGGTGCAGGCAAGACCACCATTATGAAGATGATGACTGGCTACCTTGAAGCAACAGAGGGCAATATCATTATTGATGGGCTGGACATCAGCAAACAACGCCGAAAAATCCAGAAAAAGATAGGCTATCTCCCAGAAAACTGCCCTGTCTACCCTGAAATGACCGTTCTTGATTATTTAGAGTACAGTGCAGCTCTGCATGGAATTACTCAGCAGGACCGCCCGGCCCTGATCCGGGAGGCAGTGGCCCGAACAGCCCTGGAGGCAAAAGCAGCTAATCAGCTTTCCACCCTGTCCCGAGGCTATCGGCAACGGACCGGAGTGGCCCAGGCGATTCTCCATAAACCGGATATCCTGATTCTGGATGAGCCCACCAACGGGCTTGATCCCACCCAGATCCAGCATATGCGTGTTCTGATTGCAGAACTGGCCAAGACTGCCACTGTGATAGTGTCCACCCATATCCTTCAGGAGGTTCAGGCTATCTGTGACCGGGTCCTGATTATCAAAGATGGGGGCCTGGCTCTGGATGCCCAAGTGGATGGTTTACAACAAAGCTCGAAATTACTCATCAGCACAGATGCAGACACTGATGCTGCTCTGGAATTTTTTCAGTCTATAAATCAGGTGGCTTCCTCAACTCCGCTTCAGGAGCAGCAGTTTGAAGTAAAGCTGACAGAGGATGCAGACAGCAAGGCAATAGCTGCTGCCCTTGCCAAAGGAATTCATGATAAAGATTGGCAGCTCTTTGCCCTGCATTTTGAATCCCGCAATCTGGAAACCGTTTTTGCCGAGATCAGCGAGAAAGGAGGTGCAGCATGAGCACATTATCGCGCATAGCCCGCAAGGAATTCAGTGCTTTTTTTAGCTCGCCAGTGGCCTTTATCTTTCTGGGCACCTTCCTTGCGACCAGCTTATTTATTTTCTTTTGGGTGGAAACTTTTTTCTCCCGTAATATCACAGAAATCAGAGCTCTGTTTGAGTGGATGCCCATCCTGCTCATCTTTCTGGTTGCCGCCATCACCATGCGGATGTGGGCAGAAGAGCATCGGGCCGGAACCCTGGAGTTCCTCCTGACCTCACCGGTCCAACCCATCACCCTGGTTGTTGGGAAATTTCTGGCCTGCCTGGCTCTGATCGCTCTGGCCCTATTCATGACCCTGCCCCTGGCAGTCACAGTGAGTCTTCTCGGGCCCTTGGATTGGGGACCGGTATTGGGCGGCTATCTGGCTTCACTCTTCCTGGCAGCAGCCTATATTTCCATTGGCCTTTTTGTCAGTGTGAAGTCGGAGAACCAGATTGTCAGTCTGATTACGACCTCCTTAATTTGTGGACTGCTCTACCTGATCGGTTCAGATACCCTGTCTGCTTTTTTCGGTAATCAGGGTTCTGAGATCCTTCAGATGATGGGCACTGGCTCCCGATTTGATTCTATCACCAGAGGGGTTATCGATCTTCGCGATCTCTATTACTACCTTGCCATCATGGGTGTTTTTCTCTGCCTGAATGTTTACGGGCTGGAAAAAATCCGTTGGGCTGGTAATCCGGTGAACAGCCATCACCGGGCCTGGCAAGTGGCCTGCGCTCTGCTGATTGCCAACTTCCTGGTCGCCAACCTCTGGCTGGCGCCTCTGGGTGAGCTGCGTTCCGATATGACAGACGGTGATATCTACTCCATCTCCGATGCCACCAGCAGCTATCTGGACCAGATCCAGGAGCCTTTGCTGATTCGCGGCTATTTTTCTGCTCAAACCCATCCCCTGCTGGCGCCTTTGGTGCCTCGGCTCCGGGATTTATTGGAAGAGTACGCCATTGCAGGCAATAGTAATATCCGGGTGGAATTTGTTGATCCGGCAGATAACCCTGAACTAGAACAGGAGGCTGGTCAGAAATACGGCATCCGTCCTGTACCCTTTCAGACTTCCAGTAAATATCAGGCTTCTGTCACCAACTCCTATTTTGACATCCTGATTCGCTATGGTGACCAGTATGAAACCTTGGGTTTTCGGGAGCTCATTGAAGTCAAAGCCCAAAACGAGCAGAATCTGGATGTGGAACTGCGCAACCCAGAATACGATATCACCCGGGCCATTAAAAAGGTGCTGTACAGCTATCAGGCTGGTGGAGATCTCTTCAGTTCTATGGAAAAACCTGTCACCCTGACCGGCTATTTTTCTGCTGATAATCGTTTGCCTGAAGAATTAGTTACTTTGAAAAACGACCTGATGGCTCTGACCGAAGAGCTGCAAGCAGAAAGCAACGGTCGTTTTAATGCCAATGTTGTTGATCCAGAAGCAAACGGCGGTGCTGTTGCGGATCAAATCAGTCAGGAGTACGGTTTTCGCCCTATGGCAGCCAGCCTGTTTGACCAAAACACCTTTTGGTTTTACATGACTCTGCAAAGCGGCGACCAGACTGTTGAGGTTCCTCTGCCCGAGGACTTTGAAAAAGAAAGTCTGCAACGCTCCATTAATGCTGGCCTGAAACGTTTTGCCACGGGCTTTACCAAGAATATCGCCCTGAGTGTTCCCCAGTCTACCCCACCCATGCCTCAATACGGGATTCCAGGTGGTGGCGGACCTCAATTCACAGCCCTGCGCGAACTGCTTTCCCAGGAACATACAGTTATCGATGCAGATCTAGGTAAAGGCCAGATCTCCAGCGAAGCTGATATCCTGATTCTGGCTGCTCCGGAAGAACTTAGTGACAAGAAACTCTTTGCTGTGGATCAATTCCTGATGCAGGGAGGAACAGTCATTTTGTCGACCTCTCCTTATGCCATTGATATGCAGAGACAGCTATCTATGACAGCCAAAAAGACCGGGTTAGAGGATTGGCTCAAGCATAACGGTGTGGTCATTGAAGAACAGAGCGTTCTTGATCCCCAGAACACCCCCTTCCCTGTCCCTGTGCAGCGGAACCTGGGCGGCTTCATGATTCAAGAGACCCAGCTGGTCAATTATCCCTATTTTATGGATATCCGCCAGGATGGGATGAACGAAGAGAGCGGTATCACAGCTGGCCTCCAGCAGGTCACTATGAACTGGCCCTCGCCGATCACCATTGACGCGGAGAAAAATAAAGGGCGCAAGGTGATTCGTCTATTGGAAAGCTCGGAGAAAAGCTGGCTCTCTTCGTCCACCACTATTCAACCTGATTTTCAGGCCCATAATGATCAGGGCTTTGCTATTGAAGGCGACCAGGGACAGCACCTGGTGGCTGCTGTTATTACGGGTGGGTTCACCTCCTATTTCACCGGCAAGCCTTCGCCTCTGCTGAAAAAAGAAGAGCAACCCGAGCCGACCCCACCCATGCCGGGCCAGCCAGAGGAAGAGAAAAAAGAGGAACAGGTCATTGGCCGTCAATTGGATAAATCTCCAGACACGGCCCGAATCATCCTCTTTGCTTCCAACAACTTTCTCAGCGATACCGTGCTGAGTATCAGTTCCAGTGTCAACCGAACCAGTTACCTGGGTCCGATCCAGTTGATTGCTAATAGTGTGGACTGGTCCCTAGAGGACCGAGGACTGCTCTCTATCCGGGGCAGAAGTCATTTTTCCCGGCCTCTTGATCCGATTAGCAAGAATGAGCAGCTGTTCTGGGAGTATTTGAATTACGCGTTTGTCCTGCTCGGACTGGTCCTTATCTGGCTGATCAGGCTTCGTTTCCGTAAGCAGGCAGAGGCACGACAGCTGGCCTTTTTACAGCCTGAAACAGGGAGGGTATCATCATGATGAAGGCAATAATATTTGCAGCCGCAACCCTGCTTGTGCTCCAGATCGGGCTGACCGTGGCTGTTCATCAACAACAGGCAGTTAATCTGGAATCCACATCCCCGAACTCGACCTTTCTCTCCTTTACACCGGACAGCATCACCTCGGTCCAGATCAACGGATCAGAAAACGAAGAGCTGGTTCTGGAAAAGAGCGACAAGGGTTGGATTATGCCTGGTGCTTTTTCTGCGCCAACCAGTCAAGGACAGGTTGATGAGCTGCTCACAAAGCTTGCTGATGCCCGTCAGGGATTAGCTGTAGCCACCAGCAAAGGTGCTGCCAAGCGCTTTAAGACTGCTGAGGATGATTTTGAACGACACATTATCCTGAAAAAAGGAGAGACTGTTGCTGCTGATTTCTATCTCGGCACCTCTGCTGGTATGCGTAATACCCATGCCCGGCAAGCAGAGCAAGAGGCTGTGGTCAGTATCCCAGTGAGCAGTCATGAGGTTGATGCTGATGCCGACAGCTGGCTGGATCGCACCTTGGCTAACCTGAATAAGGATGATCTCAAGGCCATTACCCTGAGTGATATTACCTTACTTCAGCAGGAAAAGGACGAGAAAAAAGTATGGGTTCTGGATGGCTCCAGCAAAGAGGAAGTTGAGCAGGGTGCTGTGGATAAGCTGGTAAATAAAGTCACAGCCATCTCGGTCCAATCTGTGCTTGATCCTGCAAGTTCAGCAGAACTCTTCAGCAAGGACCCAGCAGTGCAGTTCACCGTGACCCGTCAGGATGACAGCAAAGTCACCTATGCCTTTGCCAGAAACGATGATAAGGAGGATGAATATTTTATCCTCAAGATGTCGGATAATGAACTCTACTTCAAGGTCGGTAAATGGCTAGTGGAAGATCTGACTGAGGCCAAGCGGGCAAAACTACTGAATGGTTATGAGGAAGAGAAGGAGGAAGAAACTCCTGCTGCTGCGGCACAACCTGTTGCAGCACCTGCTCTACCGCCTGTTGCGACAGAGCCTCAGCCTGTAATGCAGGAAGCTCATCAAGCCCCACAAGCTGAGACACCAGAGCAAGAAGCTGTGGAGCAAGCGGTTCTTTCTGAGTTGCCTGAGCTGCCGCCGGAGGATGAGGAAGAAACTGAACCTGTTGTTCAGGAAAATGTACAGCAGAATCCTGTTGAGGAACCAGAGCAAAAGCAGGAGGCGGTGTCTGAGGGAGAGATTATCGAATAGCTGACTGCTTATCCATAAAGTGCTTTTAAGGGCATCTCTCGATTATTGGGAGGTATAGCTTTAAAAAGGAAATGGTTCCAATGCCACCCCAATGAGTACGACCCTTCAGGGGGAGGTTATGTGTGTGTGTGCTCTGGTGCCCAAGCAGAGCTTGGGCACCAGTAAACCGTCTGCTCAGTATTCCTTCCTGCTACTGCACAGAAACCTCAATCTCATCAATGTAGACATCATCAGCATTACCGCTGGCATCGCAACGGAAACGAATCCTGGTCTGATCAGTCAGGGTATACCCGGTGATGGTGACAGAATCCTGATAAAAGCTGCCATTCTCAAACTCATCGCCCTTATTCCACTCTTCAACCGTGGTATAGGTATTGCCACCATCAGTGGAGATCTGGAGCCAGAAGTCCTCATTACTTTTATCCATGCTGTATGGATAGTACCAGAAATCAACCTTGATTGCTGAGTACCCAGACAAGGAAAGATTATCGGTGGTTGCTACAGAAGTACTGGTATTATCCTGAAGGTTCAGGGCATAGGTTCCCTGATGAGCACGAGTTCCTCCTGAATAGCGTTTACTGTCGCTCCCCCCGTCATTCCAGTTCCCCCAGCCGCTTTCAAAATCATCATACAAGAGCTGGGTCCAGTTGCCAGGAGCCGCTGCTACAGTGATGTTCAGGGTTGCGGTATCAATGCCACCGTTGCCGTCATCCACCTGCACAGTCCAGCTATTGGCACCAACATCGGTGCTTGCAGGAGTACCGCTCAGGGCACCGTTTGCTGCAACACTCAACCAGGCAGGTCCGCTTACTTTGCTGTAGGTCAGGGGGTCACTGTCAGCATCGGTAGCAGTACCGGCAATGGAACCTGTATAGGCGACATCCTGATCTGCATCAGCTTCATTGATAGGATCAATGGTAAAGGTCGGTGCGGTATTGCCTGCTACCTGGGTGGTGAAGGACTCGGTGATATCGGCCCAGTCATCACCTGCAGAGTTGACAGCATAAGAGCGGTAGTAATAGGTGGTGTCATCCTGCAGGTTGATAACGCCCATGTTGAAGGCACTGGAGAGGTAGCCCAGGGAATCAGCATGATCCCAGTTTGTCGGACTTGCACCGCCATCATTATCACCCCAATAAATAATCACTTCCGGGTCTTCATTACCAGTATCGGTAATAGTACCGTTCAGTGTGGCAGAGTCGCTGGTGATGTCGGTGGCAGGGTTATTGATGACTGTAGGAGCAACAACAACCGGCGGAGCACTTGTAATGAAGACAGGTGAGGAAATCGCCTGATCAGTGTCTGCCTGCTGGATACGGCAGTAGAAGTAATCTCCGGCAACACTGGTTACGGTGTCAGTAATATAGGGCTGCGAATCGTTGGGGTACCAGGTATTGATCACAACACCATTCTTCAGCAGCTCAACCTTGGTGACCGTCTCACCGTTGCCGTCATTGGCTTTGATGGTTACGCTATTGGTGCCGGCACCGGTCTCTGAACCCATGACCTGACCGTCCATGTCAAAGTACAGGCCGATATTTCTGTCTTCTGTGGAAAAGAAACGGCGGGTCTTCATGGCGTTGTACAGGTCAGTACGGGTCAGATTGTCTGCCAGGATAGCCATACGGTATTCAACCTGATAGCCCCAGTTGGTTCCGTGGTTATCCTCAGCACCGGCAGCACCGATCTTCCAGTTACGGAGCAGGGCCTCATCATAATGGCCCTTATTGCCATCACCGGAATGGAAACCGTCATTATAATAGTAGGTATCGAAGTCGGCAGTTTTATTCCACAACTCCATACCAACGAACTTATCAGTTACTGTTCCGTCATAATGACCGAACGCATTGGACTCACGACCAGGATGATTAAAGAAGGCAACAGCCTCACGGCTATCCAACCAGCTGACCAGCTCTTCAAAGGTATTGGTTGCTGACTCACTGGAACGACAGATGTCATCAGCATTGGTTATGGTAACATGACCGTGGGTGCCACTGGACCACTCAAAGCCCCAGAAGGCGGTGAACACACCATCCTGGTTATGGTTGTTTGCAACAGTCTTTGTGTTGCTGTACTCGGTTGATGAAACCTGCTCAGCATGATCAGCAACGCTAAAGAAGTCTAAGCCGGCATTTCTGGCTGAGGTGTAGGCCTGATCCGCAGAACCACTTCCATCGGAGTAGGTGGTGTGGTTATGCAGGTGACCATAGTAGATGTTCCAGGTGTCGATGGATGATGCTGCCATCGCGCTTGAGTCTGCAAGTCCCAGACCTGCAATACATGTGCCACCAAGGGCGATTGCCCCCAGCTTCTTCGAGATGTTGTCCATTGTTCCTCCCTCCAGAGAAAAGTAAGATGTTTGGCTACAGCAGCCAGTGATGTACCACTGTGTACAGCACCCGACACTAAAGAAGGAAGGTTATGTTGTGATAAGAAGATGGTTTATTTTCTATAAGAAAAACAACAAGATTAGATGTTATTTCTGTTAGCACAAACTGTAAGTCGCAGTCACTCCATATTTCCTGAAATTCCGGGGAAAGGCCATGACCACAGCGACAGGTTTCAGGCTGGTAAACACACTTTGATGAGAAGGATGTTTTCTGCTACATCATATGGTAGAGGTTGTGCAGGCAGAGCGCTATTAGCTGCTAACAAGAATAACTGTGGAGGGACGGTAGAAAATTATGCAGGAAGATAAGAAAGAGAACAACCGTTACATCGCTGAAGGTATTGGAACTTTTGCGTTAGTATTTGCTGGTTGCAGTGCAATTATTGTGGATCAGGCCTTTCCGGGCAATCTTGGACACCTTGGGGTGTCTCTGGTGTTTGGTCTTATTGTCATGTCCATGATTTATGCCATAGGAAATATCTCAGGTGCTCATCTCAACCCAGCTGTGACTATGGGCTTCCTCTTTGCCGGTCGCCTGGACAGGCACTCTATTCTGCCCTATATGGGAAGCCAGCTCATCGGGGCCTTTGCCGCAGCATGCCTGTTACGTATGCTCTTCCCAGACAGTCCCACCCTTGGTTCCACCCTCCCCCATGTCGACGTTTTTCCAGCATTCATCATGGAGGTCATCCTTTCTTTTCTCCTTATGTTTGTCATTCTGAATGTCTCCACTGGGCATATGGAAAAGGGAATCATGGCCGGTGTTGCTGTTGGGGGAACTATCACTCTGGAGGCTCTGGTGGGTGGGCCGGTCACAGGAGCATCTATGAACCCTGCCCGTTCCCTGGCTCCGGCAATCCTGTCAGGTAATCTTTCCCAGCTCTGGATATATCTGACAGCACCTGTTCTGGGGATGTACCTGGCGCACCCGACCTGCCGTTGGATACAGGGTCCGGCATGTTGTGAATTGAACGAGGAGGAATAATTTACGGGATGAGTATAGAAATTCTCGGAAACCCGGCAGAAGCATACTTCACCTCTGCCAGGTTCATTGTAGTTGTCTTTCTCCCTTCCCAAGAGAAGGAGCCAGACCTATGCCAAGCTTACTCAGTATAGGTCACTGAAAGCAGAGCAGCCTTGGAAGAAGAACCATTATAGGACTCAGCAGTCCGCTCACCGGTTCCGGTGATGATAAAGACCATGTCATTGCCAGAGTTCCAACCACCGCGATTGACAACCTCCTGAACCACGTTCTTCAGATCTGGGGTCCGCTGATCTGCACCAGCAGCACCAACGCTTGTCCAGGCAGCTGGGCTCCAGTTAACAGAAGCAGAGGTTTTAGTCCGGCTGCTCACGTTATAAGCAGCAGTGGTAAAGGCAGGCGCATCATCAGTGTCATGGGCCTTGATGGTCAGGTTGGTGGTACCGGAATCGGTCTCATCCACAGTGAACTGGATGGTGGCATTGGTGATAGTGGCCCCTTGGGGGATATTCAGGCCGGTAAAGCGCAGACCCACTGTCTGGATACCGCCCACATAGTTATCATAGACCAGTTCGATATCAGAGCTGGTGCTGTACATGCTTCCGTCTGGCTCCTGCTCTACATCATCACCACCAGAGGCAATCCGTTTGCTGATAGTCACAGGATCATTACCTGGAGCTGGGTTAACAGTGACCACAACAGTATCCGTATCAGTTGCGCCTTCGTCATCGGTTACAGTCAGCTCAATGGTGTGGGTACCTACAGCAAGGCTCACTGTGGGGTTCTCACCAGTGGCAATCTGTGATCCACCTTTCTTCCAGACATAGGAGCTAATGGTGCCGTCGGAATCACTGCTCGCAGAGCCGTTCAGGGTGACCTGCTCAGAACCGTTGTCGTCGTTGTCAGTCACGGTCTGGTCTGCACCGGCATGGGCAGTGGGGGCTACGTTAGCAGTACCGCCACCGGCGTAGGTGATGACCAGCTCAGGAGCATTGGCAGAAGAACCATCATAGGACTCAGCAGTGCGCTCGCCGGTTCCGCTTATCATCAGCACCATAGAGTTATAGGCACTCCAACCGCCGCGATTAACAATCTCCTGAACAATGTTTTTCAGGTTCGGAGTCCGCTGATCAGCACCTGCGGCACCAACTGTATTCCAGGCAACAGGATTCCAGCTTACAGAGGCTGAGGTGGTGGCGCGATTGCTCACATTATTGCTGGAGGTGGTAAAGGCAGCTGCGTCATCAGTGTCATGCCCTGTGATGGTCAGATTGGTAGTGCCGGAGTTGGCTTCATCCACGGTAAACTGGATGTATGCATCGGTAATGACAGCCCCCTGGGGAACATTAATGTTGTTAAAGCGCATACCAACGTTCTGATTGGAACCATCATAGACCAATTCCAGATCAGAGCTATTGGTGTACATGGTACCATCACCGCGCTCTTCAACATCGTCCAGACTGGAAGAAACCTGACTGCTCACCGTGGTTTCGCCGGAAGGATCGAGAACAGTAACAAACACGGTATCTGTACCGGTTGCGCCCTGGTCATCAGTAACGATTAAATCAATGGTGTGAGATCCCACATCCAAGGTAACACTAGGGTTGGCACCGGTAGCGATCTCTACCCCACCTTCCTCCCAGCTATAGGAAACAATGTTGCCGTCGGAATCGTTGCTGCCAGAGCCATTGAGCGTAATCTGCTCAGAACCGTTCTCGTCAGTATCAGTAACGCTCTGGTCTGCACCAGCATCAGCAGTAGGTGCTATGTTGCCGCTGCCAGCACCGGTAAAGGAAATGGGTGAGGAGATAGCCTCATCATTATCTGACTGCTTGACTCTGACGTAGTAGTAATCACCGTCTGTTGCATTAACAGAGAAGTTGATAACCGGATTGCTCTGGTTGGGGTACCAGGTCTGGGCAACCTGTCCGTTTTTCAGGAGTTCAACTCTGGTGAAGTTCTCTCCATCGCCATCAATGACATCAATCACACCGCTATAGGAACCACTGTCCAGAACAGAACCCATCTCCTGACCATTAATGGTAAAGGAGAGATCAATGTTCATATCCAGAGTAGAGAACATTCTCCGGGCCTGAAGGGCTTCATAGATGGAAGCCCGGGTCAGGTTATCTGCCAGTACTGCCAAACGAAACTCGGTGGTGGTGCCCCAGTTGGTGCCGTGGTGATCATCTCCACCAGCAGCGCCGATATCCCAGCCCCGGATCAGGGCTTCATCAAAATAGCCCAGGTTGCCGTCATTGCTGTAATACCCGTCATTATAATAATAAGTGCCAAAGTCAGCAGACTTGTTGAACAGCTCCATGCCCACAAACTTATCTGAAGGCGTTGAAGCAAAGTTATTAAACTCTCCACTTCCCTCACGACCGGGATGGTTGAAAAAGGCAACACCGCCGTTGTTATCTAACCAGCTCACCAGCTTGTCAAAGGTGTTGGCGTCACTGTCATTTTTTGTGCAGTAATCACCAGTGTCCGTGTTGATGATAGTGACATGACCATAGGTGCCTGAAGACCACTCAAAACCCCAGAAGGCAACAAAGGTGCCATCATCATTATAGGAATTGGCTGTGTTCTTCATGGTGGTCCACTCGCTGGAGCTAATGGCTGAGGCATGATCTGCCAGACTGAAAAAGTCCAGACCAGCAGTATCCCGTGCATAGGAATAGGCAGCAGACGGACTGCCGCTGCCATCAGAGATGGTTGAATGGTTGTGGAGATGCCCGTAATAGACATTATAGGCAGCTGCTGGGGCAGCAGTGACACAGACACCTAAGCAGGTGCTGGCGAGGACGAGTCCTCCGATCTTTTTCGAGATTTCTTCCATTTTTTCTTCCTTCTGAGAAAGGTGTAAACATTAGGCTGATGCCTTCTTGGCAGGCAGTACTCCTACCTTGCTTTCCGGGAAGAACTTTTAACGTTGTCATGTTAGCTGCACGTTACAATTGTATTAGGTTATTTACTTGGTTTTATTGGGTTTAATCGCAAGAAGAGGAAACCTTTCTTATTAACAAAGCAAGATGAATTGCTTGTGAGGACAGCTTTATTTAACTGTTTATTTTGCGTTAGTATGAGCAGTGCAAAAGGGTTGGCTAGATTGCGTTCTGCAAGGAATAAAAAAAGCGCGACAAGGTACTGTCACCCTGCCGCGCTTATATTATGTGCTCCAATAATGGAGCTGCTGTTTAACTTGCCTGCTTACTGCATAGAAATTTCTATCTTGTCAATGGAGGTGTTATTGGTTTTGGTGGAAATATCAAGGGGGGAGATATGGTAGAGGGGCGACCGGCTGGTTGCCCTTACGGGTTGTAATACCCTCTTTATAGAGTAGGTACTCAAAGCAGTAAAAGCATCAGAAGACATCTCAGATGCTCAGACTTGTTCTTCATCGCTTCCGAAGATGTCCGAGAAATTCACACTCACTCCCTCAGAGGAGACCTGACCGGTCAATTCGACCTTCCGTGACCCAGGCCGAGATACGTACACAAGCTGCCCGTACGGTTCAATGGTCCAGACCGCTGCAATGCCTTCCTTCAGAAAGCGTTCTGCCTTTTGCATCAATTCATGTATGGACTGACTTAGTGAGGCGACCTCAATAACCAGTTGCGGCAGCACGGCGCATTTGGTGCTGTCTTCGTGAAAATTGGGACGGATGGTCCCTCGTTTGTACACAGCAAGATCGGGAATGAGACCCGCCCCGATATCCAGCGTCAGCTCAGGCCATGCCTCCCATTTTCCAGTCTTTTCCAGTTCAACTATGATCCGTCTGCACAGATAGCTATGATTCAGTGAAGGGGTCATTATGTCTGCTCCATTATGTGCATCATTTGTGGTGTGGAGGCCATTGGTTACCCGGCCAAGGGATAAGGTGGGGACGTATGTTTACTTCAGTGGCAGGGAAAATGTAGGGGCGACCGACCGATCGCCCTTGTGGGGTGTAATACCCTCTTCATAGGGTAGGTACTCCAACGAAGTGTGAGGATGAAACCAATCCTCCTCAAGCTGTCTTAATACCCTCTTCATAGGGTAGGTACTCCAACTCCCTTAAATATCTGCCCATTTCAGATTTTTAAGTCTTAATACCCTCTTCATAGGGTAGGTACTCCAACAGCGGGCTTGCTTTAAACTGTAATAGATTCGACAGATTAAGCAAGTAAAATTTTACCATCAAAACGCATTTTAAAAGTTGTGAATTTTGAACCGCCATTATAAACACTAAAACAACCTGATGCTCCACATCGTGACTAAGTAGTCATAATTGGTACAGCATATTAAACAATGCACCTTTTACCAAACACCTTTTCCTGTCTCTTCAAGATGATAACCCAAGAAAAATAATCATGACGAATAATGACAGCAGAAAAAACAAGCCCGAAAAAATTTGATGGTCGGTCGAGTTTCTTTATCCTGCCGCATCTGTTTTCATCACCTCACACTACCATATTTTATCGCATGATCAAAGAGAAAGATGAGCAGTGATAGTATTACAGGCTCAGTAGTGCAGCCCATCCCGCACATTCTTTCCACCTGCTCCAGCATTTTCAGGAAAATGCGGTGTGCTCTTTCAAAGAGGAAGCCTGCATCCTCCTCAAGAGCATACCTGCATCCTCTCCAAGAGCATGCCTGCATCCTTCCCAAGAGCATGCCTGCATCCTTCCCAAGAGCACGCCTGCATCCTCCTCAAGAGCATACCTGTATCCTCTTTCCGGGAACCACTGCGTCCTCCTCACTTTTTGCCCCATTTTCAGATAATAAACAATAATTCCATTGACAAAAGCGAAAGCCCCCCGTAATCTGAAAGAAGCAGTTCTGCTCCATCTCATTTATCCCACCACATCAAAGGAGAATTCCCATGGCAAAAATTCAATGGAAACCAGTGGAGAATGCCCTGACCACTCCCCGATCCTACCGCGCCCAGGTTGTACCCCATAATACTCCTGGCTATGAAGAAATGGCTACTGATATCTCAGCCCTGAATCCCAACTATAATGCCGACCTGATTCGTTCCCTTGCGCCTCTGATGATGGATTGGATTCAAACACGACTGATCAATGGTGACCGGGTAACCCTGGAAGATGCCTTCAGCTTTCATATTACCATCAGCGGCAGGCTGGACGGGCCTGATTCTCCCCTGCCCGAGGACGATGATCTGCTCCATGTCAAAGCCTATGCCTCCCGGCCCTTTGTGGAAAAGGTGCGCAAAGAGGCCCGGCTGGAACGGCTGCCCATGAGTAAAAAACAGCCCCTGATCACCTCGGCAGAAGACACCAAACTTAAGCTGACTGATGTGCTCAACCCGGACGGCGTGCTGCACCTGACTGGCAATAATCTCTTTTTTAACGAAGATGACCCGGACTGTTCCTGCGTTCTCCAGGGCACACGCAGCGGTGAAACCAAACAGACCACTTTTGCCTCTATTTCTAACAGCGAAATTCTGCTGGTACCTGACATCCCGACCCAGACTGACCCGTGGAATAACGAGTACACAGTATCGGTCAGCACCCAGTACACCGAGCATGGCACGGTTCGCACCGGTACTTTTGGCCGTAAATTGCGCACTCCGCTCAATATCACCCTGGGCAATGGCAACGGTATTCTGACTGATAATGCCGATGCGCCGTATGTCACAGTAGATGGTGGCAATCTGGCCCAGAACGAGACCGTGCGTATTCAGGTTGTTCAGGATCTGCACGAAGGACTACTATTCTTCAACCTGATGGATATCCATAAAAACGGGAAACAGGGCGATCCTGTCCGAGTGAGCGGCAATGGCCCCTGCACCCTGCCCGGCTTTACCGGCTCTGGCCTGACCAGCCTGGACCTGACCGTGCAGAAGTACAGCAAGCTGATGGAGATGATCCGTAATGATTACGGTGGAAGACTGGTGGATGTACTGAGGGTGGAGGGAGGGGATTGATGCCGATTAAAAGCTTACCAGAGCCTTGGAGGATGCTCTTCATACACCATTTTGGTGTAAAGGCCGCACTCTACTCGGCTACCATTAATTTTTTCAGGAGAAATCTCTGATGCTTGATTTATTTTCCCTAAAACCAGAAACCCGATACGGCTGTCCCACAGCGGATCAGATTCTTATCAATCGCTTTTACGTGGTCGGCTATTCCTATTATTTTAGACAGGCTAAGTGGGCTTTGGAAATCGTTGATCCTGATAAGAAGGATATGGAAGAGGTGGAACGGTTGAACAATTTCCGGCCTGACTACCGGGTGCCGCCGCAGTTCAGAGCGACTTTGTCCGACTTTCGCGGCAGCGGCTATGATCGTGGACATCTAGTTGCCAGTGCAAACTTAGACGATGAAGAGGTTCAGAACAGTGAAACCTTTCTGCTTTCCAACATGTCACCTCAGCATCCAGATTTCAACAGAGGGCAATGGAGAGAATTAGAAAGTGCTGTCAGAGAACTGGACGCAAAGAAAGATGTACTTGAGACATATGTAATAACCGGACCTGTCTTTGCCTTTGAAGCTTCCATTGAGATGATTGGAGAAGATGACAGGAACGGAGTCACCATACCTGTGCCCAGCCTTTTTACAAATGTGTTCTTACGGAAGACAGAAAAGGAAGAGTAAAGATGTGGGCTTTTGAGATGAAGAACGAAGCTCTTAAAGAGAGCCTGGACACCTATAGAGTTTCTGTTTCTTATCTGGAACAACGTACTGGGATTGTCTTCTGGGATAACATGACTGGCTCTAAGATTGAGAGAGAAAAAAAACGGGTTCGTAGCATGTGGTAATGCACCATTTCGATGCAAAGGATGCACCTTACCAGGTTCTCGCACCTTGGAATTAATTAAACAGTAAAGTGAGACCTTTTAGACGATGACAAAAATACCAGAACCTGAGTGGCGTAAAATCAGAGACATGCAACTGGCAGTACTGGATCGTGTGTGCAAAGGAATTCTTAATGATCTGGCAGACGCATCACAAACAACAGATGACACAGAGAACCACCATAAGCAGTATCTGCATGTCTACAAAATGCTGATAAACCGAGACAAAGATATCGCTCAGGGCTTTAATAATCTCAAACGAAGCAATGCATACCTTTTGCTGGCTTACTGGGTCGGCCACCGATGGCTCACCTTACCGGAATTCAATACCCTCAGTGAGGACACAAAAGCCAAGGCCCTTGTAATCTGTGGCCTGGATGAGTACGACCCTTCAGAGATGTAACAAAAAAGGAGAGACATGGGGGCATGAGCAAAGATGCTCTGGTTCCCAAGCTCCAGCTTGGGAACTGCTTTTTCTGAAGCTCTGCTTTAGGTCATCTCTCTTACTCCGCAGATCCGTTGTTCTCTCCCCTGATGACATAAAAAAGCTCTTCACCAAACCTTGACATAACCAATAGATTACGATTACTTTCCTTTGTATATTTCACTCATCCCAACAGACCGGAACAGAAGAATATGCAGGTTAGTTGAGTGAGCCCACAGGATGGAAACAACAAATCAGGCAAAGGAGATCAACATGGACAATCAGGAGTTCCTACAAGAAATTGAGGTGAACGGCAAAGCATACAGTTTATACAATCCCAAGCTGCTCGCCGATAAGGGGGTGAAGATTGGCCGCCTACCCTTTTCCATCCGGGTTTTGCTGGAAAACATCCTCCGTAATATGAATGGAACAACTGTTACCGAAAAAGAACTGGAGCAGATCAGCAACTGGAAACCCTGGTACATGGAGCCTGTGGAAATCCCCTTTCATCCTGGCCGGGTCCTGATGCAGGATTTTACCGGAGTGCCAGCAGTGGTGGATCTGGCCGCAATGCGGGATGCTATCAAGGCGCAAGGAGGAGATCCCAAGAAAATCAATCCCCTGATTCCTGTGGATTTAGTGGTGGATCACTCGGTGCAGGTGGATCATTACGGAACAGCTCAAGCCTTGGAACAGAATGTTGACAAGGAATATCAGCGGAATAACGAACGCTATGCCTTTCTCAAATGGGCCCAGAAAAACTTTGATAACTTTAAGGCCGTGCCGCCCAACTCCGGGATCTGTCACCAGGTCAACCTGGAGTACCTGGCCAGCGTGGTGATGCAGGATCAGCAGGAAGATCGTCCCCTCCTCTACCCTGATACCTTAGTGGGCACCGACTCCCATACCACCATGATCAACGGCACCGGGGTCATGGGCTGGGGCGTGGGCGGGATTGAGGCAGAAGCAGTGATGCTGGGACAGCCCTATTTCATGTCCATCCCCGAGGTGGTTGGTGTTCATATGACCGGCAAGCTCAGGCCAGGGGTCACCACCACCGACCTAGCCCTGACCGTGACCCAAATGCTGCGAGAGCAGAATGTGGTGGAAAAATTTGTTGAGTTTTTTGGTCAAGGAAGCAAGCAGCTCAATGTCATGGATCGGGCAACCATTGCCAATATGAGTCCTGAATACGGGGCCACTATGGGCTTCTTTCCTGTTGATGAGCAAACCATCCAGTACCTGGAAATGACCAACCGGACAGAACAGGCCCGGATCACAGAAGCCTATACTGAGGAAACCGGTTTGTTTTATCACGGCAACGAGGTACCGGAATACAGCAAAATCGTTGAGCTTGATTTAGACAGAGTTGAGCCCTGCTTGGCTGGTCCTTCCCGGCCTCAAGACAGGATTCCACTCAAGGCACTGAAATCAACCACAGCACCTTCAGAGGAAAAAACCGTTTCTCTACAAATAAATGATCAGGATATTACCCTGAGTAATGGGAGCCTTGTTATTGCCGCCATTACCTCCTGCACCAATACCTCCAACCCCTTTGTCCTGATCGGGGCTGCCCTGTTGGCAAAAAATGCTCTTGCACGGGGCCTGAAAGTCCCTGGTCATGTTAAGACCTCTTTTGCGCCAGGCTCCACCGTGGTTGCGGATTATCTCCGCAAGGCTGACCTGCTGGCTCCTCTTGAGCAGCTGGGATTTCATATTGCTGCCTTTGGTTGCACTACCTGTATTGGTAATAGTGGGCCATTGCACCCAGCCATTGAAGAGGCAATTACAGATAATGATCTCTCTGTTGCCTCGGTGCTCTCGGGAAATCGTAACTTCGAGGCCCGGATTCACCAGAAGATTCAGGGCAATTTCCTGGCCTCGCCCATGTTGGTTGTGGCCTTTGCCCTTTGTGGTCATATTGATGTGGATATGGAAAAAGAAGCCATTGGGCAGGATGCTAACGGGGAACCGGTTTTTCTCAAAGATATCTGGCCCAAGGAAAGCGATATCCAGTCCCTGATCACCCAACACCTCAGTGATGAGCTTTTTCAAGAGAATTACAGCAGCATCTTTGATGGGGATCAACGTTGGCAAGACATGTCTGTGGCTGAGGCAACCACCTTTCCCTGGGATGATTCGTCCAACTACATTAAGAACCCGCCTTACTTCAAAGAATTCCAGCAAGAGATCAGTGGCGGGGATGAGAGCATTACTGCACGGCCTCTGCTCCTGTTGGGTGATTCAGTAACCACTGATCACATTTCACCAGCTGGTGCTATTCCGGCAAGCTACCCTGCTGGTCAATATCTCAGAGAACAAGGAGTCAGCAAGGAGGCCTTTAACTCCTATGGTTCCCGGCGGGGCAATCATGAGGTGATGATGCGGGGCACCTTTGGTAATATCAGGATAAAGAACCAACTTGTTGCTCCCAAGGAGGGGAGCTTTACCCGAAAATTCCCTGAGGACCAGGAGATGTCGGTCTATGAGGCTGCAATGCAGTATCAGCAGGAGGGTACCCCTCTGGTGGTGTTGGCTGGAAAAGAATACGGCACAGGCTCTTCCCGTGATTGGGCTGCCAAGGGCACCCAGCTGCTTGGGGTCAAGGCGGTTATTGCGGAATCTTATGAACGGATTCACCGGAGTAATTTGGTGGGCATGGGCGTGCTGCCCCTTCAATTTAACAAGGGAGAAAGCTGGCAAGGGCTTGGCCTGGATGGTTCAGAAATCTTCACCCTGAACGGGCTTGCTGATATGAGGCCGGGAAAGGCCATTGAAGTGCAGGCTGCCAAGGTTGATGGCAGCAGCGTTGTCTTTACAGTTATAGCCAAGTTGAACACAGAGATTGAAGTCAGCTATTATCAGCATGGCGGCATTCTTCCCTATGTGCTAAGGATATTAATGGGCTGATTTTGTCTATCTTATTAGATAATTACAGTAAACCATAGTGTGTTTATGAAACTCATGTATGATCACAAAACAAGTGGTCTTCTTATAGAAGTTGACAAACTTGAATTAAAAGATATCGCTGCAAAACTATGCAATGAATTTGATTCAAATCATCTATTAGATCAGGAGATTGGTCACATTACATATCAACTAAAGTATGAATCGGATCAAAATGATATCAATATGAGTTTAATTTTTGCTTCAGTATATGGAATACTCTGCTCTATTTTGGGCTTGCTTATTATTCCTTTGGGAGTATACAAAGCATACGAAATAATAATAAGCTGGATTTACTAGCAGAAAGGCAAAGAAGAACACCATGATTATAAATCTATTCAGAGCCTCCGGGTATATTCACTTGTTGTATAAAGAGGGTTAAGAATGTCCTGTGAAGACATGCCATCATTCCCGGAGGCAATTCTCAAAATGGAGGATTTCTTGCGTCATCTTGACAAGCCAACCAAAATCGAATGGATATTTCAGGATGATGCTACAGGGTATAAACGTCAGATGTGGATACGCCTCCCAGTTCCAATAACCAACGTAAACATAGCTAGGTCAATGTACGAAGTCGGGGTAGAATGCGGTCTTGGTGTCCAGATTAACGCTATTCGCCTATCCTGCGATACGGTATATTGCTATATCTGGTTTCCGGCTGACGAAACAGATGCGGAGTATGCGATGATTTCAGGCTTCAAGCTTTCGGTCCGCAACCCTCTTCTGCTTGCTCATGAGGTTCATAGTCGATTCCTATGGCACAGATACTCAAGACCGTGAACAGACTTCGTGGGTGGCCTGGCGAAGTCTCCATATTGCCTACGAGAAAAGATCACTCAGCCATTCACACCATCGAACCCACTTAAAATCGCCGGGGCTCCTGGATAATAATCACTGCCCGTGAAAGCTGACCACTTCCCTGACCGTTTTCAAAAGAATCTTAGTGTCCAGGGTCAGGGACCATTGGTCAATATATTCCAGGTCCAAACGCATCCAACGATCAAAATTAATATTATTGCGCCCATTAACCTGCCAGATACAGGTAAGGCCTGGCTTCATGGACAAACGCCGCCGCTGCCAGGGCTCATATTTTTTTACCTCCTCAGGCAAAGGAGGCCGAGGGCCGACCAAGCTCATATGCCCCATAAGAACGTTGAACAACTGCGGTAATTCATCCAGGCTTGTTTTGCGAAGAAATCTCCCTATCCGGGTAATACGAGGATCATGGTTGATTTTAAAAACCGGCCCATCTGCCTCATTATCTTCTTGAAGCTTCTTTTTCAGCTCTTCTGCATTTTTTACCATGGTACGAAACTTAATCAGGCGAAAGGTACGCCCATACAGACCGCAACGCTCCTGAACAAAAAAAGCCGGGCCTTCAGAAGTGGCTTTAATCAACAGGATGATACAGAGAAAGAGTGGTGAAAGCAAAATCAGCCCGGTTCCGGCAAGGCAGTAATCTATAATTCCCTTAACAAATAAGGCATTTTTTCGCTGAGAAGTTGTTGACAGAGATAAGGTAGGATGGCCCAAAAATTCCTGAATAGAAACTGTGGCTATCTCTGGTTGGTACATTATTTTTTCCAGCTGGAAATCAGGAACAATGCGGATTTTCACTCCCAGATATTCGGCAAAACGGATAAGCTTTTCAATACAGTCAATTCTTTTTATATCCGCTGCAAAGACAATTTCATCAACAATATCCTCGGTCAGGATAATCGGCAAGGCGCTGACAGAACCCAGTACCTTCACTGTACCGGAAATATACTGGCCTTGTTTGTACTTGCTTTGCTGATCCACAGTCAAACAGCCAATTATTTTATACCCTGAGCCTTTATCGCTTTGAATTGCTCTGATAATCTGGTCAGCCCGGACTCCCTGACCAACCACAAGAACATTACGGGTATTATAACTCTGTGAGCGATAATACCGGAGCCCATAATAAAGAGCCCCTTTACTCAAAAAGAGGAACCAGCTTAAAAAGCTTATAAAAATAACAAACAGGCCCCTGCTGACATTATGTTCATGGACCAGATACAGTAAAATAATAGTCCCGAATAAAATACCTACCACAGCCTTCACAACTCTGATATAAATCTGAGCCAATGTCTGGGTGCGGTAAGGCCGGTAGCAGCCTGTGACGGAAAATGAAAATAACGCTACAAGGGTAGCAAGCAGAAGAACCAGATAATAATTTGGCTCTGTTGACAGCCCCTGACCAGTAAAACAAATAAAACTTTTTTTTGTATAATAGGCTGTAACAAAGGCAAGCACAACAAGAAGTACGTCCACAAGCATGTGGATACGGGTCAGCAATCTGCTGTGTTCACGCAACATGTTTTAATGATGGGTGTGATGATGATTTTCGGAAAAAACAAAAGAAAGGGACGCAAAAAGTAATACCTCTTCCATCCCTTGAGGCGACCTTGAAGCTGATTCGATGCTCCGCTTTATTGCCTATTGATTTTCCTCTATGAACTGACAGATCTCTGCGCTCAGTCCCAGAGCTGTGCCCAGTTCATCAAACCATTCCCGTTCGCTTTCTGTATCAATACTCACTGTTGAGGCGGCAACAGCATACATAGCCTGACCCAGGCGAACATCTTCAAAACCCTGCGTCAGCTCTGCAATACTCCGTGGTTGATGCAACTCTTCCAAAAGGAACATTTTTTCCTCCTGAGCAAGCTCCACCTCACGCAGGCGGTCAAGGATTGCCTTTTCTTCTTCGCTATCAAGAACACCATCTGCATGGGCAGCCCCCACCATGGCCTGAATCAGACGACAGGCAACCTCCTGCTCATCCAGTCCGGTGTGGAGTGGTTCTATGAATGATTCCTCGACAAAGTCTTGAGGGCTCTCAGCTTTTTGCACAGGCGAACTCATGCCCTGTTGCTGCGGCATTGCCCCTGGAGGAGGCGGGGGAGGAGGAGCCGCCCCTGCTTGTGCTTGTGCTTGTGAAACCTGAGCATACTGGGTTCCCACTCCTCCTGCTGCCTGTCGCTGTTGGGCTTGTTTTCCTGTTCGATAGATTTCATAAGCTCCCACCCCCAAACCAATGGCAGTGAGTAAGCCCTTGCCCGACTTCAGGTTCCCTGTCAGATTGCCAAGCAGTGAACTTTTCTGCGCTGTTGAATGAGAGGAGCTGCTGTGATGGGCATATCCCTTCTTTCCTTTATGCTTTTTTTTATATTTCTTATATTTCTTTTTAAAATGTTTCCCACCTGCCCCTGTAGCCTCATGCAATAATTTACCCAATAATTTCTCAACGTCCATAAGTTCTCCCGAAATAAGTTCTGATAAAATTAGCTCTATTGTACCTACTAGGTCATGGGAAGCAAGAAGAATCCGAGCGACTTCTATCCTTCTCCTTGGGAAGGGGCAGCAAAACACGAAGACTGATTGAAAAATCCCAAAGAGACAACCGATATTTCTATATAAATTACAAAGCAAGTTAACTTTGAATCAGCCACAGTAATACCTGTTTTTTATTATTACCACAGGAAAAAAGACGACATGTACGCTATGGTATAATTTTCTCTTACTCATCAATTATGTCAATAATGAAAAAAGCAGCTTGCAGGAAACCGTTTTTTTGCTACATTAAAAAATTCGGCGGCAACTCAAGGGGACAATAATAACATTGGATAACAAAATGAACAGCAATAGCCCGCTGCTTGCTGATGTACAAAATCAACTTGCCAGAGAAGAAAAAAGCTGTTTATCTCCCCTGGCCTGCCTCAGCAAGGAAAGAATTCGCCGTAACAGAGAAAATCAACAAGGTTATCGTCAATCCTTTGCCAAGGATGCTGACCGTATTCTTCATTCAAAAGCCTATACCCGCTATATTGATAAAACCCAGGTTTTTTCCCTGATTGATAATGATCATATCACCCACCGGGTTCTTCATGTGCAACTGGTCTCGAGAATCGCCAGAACTGCTGGTCGTTTTCTCGGTCTGAACGAAGACCTGATAGAGGCCATTGCCTTAGGGCATGATCTTGGACACCCTCCTTTTGGTCATGAGGGGGAACATATCCTTGACCGCCTCTGCAAGGAGCACGGTTTACCCGGCTTTCGCCATAATATTCAATCAATCCATTTTCTGGACAAGATTGAAAAACAGGGCATTGGCTGGAATCTGAGCCTCCAGGTACTGGACGGGATCCTCTGCCATGACGGTGAGGCAAACCTCACCAAACTTGAACCGGAACGTTCCAGAGAGAAAAGCTTTTCTTCTTTTGACCAAATCCTGAAAAAGGATGCCTTTACAACCAGCCTGCTTCCCATGACCCTTGAGGGTTGTTTGGTACGCTTGGCTGATACAGTGGCCTATATAGGCCGTGATATTGAAGATGCTATAGAATTGAACCTGATTGCCCGTCAGGAAATTCCTGCATCCTGTACAGCAATACTGGGCAACAGCAATGGCACTATTGTTCACAGCTTAGTGAGTGATCTTATCACCAATAACCTGCATCTACGCTATAAGGGCCCCACCCCTTGCCCTGACTGTATTGGTTTCAGTGAAAAAATTGGCACTGCCTTGTTAGAACTGAAAAAATTCAACTATGAGTGCATCTATCGTAACCCGCTCTTTAAACCGGATTTTAAACGAATTCATCGCTGTTATGAACAACTTTTTTCCTATTACCTGGAACAGTTGATGAAAGAATCCTCGTCCCAAGAACTAACACGGAGCTTTTGGCATTCCATGCCAGAGACCTATCGTAACACACATACACCGGCAGCTATTGTAAGAGATTACCTCGCTGGTATGACAGATAATTTTTTTCTACACCAAGCTCAACTGATTGGCTGCGATGTACCGGAGAGAAAATGTATAAGAGACTAAAAGAATTTATACCAGGCGAAAATACTGCTGTTATTATCACTGCTGCTGTTATCGGGCTATTGGCTGGTGTTGTGATTATTATTTTTCGTGAATCAGTGCATTTTGTCCATAAGCATTTGTTTACCTATGCCCATGAGCTGATCGGCATTCAAGAAATGGGCGGATGGCATGAATTATTTTATGAGGAAGGAGGCTGGCGAAGGCTGTTGCTGCCCTTAATTCCTATGTTTGGCATGACCCTGCTCATCCCTCTTTCGCTGTTTTTTCCAGGGAAAGTCAATGGGTACGGATTCACCAAATTTCTTCGTCGGGTCAACCTGGAAAATGGGGTGATTAATGCCCGGAATATTTTTATCAAGATAGCTGCCACAGCCATAACCATTGGCTCAGGAAATTCTGCTGGAGTGGAAGGGCCGACTGCCCAAATTGGTGGTGCCTTGGGTTCCCAGTTCGGGCAA
>Ga0126342_10003455_pt1 | contig 26119 bp, 23 predicted proteins | sample Cyp1metagenome_FD_92528 | JGI IMG/M metagenome (GOLD analysis project Ga0126342, IMG submission 92528) | Coral microbial communities from Lord Howe Island, Old Settlement Bay, Australia - Cyphastrea 1 metagenome | ecosystem: Host-associated > Invertebrates > Cnidaria > Coral ...
ATGCCAGATAGAATGCCAAATAGAATGTCAGAAGATATGTCAGATAGAATGCCAGAAGATTTGCCAGTAAGAAAATGTATAAATGTCATGGTGGGGATCACACGAAGTAAAGTAATTTTTGTTAAGCCAGGCTTGTCTGAGTTTCGTGCGGTTAGTGCGCAAAAAAAAACGTTTTGGTCTCCAGTACAAGGGCTCATGCCTAAAAAGATAAACGCAAAAAGGAGAATTTCAAACCTCACGTATAAGCAATAATTTAAGAATTTGGCAGTCAGGGTCCCTCAAATTCTTAACGTGCTATGTGTTTGGTATAGCTGAAAATATGTAGCCCGCCTTGGAATCGAGCCCCTCAAATTCTTATACAGTGAATTCTTGTACAATACTCAAGCTGTAATTAATCATCCCAACTGACGAAATCCATCATTTTTCAGAGGGGTAGGTCAACCGCCAACCAGTAATAGATCTGCTTAAAGAAGCAGTGATTCACACTTTGGACACCCATTGATCGCCAGGTGGAGTTCTGCAAGATCGTGAACCGTCCAGACATCGTGACCGTTTTCATGGAGGTTTGACAAATTGGGGGATTTTTGTGTGGAGGGGATGGACATTAGTTGGGGTATGATACCTAGATTACCCGACCTGGTAAACATACAAAAAACGATGGAAAATCATCATTCTTATAGGCAAATCATCTATAAACTGGCAATTTTTCATAGCAAACTGTTGGTTTACTGGCTGCTGGATGGATTTACCACGAGCCGGTCGGTTATGGAGCACAGCAAGAGACGGCGGGATCAAGAGCTGGCGGCTGTTCCTTGTTTGTCCATGTTTGCTGGTTATACAAATCCCAGATGATGCAAAAAGCCATCTAGAGCATCCCTAAAAAAAACCTCTATGTAATATCTAGTGTAACTGCTATTTCGCAGTGCCGAAATGCCCCATCCTACCCCAATAGATACCAATAACCAACTGGGGTGCAATGTGTTGGATCAACGCGGGGTTTCCCCATTCAAAATGACTACCCGGCCTGGTAATGACTGTTACAGTTTGCGAACTGGAACATGGCCCATAGAAATCGTTGATTTACCTAGTAAAAATGGTGATTTTCCAGTTACCTATGTTAAATTACCAGAGGGTGATACCTTGGATGATATTGGGCTCGGTGTCCCCGGTTTAAGCACCCCAATGCACCCTCTGATTATTTGACACAGCCATGGTCAGCATTTTTAAGTTCGGTCAATCATGGAACTTCATGGGTCATGGCTTCCAGTCCCCAAAGTGTCACAAATTCCTAGAGGGCACCCAACGAAGTTACAGAGATGTGAAACCAACCAGAATGAGGATATTTCATAGGACATCGAACGAACAATATCTGGTTGGTGGTTTGGAACATGAATTTTATTTTCCCAATATACTGGGAATTTCATAATCCCATTTGATTTTCATATTCTTCAAGATGGTTATTGCACCACCAACCAGATATGCTAGTCAGCTATTCCCATGCTTAATTAGTGGGTAATTACACATATGTTCCCCCTTTTTCGAGGGGTGTTTCCTCCCAACTCATGGTGGTTATAAATAAAAAAAACTTGGAACATCACCATATTCGGATAAGATACCTGACCTGGTAACCATACAAAAAGCTATTGAACATGGCCATTTATAGTGGATTTACCCATCCAAAACGACGATTTTCCATAGCTATGTTAAATTACCAGAGGGTACCCTCCAGTAAACTAACATAATTATGGAAATGCAACCAATAAAAATAGGATAAACTAGCTAAATCATCCAGAAAATGCATCATTTTCCTAACTGACTGATCATTTTTCAGATTGGGATTCTTCAGGATCCCTATTTTTTGCCCAGGCCGGCATTGACATCGTGGCCTTACTCCGGGATCCCGTTGCTCCGCCTGATGATGATTGGGGATGGCTGGGATGGAGGTTTCCGAAAGTTGGGGATCCCACAAACCATAGGGTTTTAATATGTTTCAATTCGAAGTCATGGTCTAATGACTTGGATGAAAAAAAAGGGGTGCCCCCATGACTTAGGAAAGCCCCATATGTTAAATCCTGGGGACAAGAGTTGGGACTGACACGACCAACCAACGAGGTCTTACGCACATGAGCCAATAGGATTGCCATCTGAAAAACCCAAACCACCAGGTCTCTGAAAGTTTGAAGAAATCCAAAACTACCAGTGGTAGTAGTTTTTGTAATTTCTGCAAGCTGGTGGTTTGGTAGCCATAGTAGTAGTTTGTAAGAAATTACAAAACTCACTGGCAGATCAAGTTCGGATATTTCAAGACGATCCAGTTACGCCACTCTTGGGTAGACAAACACACTAACATCCAACTTGTTCAGAGCCAGATAGCTGTTGGGCGTTGGATTCCTCGCACACACACATGCACTCACAAGTCGCCCAAATTGCTCACCAATCCCCAGCATTTTTTTGAACCAAGCATGACGTCTTTATGATAAACACCCGAAAAATGGGACGATGATCAAACTTGACAATATTATGTATAGATATGCGTATTGTTTTAATATATATATATATGTTATTATATTATTATTGTAATATTATTATATTATTATTGTAATATTATTATATTATTATATTATTATATTATTATATTATTGTATTCTTATATCTTTATATTATTTTTATATATTATTATTATATTATTATTATGTTATTATTATATTATTATTGTATTATTTGTATTTTATTATTTTTATTATTATTATATTGTTATACTATTATTATTACTATTCTTCTTCTTATTATGAATTATTATTCTTATTAGTATTGGTACTATTATTTATTCATTATTATTATCTACAGTATTATTATTACTATTATGATTATCATGATGATGATTATTATTGTAACTATATGGCAGTGTGTCAAAACCTTGTACCCCTGGTGAACATCAAAATAGCTGGGATTTATGGATGTTCATCCCCCTAAAAATGGTATTAATAGGTATTGATCCATAGCCATATGTGTACTAAAGAAACCCAAGAGTTAGACATCTTTAATATGGGTGGCGTTTTTACGCCAACCAGGACATCGTTTTCGCCGGGGATTCTGACATGAATCTGGATGAGTTCTTAGAGGCGCCTGCGCGTGGCGAAAGTTCCAAGTTCCCACTTGGTTTCAGTTGGGTGAAAATAAAGCAATTTATAGGTTACCCTCTGGTAAACTAACATAGCTATTGAAAATTGCCGTTTATAGTGGATTTTCCCATGAAAAATGGTGATTTTCCATAGTTATGTTAGTTTAGCAGAGGGTATAGCATGTTATAAGTCCCTAGCAAAATCCTGTTACACCCAAATATCTTCTCATAATTCTCATATACTAACTTCCGTTATATCCCACAGTTACCCTCTGGTAAACTAAGCTAACTATGGAAAATCACAGTTATAACCATAGTAACTAACTATGCTTCCATAGTTTATACTAGTTATACTATGGTTTCACTTGGTTATCCTAGTTATAACCATAGTAACCCAACAAGTGGTAATACCCACCATAGTTGCAACCTTTTTTTCATGGGATAAGCGACGAAGAGCTCGGACGAATCCCATCACCCGGGGTAGCCCATTCCTGGGTCAAATTCAATCACTGGTTGGTGGTTTGGAACCATGGAATTTTATGACTTTCCATATATTGGGAATGTCATCATCCCAACTGACGGACTTATATTTTTCAGAGGAGTAGGTATACCACCAACCAGATCAATGCTTTACCATGTTTTACCATGGCAATGAGGCAATAAACATCACTTAGGCAACCCGTTTCTGGATATGAATTTTGGACCCACACGGGTTTCACCATACAGACATCAAACAAACCATGGGATTTAAGGCATTTCCAAGATTTTTTTTGTCAAAATCGGTATGGTTTTTGGTAACCCCTAATTTGTTTGAATGGGCTGTGTTTGATTTTTGTACTTATCACATTGGTAGAATTATGGTACAACACATGAACATATGGCAATGTGAAGATTTCATCTAGCAAGTGCTGGAATTCAACAAGAATGAGGGTATGGACCTTGGTATATGGCACCAAAAGATGGTTGGTGGCCTGGCATATGACAGCGATCTAAGGGATAAACAGCAGATGCGTGAGATAGGCAACTATATACAGCAGTCCATAAATGATGGTTGGTTGATTCAGATTAGACATGGTTAGACTAACTATACTCTATAGTTTAATGGCGATTATGAAGTAATCAACGAACCAAAAAAAATCGCGCCCTGCATGAATCAGTAGTGATTTTCACCATCGGTATGCGCAAGCTCTACTTGGGGGTGCAGTTCCATTGTGGTGAAGTTATCATAAGCTTTTATCCCAACTTATGAAGTTATCATCATGGTGATGTTTGATTACCAGAGGGTACCTCATTTTCACCAATCCAACTGAGTTGCGGCTGAATTTCTGTGGAAGTGTAGGTAGGACAATTCTTCGTCGCACCAGACGCACCCATGCATCCATTTTCCAATCTATTCTGACGAAGGTTTGCATGTCCCGCATTCTTAACCACACCCCTAACCTGTGGTAATTCAGCATAGCAGTGGAGTACATATTCTCACTGTTTTGGAGAGGAGTATCATCCAAACTTCGGAATCTAAACATGGGAAATGTCATCTAAAGAATGGTGAATATCACCTAAAAATGTGGCATAAACATCTCTAAACACTTGTGAAACATCACCCCCAGCATTGGACATCCCCAAAGATCGGAAAATCATCACCAAACATTCACATAACGAACGGGTTGAACCATTGGTAATATAACGAACTAGTCTTCATGGGATTCATAAACCAACAAACATAACTCGGGGCCCCTCACCTGGTCACCTTGTAGTATAACCAGCTGGTATACCCTCTGGTAATCAAACATGGCTGGCTTATCCCATTTATACATGGATTTAAGCCTAGTTCTGACCAGAATGATTGGAACAAGAGTAGAATAACTATAGCAATAGGAGCAAAAACATGTTTCCTATTTTTGTTATACAATTACTTATTACTAATAAGAGTTATCACTGATTTAAGTATCATTAAATAAATTTCAGTAGAACTACTTAAATAATCTATCTATATCTATATCTATATCTAGATCTCATTAGCTATCAACAAAACTCCAAAACTCACCATTTTTGATCATTTTTGGAAAAATCGTATTAACTCACGATTTCCATAGGCTTTTGCTCCGTCGAAAAAAGGGGACTTTCCACGTCCGACACGTCGGCCACGTCAGGAGCTCATCACGCTGCGTGGCGCCAACGTGGCGACGGTGAAGGACCTGGGACAGTTGAAGACTCAGCTCCTCGGCCGTTGGTGATAAAAGTATTGATTATGTATAAGATTTATATGAGAGATAATGATTTATAACGATATATTCATATATAATATAAAATGATATAATGATACATATATATATATATAATAGTGATATCACGCAATATGATGAATTAGTGATTAATAGTGATTCATAGTGATTCATAGTGATCATCTTGGAAATATCATCGGGATATTCCCTCCAGTATTTCTTCACTGTTTGACCCTGCAAATAACCGAGTTTTAGTGGAAGCTACCCTCTGGTAAACCAACGTAACTATGGAAAATCACCATTTTTAATGGGAAAATCCACTATAAATCTGGTAAACACACAAAAAGCTATTGAAAATGGCCACTGAAATAGTGGATTTACCCATTAGAAATAGTGATTTTCCAGTTCGCTATGTTGGTTTACCAGAGGGTAACCGAGTTTTAGTGGAAACTAATCTTCCAAGCCCAAGATAGGCAGGGTCGAAGTGTTAATTTACTGGAGGGTAGAGGTTTCCTAAAATGGTGATTTTCCATTGTAAATCATCCAGCTATTGGGGTACCGCCATTTGTGGAAACACCCATATGGAAAAATAAGAATCCACATATTTCACTAATATGACTAAGATGGTTATATACCGATATAATTATGTCTATTCTAGTGGTTATACTACAGTATGTCTATTCTTCCCATCACTAATAGCAACACTATTTCAGTAGTAACAGCGTTAGTCTTATCAGTAGAACCACCAACATATTCAACTAATATGACTATGATGGTTATATAGTGAATTATTTAAATACCATGATTTTTAACCATCATATTAAATACTTTTTATAATCATAATTCAACTAATGCAACCGTAATTACATATAATTTTGGTTATATGATTTATACTTAATGACAATAACTCTAAACATATAGAAATGGGATATACTGCTGGGTTTATATAATGTTTGTGATAGATATACTAGTGGGTTTATATAATGATGATAAATAGATATACTATAATCTGATACATATATATATGAATATACTCATATAATACTAATAATATAACCATTTTACGGGGTTATAATGGAATATACTAACCATACCTAATTTGAATATGAGATTTTCCTAACCACAATATGGGATTTGGGAAAACTTGGTCATTTATATAGGAAAAACACATGAACATACGGGGATTTACAGTATAATCGACCAGTTTATGGGGATATACTCGGATTTATTTCACCAACACGATGAATTTGGGTGTGTCTGAAAATTGAGAAAACCCGAATCTATGGCCTTTTGATGCGGAAATGAGTGGGGTATTGAGACAAAAACATGTTGGATGGATGGCAACCACCAAGATCTTAAAATAGTGGCACATATCTTTTCAATTCTTTTTGGTTGCTATAATGGAGTTGAAGCTATTGAAGCTGACAGGAAAAAATATGTTTGAAACCATTGGATATAGGGGGGAATGGACAGGAAAATTACCACCGTTTGTGGCTCTGATTCACCTACAGAATAGGTTGAGTCGCATGTTGTAGCACCGCACCCCGGTTTGATGAGAAATAATCAACGGTTGAAGAATTAATACAATATGAGTTTTGGACAAAATGGTAAACCAACCATTTTACGATGGTGTATCTAATCGGGGTATAATGAGGATGTGATGGGATGTAACGGGATATACTTAAATGGGATACAAGAACCAATTTGATATGATAGAAATTTGCACGTCTGTGGCAATTTAATAGGAACCGTGATAAACCATTGCATTTTGATTTTTGGTGTTTTCACAAACACTTTGTAAGGACAGAATGGTGATCTGATCTGATGCACACATATATTAGTACACATATGGATCCATCACACGGCTAAATGGGGATGAGGCTATTAGTGCAGATCCCTCTGGTAAACTAACATAACTATGGAAAATCACCATGCTATTAATGGGAAAATCCACTATTTCAATGGTCATTTTCAATAGCTATGTAACAAATTACCAGAGGGTAAATCCCATTAGTATCCCATTGAATCACTATAAAATCCATATCCCATTGGGGCTATTAGTGCAGATATAATCTTAAGATATCTCGCGTTTTTTTATGATGGTTGCTGGGATGGTGAACAAAAACACGCCAAATGCACTGCATGAGTCAGTCCCCGGAAAGATGAAGGCCAAATGGTACCCGACCTGGTAAACATACAAAAAGCTATTGAAAATGGCCATGTATAGTAGATTTTCCCCTTGAAAATGGTGATTTTCCAGTTCGCTATGTTAGTTTACCAGAGGGTATGCAACTTGCAAAGCCAGTATAACATCGTATAGCTGGTCTATATTAACTGGCTGAATAACCGTCATTCTGTTTGCGATCGCAACATTCGTAGCAACAGATAAAAAAAAGCCTCAATTCGACAGGTAGAAAGTATTCAAAAAGGAAGAACATCTGCGATCGCAGCAATTCACAGCTAAAAAGATGGGTTTGAAAACCCCTTACCACTGGCAGATGGGTTGGTCTGAAAATAGTGTGCCCTAAAATCCAATGGTTGATGGTCATACTAGTTATTTTGAGTTTATACCCCATTTTCAGACACACCCAGATTCATCATATTGGTTATATATCCCATTATATCCCCATTGATTATGGTTGGTTATAAATCCTCATTTTCCCTATATAAACCCCCAAAACCCACCAAAACCCACTGGTATATTACCATTGGTTGGTTGGTTCCAGAACCCCACCAGCGGTCCGTGGATTTCGCCCAAGGATTCTGCGGGAAATGAAACAGCGGCGCGGTCTGCGGTGAGCGGATCACTGATCCGCAACGGATCTGGGGATGGCAGATGGCGGTTCAGCTGGGGTCAAAACGCGTCGAAAAATGGGGGAGACCGAGATACCCATCAGCCATCGGTACGATTTTCCCATGATTTTGACGATAGCCATCATTTTATGTCATGGATAAACAAGTAGCCATAAAATGACATTTATATACGGAAAATAAGGGTAAACCAGAGGATATATATAGGGGTACACTATTTTCAGACCAACCCATTTAGTTTGATGATTTTCCGAACGAAGATTCTTCTTGGGCATTTCCCAGCTAGCCACGTTTGATTACCAGAGGCTGTGCATCTTTTTCAAATTTTAAGCTGTTGGATTTCATCAATGATGCAGATGAGTGCGTGAATCTTTTACAATTTGGAATGGCCACTTACAATGATTTACAATGGTGAGCTCTGTAGCCAGTTGCGCCTTGAACATATCCGTTTGCTTCCCTACCATTTCGCTGGAGTTCCCCCCTGCAAAACATAGTGTACTGCAAAACATAGTGTACTGCATGTACATAATTTCAGTCACTGCACCACAAAGTGTACCCTTTTTCGTGGTAACAGGAAAGTGTAGTCACAGTAGTCCTTTGATGATCAGCTTCAAAAGCTGCCGTTGGTTGTTTCAAGGCCCAAAATCCAGGTGCCATGCTGGGATAAGTTCAACGTAACTTTTTCAGAGGGGCTAAGTTGTGACCGACCTAAGCCAGGGGAGAAAAAGATCACAACTTAAGTGTGAATTGACCAAACCATCATATTCTTCGGTGTCCAAAATAGGGTACCCCATGCTACCACATTTGTGAAAATCATCATTTTCCCCGTTGACATGTTCATTTTGTAATTGGTGGTAACATTTACCACATTTTTAGGTCAATATTTCATCATATCCGAATCATATCCACCTTGTACGTAATAGGTTGAACCACCAAGAAAACCCTTGTGATCTTTGAACGTTCCAACTCACCTCCAAAGGAGGTGAAAATCCATTGCCAAAAGGTGCGCGTTTGAACACTTAGAGACTTAGAGTCGAGCTCCCTAAAGCTCTGTGGTAGGTTTCAACGATGTTGAGTCATGATTGGACTTTGGTTTTCGATTTAGTTGAGAAGCACTTGCAGCTATTTCGAGTGAGTTTTGGTTTATCATTGCAATTGGCTTCTTGATTGTTTTATTGGCTTTGTGAAGCAAAGCAACCACCTCTTTATGCGTCGAACCCGCAAATGCGCGTTGAACCACGCAACGACCTGCACGCGAAGCACGTGCTGTGGTGCTGTGAGGGCCTTTGACAGCATTGTTCGTCTCAAAAATTGGAAAAACAATGGACCTCTACAACCCCGCTGGCTTGGACCGTTTGGGGATGTTTAATATCAGGGGGATGTCACTACATGATGTCCAACACCGATGCACAGGACTCGTGACGTAGTGACTACTGGTTTCAGCAGCCTAGTACGGTTCAACTTTCAATTCCGCGATTCATACATACTCTCCAGTCAGTTCGCATGGATATGTAAAACATCACCAGTTGTGGATGACTTCCTCTGGAAACCCATGGATGTCCTAATATCTGTCCTCTTGGAATCAGAGGTTTCCTCTGGGAATCGATGATTTTCCCAGCGAACTAAACCTTCATTGAGTCAACCGGGCTTTCCCAGCCATGTTGGAATGCCATGTTGGTATCCTGATCATTTGAGTTCCGAGTTTTGGAACCAACGACCTCCACCCTTGCCATAGCATGCCATAACGGTTTCTGACGGTTTCCGGGTGTATCTAAGAATATTGGATGCCCGCCGTGTTGAGTCGACTGTCAATGGGGACCATGTTTTTCAAACGACTGGAGTTTTGCGGCAAGGCCAATGCTTTAGGTAGCTGGGGAATGTGTGCGATTTGACGCAGCACGGTTGGCTGCTGTGAAGGTAACCGGCGGATGCTGGTCCAGCACTGAGGGATTTTCTCAGTTCCATAATTTGTTGATGCAAACCTGTGGGGCTTGAGAAGTTCAGAATGTTTTTTTTTCCATCTGCTCATTAGTGAAATCTCGTGACTTGAAGAATCTTGCGAGTTGCTAAAAATGGGTTTTGACAGCTGCTACAGCTCAACAGCATGATTGAGTTTTTTGTATTTTTCTGTTAAATTGCCCTTTTTGCGTCCCGTGCTATGGAATGCCTGGCCGTTGTTTGGTTGCCATTTCCGTGTTGGGCCTAGCCCTGGCCCGTCCAGGCCTGGAGCCAGCTCGTGAGGCACTCTACCTCTATGCCGACTCTAAGGCTGCGGAGACACCAAAAAGAGATCATCAAACTGCAGAAGGGAGACAACCCCCCCTACAATGCCCTCATCTACTCTGTTTCGCTTTCACATGCGGAGCCGAGCTGCCGCTGCATCTCTGGCTGCGAAAAATCCAAAGAGATGTCCGGTGCAAGTGGCCGCCATAGGGGTTTTGCATTGGAAGTGACAGCCCCCTATGCGGCCACCTACACCGGGCCTGAGGGTTTTTTTCAGTAATTAAGTTTGACAACTATGTGGAGGAGTTTGTTGAGAAGTTGCCGATCAGCCCGGAGCTGAGGTCCCTGAGGTCCTCACCAGAAGCCTCGGCAGCGTAAAGGCAGCAACCCCTCCGAACCAAAGGATTCGGTCACTTAGACCATCTTAGACCCGTTGATCTCAGGACCAATCCCAAGTCCCCACAAGTACCAGGAATTGCTCCACCATGTCATGCCATGTCTGCAGAGACGAATGCGAAGAGATCGCTTTCACGATTTCTTCGCATTCATCCCATGGAGAACATGGGTCGAGGCCGAGATCTTGGGATGCTGTGGCTGGGCACGAAAGGTGAGAAGGTTGAATGGCTGGAAGAATGTTGTACTGAATACAGCATGATCAACGGCTCCAGCCGGGAGCTGATGCGTAACTCAGTTCCGACACCCTCAGCAGGTCCAACTCACCTCCAACACCGCAAGGAAAGGTCGGCTGAAGAAGATGGAGACCGAACCGCCAAAAGAAGTGGTTCAGGGAGGAGATCGATGAGGAGAAGCAAGGCCCAACGTGGCTCAGACTAGGGACAGCCCCTGCACCTCCGAAGCTTTGAAGTTTGATCAGTGCACTTCCGCAATGAAACGCCAGCCTTCGAAACGTACATTTTCATACATTTTCTGGATTGATGAAAGCTGCTCAAGAGCGCAGGGCACAGATTTCTTCGGATGGTAGTTGAAGGATCACTGACCCCAGCCGCCGCATTCGGAAAAAGACCCTTTGCCTTTTCAGGACGATGGATCTTTTTTGCAGTGCATCTTGTCTTGAAATTTCTCGGACAGCCCTTCCAAATCTTTACGCTCGGAAAAATCTAACATAGCTATGGAAAATCACCATTTTTTCATTGGATGTTAATGGATGTTATAGGCAAATCATTCATAGATGGGCAATGTTCAATAGTTACCCTCTGGTAATTTAACGTAGCTATTGAAAATGGCTATTAATAGTGGATTTTCCCACTAAAAATGGTGATTTTCCATAGCTATGTTAGTTTACCAGAGGGTATGTTGTTTTTTTCCAGATCTTTCGGCATGTTTTTTCTCTTCCACCTGACAGCAGCCTGGCACAGATCATTCGTTTCTTCAGGTCTTTGAGGTCGACTCAAAGTTGACTCCGCGGCAGGCCACCCTTGGGATGTTTTTTGTTGTCTGAAAATAGGGTAGCCCCGGATTTGATGCTTTATATTGCTTTATGAATTTGTTTATCATTTATTTCCCTACTCAAGGGCCATTGGATGGGTATATATATATATATATCCATTTTTGGATAAAGCCATATCAGATCTGATTGCAACTTGATTTGCAGACATCTTGTGACATTTTGCAGCAGTACGTAGCAGTAGTGTTGCCCTTTTTCGGGACTTGCAGGAAGTTGGGCAGGAACCCCCTAGGAAACAGTTCAATTCAATCAATTTGGAAAGTGCAGATGGCCAAGTGAGTGCTTTGGGGTGCAGCCCACATGCTGCTTGAAATATGAAACATGGGGATATGATGAAATTAAATATGAAGGTTGCAGCTGCAAAACTGGGACATTGCTGAGCCATGATGCTTGAACTGGTTGGGGACTGGGCTTAACTCAGCAACACAACAAACCTAACATGCCATGATTGTTGGCTTCCAGGTCTGAAATTGGTTTATACGTTTATGTTGTGGGTGACACACCCAAGAGATGCACAGGACTTGTGACAAAACTATTTTTTCCGGCAGCCTAAGTCTTTCATGCTTCCAGCTTGCCTGGGTGTTGTTCTGATTGACGGCTACGTTTGAACGGTTCAACTTTCAATTCAGTGATTTATACATACTCTCCAGTCAGTTCGCATAGATATGTAAAATTCACTGTTTGTGGATCACTCTTATGGACACCTATGGTTGTACATATCTATGTTAACAGTTTACTGGTGTGTCTAATTCTCCTGATTCTTTTGAGAAAGGGTTTGTTGAACCAACAGCCTCCACCCCCAACAATTTCAACTGGGACCATGTTAATAACCAACTGGATTCTTGAGATGGCATATAAAATCATATAAACATATTAATTTATAGACCAGCTCCAGTTTTGCCATGAACACCTGGTACTTGGCAGCGAATCTGATGGGAAAATCTGTGACCTAGGGCTAGCTGGCTCGGAAGCCCTATGGGGCCACAGATTTCCGTATCTGTTTAGTATTAATCATCTAATGATTGGGATACCCAAACACTTGATCCATACCCGAATGAGTACAAATTTGGCGTTTGGCCCATGGTTTTCGACACCCGAAAGAAGATGAGAAACATGAAGTCATAGGTATTTTGTTTGTTCGAAACAAAGAATGGACTTGAGAATTTCCCCACGTCCAAAAAAAGGAACTATGAGGTCTTCCAGGGCTTTGTTGAATGGCCAGAAATCCCGGGGCTGACACCTGAACCGACCAGCCGAGCAGCTTTCACTTGTGCCAGGGCTGAGCAGGCGGTTTTCCTGGGCAGTCATCTTACAGATGGGTTATCCCATCTGTGAATGGGTTGTGGCTTAGGCAGATAGCGTCATCATAAAAGGTGAGGCCCCTGCGAGAACTAAGTTGACCTACAAATTGGTGCCAGGGTTTACGCGGAATGTAGCTATGGTGAATGGCAACTTATAACTGGAGGGCCTCACCTGAGTAGATTGCTTCACCATATCTATAGTTCTCTTGGTGGACCCCATTTACCAGCCACTTACGTCGGACGTCGCCACCGTGCGAGCGAACATGCAAAAAGATGTCCGGAAAATGCACGCGGAGAAAACCAACCAACATGATTTACCCTCCAGTAGTCAAACGTGGCAACAATCACGTATAGATGGAGGTGTAAATGGGAAAATCATTTAGTCTACACGTGGAGGATTTCGCGTTGCCATCTTTGATTACCGGAGGGTACACATTGTGAATGCCTTGCTGTTGTGGTTTCGATTTCATGAAAACTTGGGGACCACGGCAAAAAACAAGGCAACCAGGGTCTTTACGAAGATAGTTTCAGATTTGAAAACAAGGGATGCCCTTGTATCAGTTTTTGGATTCATGATGGATTCATCTGGGTAAATGACATAACGACCTTACTGATCTCCCTCACTGGAATCATGGTTAGGATTCGGGAAATCATCCCCAGCCATGGCCGAACAATTCAGGTTAGTGAAATATTATAATTTACCCAGAACAATATTGAGGAAGTGACTTACCACATATCTATCACCATGGGGATGGGGATTCAACTAAGTGAAGCCTGAAAGAGTGCTTGTTAGATTTACCCAGATTCATGAAACAATCAAGAATATCCTTTAGATTTGGGCGGTCTCATTTCCAGACAGAACGTCGAGCTTTTTGCTTTTGCCCTTGACTGCGTCCGTGCCGCAGCGAAATCAGCGCCAAATTCTTCGTAGTCTGTGACTCAGGGTCCTCCAAAAAGTCTCCATCTTTTAAAAGGTTTAGTCTCCAACTGGTGGAAAAAGGATTTCATGTTGCCCAACTGGTGGTCACCAGACATACCTCGATCCCTGATGCACTCATACGATTTTTCGAGATCTGCAGTGATTTCTTCGGGGACTTCGAGGACCCCTGCATCAAAACTTCATGGCCGCATGGAGCTCGAGCCCTCTCGGAGGTTCAGCAACGGCTCTCAACGATACAGGATTTGGAGAATCCCCCGTGCATGGATCATTTTTGAGGGAAACCACGGCGTTTTCCAAATCTCTGTTAGTTTGTTGGACATCAGGAAGACATTTTCAAGCAGACCCCGATGGCCCGATGGCCCCAGTTTCTTCAGTAGTAAACCATGTGAGAAGCATCCTAGGTGAGCTCTTGCGGGTGCCCATCTGGATTTGGACACCACAACTCATTTCTCTGAGCTTTAAACATCTTTAAACTATCAGCTGAGATAGTTTTTTTAGCATCCAATAAACAATTTTCATGCAAGTGTGGCAATGGACCACCATCCACTTGCATCCATTATTGTATTATATTGTATTAATGATCATGAATGTAGGATTTTTCTCCTTTAACATGTGGATTTCCATGATTTTCCATCATGACTTGTTCTTGTTCAAACTCTTCTTCTGTTTCGGATTTCCAAGCGCAAAGCATTCGGGTGGGGCATCCTGATGGATTACGGAAAGCTGAATTGAGCAGTGGCTGCTAAAGCCCTGTTGATTGATGATAAGCTAGGGGATTATACTACCCAATATATTGGGGATTTGATCGTAATCCAAGAACGGGGAATCTTGCGAGTGAAAATGGGTTTCGACAGCTGCTACAGCTCAAAACAGCATTTCTGCTGGTTGGTGGTTTGGAAGATGAATTTTATTTTCCATAATAATTATGATTTATATGGGAGAATCCTTCCCATTGACTTTCATATTTTTCAAGATGGTTAAAACATGTTAAAACCACCAACCAGCAATATATTGGGGATTATAATAATCCAATAGAGGAATCCCTATTAACCAACCAGTATAATGGAATGATTGAGGGATTTGGAACACTGCTCAATTGTTAACATCATGAAGTTGAGCACGTCCGATTCTCCAAAATGGCTAAGAAAATCTTGGTAGTACCACTGATATTTTTTTCCAGCAATCTACCATCTGGTAATCAAACTTGGGCTGGGAAATCCACAAACTAAGCGGAGGTTTTAGGCACAACATCATGACGACCGAAGAGTTTTTGGGGTTTTATGCTCCAATTCCATCCAATTCCTCGGAACTCATGTCTTGTGGCCATTCTCCGATTTTTTGCCGCTTCAAATCTGTAGTTACAGCTACGTATTTTCTCGCCACACACTTGGTTTCTTGGTGGTTTTTGGGCACTTTTCATGGAATTTTCCATATTTGTCCCCCTGGAAACTTACGCTTCTCGGCGATCTTGACTCCCAGGTTGGGATAGGAAAGCCACGAAACATAGTAGTGATGACCCCTACTTAGCTAAATCTAAGTTGGCTACCAGAGTAACTGTTGGATGGCGATTATACATGATTATACCATATTTATACCATATTATACCTACACCAGGAGATGGATTAATTGAGCCATTAGACATGCCGCTGATTTGATATTCTTGGTGGTTATACTACTTGGTTGATGGGTGATTTTTACAATTTCAAACAGGAATAGTTATCAAACAACTAGTCTCAAATCGCCATGTTTTATGGTTAATTCACCCAATTTCGGCTGAACATCGTGTGCCATAAAATCATCCCATGTTGGCATCATGTTTTTAATTCACCTCAAAAATCCATCAAAATTCACCCTCAAAATCCACCATGGTCCTCCACGCTTGGCAACAAAAGGTGCCCAGAGTCATGGTGGATTTCATGGTGGCTTTTCGAGGCGCGCGAGCGACATTTTCGGGCGAGGGTTTTCGTTCTGTGGGAACAAAATCGCTGGTTTTTTTGTAGGCTCTGGGTGAATCATGGTTTATTTTAGGGAAATTATCCCCAGCCATGGCCCAACAATAGCTGGTTAGTGACATATTATTTCATTTACCCAGATAGCTGGTTGATAAGTTCTGTTTTAGATGTAAAAGAGCTGGTGAAACAACGTACTAAAATTACAGAACTAATTGTTTTTGTCCCCGTCGTTGAGTTCGGGGATTTCCCATTTTGACATATTTAAACCACCATGTTTTCTTCGATGATTTTCCCTATTTTTTTTTTACCTCCATGAATAGTTCGTGGATTTCCCATGTTTGAATAGAGGGGTATCATCTACGAGGTGGTGCCCCCTATTGCCCATCTACAAAACTGTAGCTATGGGTAAAATCACGGTGAACCCAATAACTGGTTGGTGCTTTGGAACATGAATTTTATGACTTTCCATATATTGGGAATAATAATCCCAACTGACTTTCATATTTTTCAGAGGGGTTGAAACCACCAACCAGATAATGTGGGTAAAACAGTGCCATAAACCAGCCAACTTAGCGATCTAAATCCACATATGTCAGATCATTTTGGTAGATGAAATCACCATTTCTGGTGGTTGAACTCCCCGATTTTTTTGCAGGTGATGGAATCGGGGAACCCCTGTTGAGGTCTTTGCTTCGCTTTGACCTGCTGCGCAAGGCAGCAGGGTGTGGGGTCAGACCTTCATTTTTGGTTATTGTGACCCCCGAAAAGATAGGTGAAGGTAATTTTTTTTCAAGAGGGTAATTATAAATAGGGGATAATAGGGGATAGTATAGTATTATAATGCATTATATTTCCATAGTCCTGTTATATAACTAAAACTTACCTTTCCATAGTCATAGATGAAGCTTATTATTATAGCTGGGATGAAAGATGGACAGAGTAATGATGCTTACTAACCTTAATCCCAAGAAGATAGATGAAGGTAACTGGCTCCAATCAGGAGAACCTTGGGCTGAAAGGGTAAGTTTGAAAGCCTGTGGATTCTCGGGGAATTGTCGTGATTTTTCAATGGTATGTAAGAATGATGGTTGATGCCAAATAGGCTAGAACGAAATGGGGGAGATGAAACTGCATAATTAGATGGGGAGATCATGGTAGCTTGAGAGCACGATAAGTAGTCGGGCGATACGCACTGATTGAATGGGAATAAGGAATTTATCATGATTTATCCGCGAACTGGGAATCCTACCTCAACCAATGAGTAGAAGGAATAAACGCAAACAACTCTGGCCACGAAGCAACCACGCATGGGATTTTGACCAAAATAGGAACTTGAGCCACAACACTTTGGGAACCAAAACTGTTTTTGGCCTTGGAGAAACACAGATGGAACCGCAACAATAGTTGGAGATTCCCAACGACTTGACTGGACTTTGACTAATATGTTGTTTCCATGGTACCTTTGCTCTATACCGCCGAGTGCCTGGCAAATTTGAACGTGGGGTAAGCATGTACTCACAAACTTGGTAAGGTCTTGCTTTATTTAAAGCATCCGTTGCAGCAATTTGACATAATTTGAGGATATTTGACGATATTTGACCATTTTCTCTCACCCCACTAGGTTAAAACCACCACTCGTGAGCGTTTGCCGAAGATTGAAACCGCATTGGTATGGCTGGGGTAACACTTTGGATTCGCATCCACTTAAAACGGGGTTTTCTTCAAATGGCACTACCCTTTGAGGCCATTTCAGTCTGGGGCACAACACTGAGATGTTTCCCGGGCCGTGAATAAGGGGCATGTTTCCTGGAACGTTAGAGTAAAAACATGTAAAAACCATGCAACAAGTTGGTGGAGTTTCCCTTCACCCAATCCATCCAAACCAAGTAACTTAGTTTAAATCTATGGCCATTCTCTACAAACATCATTAGTCATTCTTGTTCTTCCCCCTAAATGCATGAGATATCCACCATATTTCCATATATTTCCCATTGGCCCAAAGATGGCCCAGCGAGAACTCGCAGAATCCGCCCGAAATCGAAGGTTTAGTCAAGTCCAAGCTGTTCGGGACCGGTTGCGCTTGCCACATGTGAAGCCGCGGTTGAACGGTTGAACTGGGAAAACCCATGGGGATTTTGACCACATTCCTGGGGGATGTTACTGGGTTATTGATGCTGGTTACCCTCTGGGAATCGTCTACGTGGCCGGGAGATCCCCAAAATAGATTGAAATGATTGAAGGTTTAGAGCTGGGAAAATTATCGATTTCTGTTTATAGCTGAGGATTTCCCGATTTTCCATTGCCATGCTTGATTTACCGGATTATCATATTTCTGATGACTACTAATGTCTACATATAATTTAATGATTGACAATAATGGTCAGTTAACCACATGTGGGGTTCTTAAGTCAGAATAATCAAGATGGGATTATTCATGATTTTTACTCATAAACCAACTGGAGATGGATGAAAACCATTCGGTACGCCGTTTAGACGCCGCTTAGAAAAAATACAACCACTAAAGATGGGAATGTAAGGCTATTGATGATGGATAATACTGATTAAAATGGTGACATGATTATTGATGTATCTGGTTGGTGGTTTGGAACATGAATTTTATGACTTTCCATATATTGGGAATAATCATCCCAACTGACTTTCATATTTTCAGAGGGGTAGGTATACCACCAACCAGTTATTGATGTATTGTCGTGGTTCATTGAGCAAGTTTGGATGGATCAAACCAATGAAATACTATTTTTCAATATCACTTTCTGGAGGGACGAACACAGACCTATATATACTATCTTCCCTATGCATTGACGGAAATCAAAGAAACAAGTAATTGCACGTGCATCCCGAAAAAGAATTTGCATGTTGTGTATATATATACACATATGTAACTGCACATTTAATTCGGACATATATATATATAATTACACATGTTGTGTTTACGTGGTCTTATGCCATACATATGTATATGTATATATATACATATACATGGGTTGTGAGCATGGTTAGGAACAACTTACTAACTAGGATGCGCATCCAAGTACGGCATAATTTATTCATTTTTTTGGAATTCAGCGAGACTCAGATTTACTAAAGTCAGAGTGCAATGTGATTGCTTTGCATTTGGCTTCTGAAGAGAGGAACGAACTTCCATTGAAATCAAGGTGAATTCCACTTCTGGGAGCTACGAAGATATGGATCCTTGCGGGAAAACCTCCGAGATAGCCTCTGGTAGTCAAACAATCGCGATGATCGATCAATGGCCATTTCAGGGACCGATTTATTGGAGGTACCTACCATATATAAGGCCTATGTAAGGCCTATTTATATGGTACAGTAACTCCATTTTACGATCCTGAAATTCCCATTGAATTTATTTATTGTCTTTTTCCATGAAGACCTCCATTTATAGGGGATTTTCCTTGCCAGACGGTTCAGCGAAATAGAATGGATTGTCAATGCCACAAAGCAATTTTCAGCAAGATTGCCAGGCATGCAACAAGAGAGACATGCCAACATTGCCACTATCATCAGAACATGCACAGAATTGGAGCTAACTTTCTACAGGAAACACCTGTAGCAAAGCATATTTAGGGTAGAAATCCATAGTTTTGCTGCAGTGATTCCCTTGCATCAACACCAAAATAGATCCAAAAGCTGGACTGCTGGAAACGCTGAAGTGAATATCATCTATGTTCCATCCTGAAAAAGCCTAAATCATTTTTTTTGTGGATGTTTCCTTTAGCAGTCCGGTTGGCCCGTTTATCCACTAACTTCTGTTTTGGACCCTAAAATCCTGGAACTATTATTTGCAATAAGGCGGGAACTATTTAGCGTATTTATGAAATTATTTGAATGGGGATCAGTCCTAGCTAGGTAGTAATGGAAGATCCAATAATGAGATGGATGATTTGGGGCAACCCCCATTGCAGGAAACCTCCATATGTTGCAGATGTAGACTACTGTAGAATTGAGCCATTATTGAACAATCCATACACCTCTGTTGATGGCTTAGACAGATGTCTTGGGATAAACATGGGATAAACCAAGAAATGTTTCAAGGGATTTATATATACCATTTTATAACCAAACATTACAAATCTGGTCGGTGGTTTGGAACATTTTTTTTTTCTCCATATATTGGGAACAGTCATCCCAACTGACTTTCATATTTTTCAGAGGGGTTGAAACCACCAACCAGAAATCATATTACAAAATATGGAGGCTTCCATTTCAATATTTCACTGGCTGTTGGTTTGAAACGTTCGGATTATTTTCCATGATATATGTCATCCGCAACCCATTGACTTTCATATTTTTCAAGACGGTTAAAACCACCAACCAGTTCATTTCACAATACCTCCATATTTTGAGGACCCCTTTCAATCCATGACTGCCAGGACAACAGCGTGGAGCGACTGACCTTAGATGCCCTGGAGCTTGGCGTGTGATGCTCAGTGGATCTTATCATCCCCTAGTTGTGGTTGGTTAACAGATGATATGTACACCAAATAGCTGGATGGTTTATTTCATAGAAAAACCCTACAAAAAATGGATGATCATTGGGGGTACCACCATGACTTAGGAAACCTCTACCCTCCAGTAAATTAATAGTTCGACCCTGCCTATCTTGGGGTTGGAAGATTAGTGAAACCACTAAAAATGGGTAACATTTTCAGGGTCGAACTGTTAATTTACCAGCGGGTATCAATAAGAAATAAGTATGGTTAAATGATGTTAAATATTTTTTTGCACTTTACCATACTTATAATTCAAAGAAGAACTATTGGACGATATTTTCCTTTTTAAATTCTTTGTACTGGTTGGTCAATAGGATTTCCCCATAATAGATTGGTTTACAATCATCAATATATTGCTTGGTCAACTGTGGTTCACCAATCATCAACCAACAGGGGTAAAAATCGCAGCCACAGCTCACAGATTTCCGAAGATCAAAACCATTCTTCTTGGTGCTCAAAGTCCCAGATTTTGTCCGCGGCACCAAGGAGCCTGATCCAAAGCCTGCTCGTGCTCTATTGGATCCTGCACTGCAGCAAGTGCAAGTAGATGCAGAGGCGGGCGGCAGGCGATGATGGTGAATAATGGTGAAGAATGGAATAATGATGGGAATAGAAGCATAGAATGATGGGGAAGTCCTTACAAATGGTAACTATGTTGTAATGATGAATGGATAAATGTTTATGACCAACCCTAGTCGATTAGTGCCTAATGATGGGAATATCATGGTGATTGTTCTTGGGGGATTATGGCTTTTGAAGATGAAACATTGGGGGTGTAGTTGCTAATTGTTAACAATGAGATCATGGTGATATAATCTACTATACCCTAATGGAAAAACATGGACAAATGACCTTTAAGTGGGGATTTAACCATCATTGAAAAGGGGATTTACCTTCAGGGATGCACAGTGAAGAATATGAGGGTATCACTGATGGTCGGTGACGGTTGACTACTTAGTATGTATGTAGTATCTTAATGAGAAGATATGGGAAAATCACATGTAGATGGGGATTAATGGGGATTTAACCATCATTGAAAAGAGGTTTCCCTCTGGTAATTCAACACAGCTGTGGAGAATCACAATTTTTCATGGGCGAATCATCTATAAATGGAATTACATGTGCTATTTCCATAGGTAAACTAACATAGCTATGGAAAATCACCATGTTGTATAGGTAAACCAACTATAAATCACCCATTTTCCATAGCTATGTTAGTTTACCAGAGGGTAGCCATCAAGAATATAGGGATACCACCGCTTGCTGAATCTGTGATTTTCTTGTTTTCTCAATGGTAACTTGACCAGGGAAGCATGGATGAATAGGATGTAAAATGATGTAAATATGCAGGACAAAGTTGAAGTAATTGTTGTTTGACTATAAATCTGCCCTTCTGCATATCGTTCATATTATACACATGATTTACATATCATCTATACATCTATCTCTAATACATACTATATACTTGGGCAAATTATAACGACCTCGCTCTTCTCCCTCACTGGAATCATGGTTAAGATTCTGGTAATTTAACATAGCTATTGAAAATGACCATAGAAATAGTGGATTTACCCATTGAAAATGATCATTTTCCATAGTTATGTTAATTTACCAGAGGGTAAGATTCTGGGAATCATCCTCAAATCATCCCCAAATGGCGTTGGAGTTTCACAGTTTCACACTGGGATGAACAGCCCGTTTTTGGCTCTGCAAAGTGTCTCTCCTTGGGCATTGCCGGGGGGGGAGGCACCTTTCTTGAAGTGAATCGTGGCCTTAATTTAGGTTAGTGAAATATTTTAATTTACCATATATACATATATACATATATGCTGGATTTCCAATTGCCATGTTCAGATTGCCTTGTTGGATACACATTCTTTTGATATCATCTATACATCTATCTCTTGTACATACTATATAGAGGTTTCCTGAAATAGGGGTACCCCCCAAATCATCCATTTTAGTAGGATTTTCCATTATAAACCATCCATTTTGGGGTAGCCCCATTTTAGGAAAACCTCATAATGATTAATAGTTAGTGATTAGTGATTAACCTAGATATTAATAGCCATGGAGATTAACCATTATTAACAATTATTAACCTAGATATGTATAGTATAGGAACCAATAATCTTTTCTGTGCCTTAAATTTTGGTGTGGTGGTGAAACACCCCGTCTTTCACCACTCCAGGAAGATGCGGGCTACATGGATTGCCTGCGGCGTTGGGTTTGGGCCCTGGATCTGTCGGCCACACGAAGCCCTCGAATCGGATCCGTGGTTTATAATCCATATACAACCCTTATAATCCCATGTATGATTATATATATATGATTATCTATATATGATTATATATATAATATATATATATAATATATATATATATATAATTTATATATATATAGATACATACATATAAGTGGGGATATTCCATATATATATATATATATATCTGTTTATTTTCCAGCCATTTACTAAGTGGGGTGCACCCCAAGTAGGTAGTCATAGCGAAATATCTTCTGATGTAATTGTGGATATGTGGGGGATCCCCTAAGAGGCTTCTTCTTCAAGAATTTTTGCACATTTTACCGGCGAGTCCCAGAGTCTTAATGTTTTGATCCCCCAAAAAGTTTTTTATGGGATCTGGAATGATTTGGATTCCCTTTTCTTGGATGTCCCCAATTGACTAGGTGATTTTTAACTGCAACTCAGTCAGAAGCAACTGGTTTAAAACCCCATTTCGTTAAAAATCGATATACAATATACAAGCCGCTTACCACAAGTTAACTGTATTTATATCATTTGCGTTATTCTCTTTTTGAAAATTTACGGCTTGACTTCTTGCACTGGGAAAAAGGACATACTGTCTAAACAGTAGGTTTTAAGATGGGCAATGACCTTTGGTATGTTTCACATCTCAAGAAAATATGACCATGTTTTTAAGAGGTAGATAGGTAAATCATCTACTAGTAGGGGAACATAGGGGAACTTTCAACCCATTAATGTTGGTTGTACCACCAGTACATGCGGATATATTGGGATAATATAGATATTGTCTACAATTCTAATACAAAATTCACAAGTGTATATATCCACAATGACCATAATATATGATGTGTATAGTATATATATATATATATATACACAAACATCCTAATGACAGCTTACATCCCTACAAGGTGGTGCCCCGGCAGTGATGCTTGTTGGTTTATAACCCTCAGAATAGTAGTTCGATATATCTACTATTAAACCCTAGTGAAACTGGAGTTAGGTTCACCAACCTAGCAAACTCTTCCTGGGGCACCACCGAAGGTAGTATACATCCATCCCTTTCTTCGTGGTTGTCATAAGCCTAGTTAGTGGTTGTCCCCGGAGTCCCCTTTCTTCGTGGGGTCATCCCGGTCACCACTTACGAGTTGTGGGATGGTCTTCCAGCCGTTCCTCTGTCCAGGAAGACGAGAGGCGGCGGCAGTTCGCCTTCATGGAAGGTTTCACTCACCTCGTCTCCGCTGAACGCACCGTGCAACGGTCTCCTGGCGCCAATGACCGAGCGTTTCGCGTGCTACCGGAGGGTTACTTTAGCCCATTTGAAATTTGGGCCGGCCCTTAGCCCTTCAGATTTGGGAAGATTTTGAATAGAAAGTATAGATTTACCCGGGTAAATCAACATGGTGGGAAATCCATGAAATTCATTGAAATTCTCCATGAATGGGATCATCATGTGGAAATGATAGATTTTCCGTTGCCATGTTTGATTAATCTCAGAGGCCCTGGGATCCAGAGCCAGACAGCTTGGTCAAAATGCGAAGCGTCCAATGTTGAGCTGGACTCAAGGTTATGTTTAAAATACCATCTGCTAGTCAAACGTGGCCATGGGAAAATTCACTATAAATGTCGTTTTTCATGGGAACATAATCTGTTAATGTTGGATTTCCAATTGCCATGTTTGATTGCCGAAGGGTATATTTCTATTCTTGTCAGCCATGTGAACTACAGTACGTATGTCTAAAACCCCTGTTGATTTGCATACAGGATGGAACTGGTGAAGAAAGGACTGTATCATCCATGAACTTCTGAACTAAGCAGTATATCCTCCAGTACTCAAACATGGTTTGCGGAAAATCCCTGATTCGTAGATCATTTTCCCAGCTAGAAACCTCCATTTCTACAATGTGGCCCCCCCCTTATAAACCCCATTAACATCCATTAACTATAGTTGTATCTACCATAAACCCAATCGAATTCAGCCACTTTTCTAAGGCAACTGAACACTATCGAACGGGGGCCCCACATTGTACCCTCTGGTAATTTAACATAGCTATTGAAAATGGCCATTTATATATAGTTGATTTACCCATTAATAGCATGGTGATTTTCCAGTTCGCTATGTAAACGTTTACCAGAGGGTAGGGGTTGTAGCCATTTCTTCAACACTGCTCACATCAGTCCGCTCACGTCTGGCCTGGTTTTTTTCAGCGCAATGAGACCTCCCCAGGTTACACATCTCCTTGAGAGGTTTTGGGCATGGCAGGCAGGGATGAAACTGATGAAACCATCGGTTCCAATGGTGATTCAACCAGTGATTCAACCAAAAACATGGGGATTTCATGGGGATTCCCCCGGGATTTCATAGGAATCTCATGAGATGAGCTACTTGTGGACTTCTAATCCAAGTGTCTGGACGTTCACCAGGAGACATTTGAACCGAATTCCATCTCTTGCATTGAAAAGTTGGAAAGAGATGTTCTAATAAACATCTATATAGGTATATAAATAGGAACTAAATACCTAGTGACAGTGATGCGAAATATTTACCCTCTGGTTATGTCAACATAGCTATTGAAAATCACCATGCTATTAATGGGAAAATCCACTATTTCGACTGGGTCATTTTCAATAGCTATTTTGACATAACCAGGCCGGGTATTGTTTTTTTTGGGGGATGACTGGGATGACTTGGTTTTAAAGTCCCATGGTGCCATAGCCAAATCATCCATTTTTTGGGGTACCCAATTTTGATAGCCACATGGAGATGGCTTGTCCTTATATAACCCGGCTATGACCTTTTAAAGGCATTCTAGTGGGGGTTACACTAGTTGAAATATTTTGCCTGGAAGATGAAAAATTCTAAAGACAACTAGCCTCCGGTGTCATCAACATGGCAATGGAAAATCCACCATTTGTAATTAGATGGTTTTCCCATTAAACACCAATTAAAACTAGGGTTTTTCATTTCCACGTTTGATGACACCGGAGGGTACCTGGAGAGGGAATGGACACATAAGAGTGACAATTCCTTATTTTACCCAATTTGTCCATGGTAAATAAATCATAATGGTGTTTTTGATACCTTGAGGGTCAAGGTACATACAGCGTCAGTGATATTGCCATCCTACAACTGGATGTGTATCTTTGATCTCTGTATATACATATTATACACATTCACCTGTAGATATATATATATATATATATTTTGTACATGATAAATATTGTATAATATATGTTTACATTTAGCACACACATGCAGACACACATGTATATATATATATATATA
>Ga0126342_10003456_pt1 | contig 26117 bp, 25 predicted proteins | sample Cyp1metagenome_FD_92528 | JGI IMG/M metagenome (GOLD analysis project Ga0126342, IMG submission 92528) | Coral microbial communities from Lord Howe Island, Old Settlement Bay, Australia - Cyphastrea 1 metagenome | ecosystem: Host-associated > Invertebrates > Cnidaria > Coral ...
CCTCGTTGGGACGAACAATGCCGCGACACGATGATGACAGTCCCTCCGCAACTCACCTCTTCCCTTCCTTCTTTCTCCTACCCCGCTAGCTTTCGTCATCCACCCCCGGCCTCAAGTTATATATATAATACAAAAAACACAGATACCTGTACATGGTAAAGCACCTTTTTGACTCTGCCTATAGAATTTTTCCGACTACTGAAGCAGTGTCCAACGCCTATTGCGAATGGATCATAGATCTCGGACATGTTGCAGACCGTTGGTCTGAGAGCCAAGAAAAAGAACCAAAGAGTGGGGTGCAGAATCAACTCTGCCATCGACCTTCCAGGCTTTTTGCAGCCTCATCCCAGCAATTTGAACCTGCATATTCAACACCGGACCCAGAAGTTTGGTATATGTAGCATAATATAACACAATGTATATAACGTAAATGTTGTGTAAAGATGTGATGCAAGAGAAGTATGACATATTTCAACCAATCCCATGCATCAGATCGCATCAGGAAGATCACGAATTTCCAAGAGATGCGTCAACTCCTGGGCCTCAGCGACAGTGAAGCCACAGCTGTGGCTATGACGCTGACCTTTGGGTCCCAGAGTCGCTGGAAGACCGAGGAGAGTAATGAGACAGTGAAGAAAGCCGTGCCTTGGGCCTTGCACTGACAGTTGAGGGTGACTGAGGATGATCTGCAGATATCATGGAGCTATGCCTATGTTATCTACATATTTCTATGTGATATGCATTGATGTGATGTATGTTTGTTTGTCTGTCCGTTTGTATGCGTACACCTGTGGATATGAGCCAACACCCAGACACACGCACACACAGCTGCTCAGGTCGCGCAGGCTGAAAGCATCTCTGAGCTCCTGCCGACGTGGCAGGAGATCAAAGAAGGTGCCAAGAGGTGCCCTGCCACTGACAAAGCGCTGACAAATTAGTGCTGCGTTAGCTATTTTGGTATATTTTGGTGGCCCGAAACATTTTTGCTCGGTCCTAAATTTGCAGTGTCGTGGCGGTGTGCTTGGATTCATGTGGGCAGTTCTGTCTTCATTGTGAGGACAATGCCGTGTGCATATTATTATTCTCTGTCTTCAGATTTATGTGTTTGTGATAATCGTGGAAAATGACGCTGCCAAGTGTTTCATCAAAGGGATAGCGAATAGACGCACTCCTGAGGCAAATGGATATGATGCCGTGTAAATGCGCACGGAGTTGAGTGGTGCAGTGCATGCCCATGTCCGTCCAGCATGCCACAAACCATTGATTTCATGCGGATTTGAGGATATTCCAAGAGAATCATAGAAGGCAACCACACCAGGTAAACCGGAGGAAGTGAAGTCTTTTCGTCCACATTGCCTTACTTTCCATTTACTTTTGCTTTCCGCATGCTTTCGTCACTAGAGTCCTCAGGTGTCTGGAGAGACGCGACTTTTCGAATCTGAGGGAAGCAGTGATGAGCCGGGCCTTCCTCTTCCGTGCCAAATGTGATCTCGTCCAAGCGTTGGTGACAGCAGGTTTTGCGTTGCACCATGATGTCTTCGTTTCGAAGGCGTGCATTCCCCGAAGAAAATCGGAATTTTCACATGGAATGAACATGAAATCCACAGAACATCACGCAACACAATGTCTACCTTTGACGACATGGCCTGAAATTAGAACCACATGCAAGGCGTTGCAGCTTCACAAACGCTTCGAGCCAGCAACGGACAGGGAGCTCCAGAACTACTTTGAAGGTTGGCGTGTCAAGAATGCGGAGGGTGCATGATGCATGATGATAGGAAAATTCAAATTGGCACTAGGAGCCAGCAGTGCTGCAGGGATGTTATAGTGATGGTACCTCATGACGCCTAAACGCTACTACGACATCTTCAGCCACAAACTTTTGGCTCACACCTGTCTGCGAATGTCCAAGCTTCTTGCAGAGAATTCATTCACACAGGATACGCAAAAACAGCTTCTTCTAGTATAAGGATGTGTGGAGGATAGAAATGAGAAGTGGCCGAAAGTGGAACTTGCCAGCAACATGCGTCCAATGGCTGAAAGGTCGGGACAACCTGCAGCTGCGTGATGAAATCCTGATCGCCCAACTAGATGTGCTCACAAATACTTGGCGCTCACTTCCCCAGATCATCAAGGAGGATGGGGGAGAAAGTTGATGAATAGTTGGCATATGTTGGCATCACAGGCAGAATCGTATGCAATATTGAGAGGGATGAGAGGGTAATGGTTGGGCCGGTTGGGTGTGAGGTGTGATGATGCCCATGGATGCCCATGGATGCCCATGGTTTCTGGGAAATCGCCTCGTCTCCCCCAGAAAAAAGGACCCGCTTTGCCATCGGGCTGTGCGTCCTGGGCCGCGCAGGATGTTCCAGAGGTGCTGCGAAGCCTTTTCCGTCCTGAGGTAGAGATCGTTCTGATTCGTGAAGCCGTGAAGGCCAGGAGCCCCCATCATTGGAATCATGCGCCCAGACTATCCACGGACCAGCTGAGCCTTGGGAAAGGATAGATACATCGGTCCATGAATCATTCGGGAAACCTCAGTATGCACCTTGGGATTTGCTGAGCCGCATGACTTCATAGAATATGAATGCATCACAAGCATCATGAATGATATTCAATCTTCATAGATCAACGAAGATCAGCCTAGATTCCAAGTCTAAAATGCCCAAGATCCTCCCAGATCGTTTGTGCCAGGCGTTGGAAGAGAAGTGGAGAATAGCCCGAGGAAGCAACTCCAAAGACGGAGACCAAAATTTGAAGATGCCTGAGGAACTGGTTCGATTCTTCAAGTCACTCGCATTGGAAGCTGTCAAGTCAGCTCATTTCGTGTTATTTCGATTCAATGAAGAACATCCCAAATACCCTCTGGTAATTTGTTACATAGCTATTGAACATGGCCATTTATAGTGAGTTTTCCCATTGAAAATGGTGATTTTCCATAGTTATGTTAGTTTACCAGAGGGTAAGCGAAGCAGAAGCGTTGAACTGGAAACCTGCCCTTGTCATGGCTCCAGGTACATGCGCCCTGCCACTGATGAGTCCACTGGGCAACGGGAGCTCTCTATGGTGTGGATCATTAAAGCCTGGTCAGTGGAGAAGATGAGGCAGATCGTTGCCATGGAACATTTGCAAACATTGCGCACTGTGACATACGTGGCTGTGGTGTGGTGCGTAGGTCTTCAAAATTTCCAATCCCAAACGTGGCTGTGGTGTTTTGGCAAGGCAGAGAGAGGTGCAAAATGATGTGGCAGCAATAACTGGCATCTATGAGAATGCTGAAAGCTTCTGGGAGCATCGAGTCAAGAATGCTCATAAGCGAGCGGACACTTGCACTATTTGTATATGCAGTCCCACAGTCGATCCCTCTGTCCCCTCCGGACAGCGTATCCGAAGTGTTCTTTTGCGGGTCCTGCATTTCGCTCTGAAAATGCTCTTTCTAAAGAAAATTATTATAAGTTTATTAACTATTATTAACTTATTGAATGACCATGAGATTAATTGAGATTCTCAGAATTTCTCAGATGTCTGAGGAAGAGGCTCAAGAGTTGCTGGAGAGGGCAGTGCAAAAGGAGGTGATTCGTGTTGTGCTGTGCTCGTCCATCAGCGACCTGGAGAAGGTACAAGCGATGCTTTCAGAAAGTCTGATGCTCACGAAGGAAGAGGGCCAAATGGGTTTCTCTTTTTTTAGTGGTGGAACACCAGAAGAACTGGGAAATACTGGGAATGTCTCGTATTTCAGCAGATTTGTAGATGGCATGTTGACAGATGAACCCTACTTATGCAGTCGGACTGGCACTATCGATCTTCCTCTTCTCACAAGACGCTTGGGTTCGTGTGTGAATGCGCGCTAGTTGCAATTGATGTGTCCTGCTTTTCCAAATAATATGTCTTTTTCAGCACAAATCAAGCCCATCTCATTCCAAAGTGACAGGAGTATGCAAGCCGAATCATCAATTTCTGCCATGCCTTTTGACCAATGGCTTTAATCATCAGGATGAGATTTCCAATTCCAGCATTGCAAAGGGATGGAGCTTCTACTAAGCTTACATGGAGCGTCCTACATGTTCCCAGCTTCCCAGCAGGAGTTCTTTTTGAGGCATACTCAACCAAATGCTTTAGAGTGCACAGACTCTGGAGTTCGAAAAACATACGGGGGGAAAGAGGTCAAGAAGAGAACAACGAAGCCTCGAAGTATAAAGTATAAGACTAGCCACCAAAGAAGATTTGGAGAACAACTCAGATCTGAGCATCTCAGAGTAATTCCTGCTTGACATATTCCAGGACTGCAAGATAGGAGATTCCGAGAATGTTCCGAAGGGAAAGTGCTTGGTTTGGAGTCAGGCAGGGGCCGGGAGAGGAACAAACGGATGCAATTGTTACTTGTAGGAATATATAGAGTATTCCTCCCAGTTGCTAATTGATTTCTTCTTGTAGACAACATGGCAATGTACATACTGGACACACAAACATACACAATCATACTCATTATGTGTGCGCGCATACACATACATGTTACATATTTATGTAATATGATATCTGACAATATATTATATATAATATAAGAATACATGATAGCACAAATGACATAAGATATGTATACACATGCTAAATACATCTAAACCTGGACCTTCGATTGTTCCTTAAATTTATGCCTCCCCCCGATTTTGATACATTTCCTCTCACTTGGTACCTAGGGTCCTAGGGTCCTAAACTCTAAATCCAAGCCGAGGATTCAAATTCGAGCATTTTTTGGACATTTGCAGGCTGAACAATCAAACACAAGAAATTCGAGCGCTTTTTTGAATGCAAATTTGAGCGCAAATTATTCCACAAAACGAGTGCAAATATCCACAAACGAGCGCAAAAAAAATAGAAAGAGGGTCACTCTTCACGGGATCACATGGGTTGAGATCTTGATTCGAGCGTTTTTTTGAGTTTGAACTTTTTCTGGAATTTGTATGAAATTGTAACCAAAAAATATCGTGGCCAAAATTTAAGTATCAATTGAAAGTCCAGGAATACATATACATTTTGATCTACGCATCAAACTCCAAGCCAAGCTAGAACCGGCAACGGCTACTTTCAGCTGGGGCTCACAGGGCATCGTGCGGGAGAAGTTCAAGCCCTTCGAGAGCTCAAAAGGAGCACCAGATTTGGCAAGGATCCGCAGGGAGCTTCCCAGTCTTTACAACGGTCCCTCAGACAAAGAAGGGGCGGTTCGGGTAAAATGTTTGATCCACAACGAACGCACAGCAAACTCGCACATACACACACGCACACATCATACACCCGATTTGTTTAGGCAGCAGCTGTATTGCAGCATGGTTTGCAGCAGATGGCGTGTGGCCAGTTTTACCACCCACCAGGTCTGGGGACAACTGACAACTAGCTGAAGATGCTGAAGCCTGACGGTCTAAATTGAATCCAGGCATTCCAGTGGTAACAGCAAGGTCAAGAGGCGTCCCAAACGTCCCAAGGCAAAGATGTTCGTTTGTTGTTCAGTGGCCTGGACTTTGACCGACAGCACGAAGAGTCGCAGCGAGCGCTGGATAGCCTGCAGAAGTACATTGCCATGGCAAAGACTGCAGGTGGACGCAGGGAAGCTAGGACACCATGGACACCATGGATTGAATTCCTAAGTGCATAGTGGCTGATAGTGGTAGTTGGAACAGAATGAAGTCGTAAAATTTGCCAAAGACAAAAAGGTCCAGCAGAGGGTAGCCGCTGCCTAGACTCAAGTGACAGGTGATTGTTAAGCAACTTAGGGACCATCAGGGGACCATCCATTGCATCGACAGACAGCAGTGACTAGGGGATCTTGGGAAAACATGTGAAAGTTGGTTGTTGATTTGGGTTGGCCAGCGCCCATTTGCAGTAACAATAATTCTGTTCATTGGGTGGGAAACAACCAACGCAAGGCTCTTGTGAGAACCTGAGAAGCTACGTGTGTTTCTAGGCCACCTGTTACTCTCACTCAACTGCAGGCGAAGCATTTCCAAGCATCAAGCAGATTGTGGACGACCTGTCGGATGCTGGGAAGATCTTTCGGTGCCTTTTTCCCTGTCTTTTGTTAGGGCGGCAACTTACTTTTCATGCTCGTAACCTGGATTTGCCACTGGTTTCGCGCGACTCAAATTCCTTGCGGTTCTTAAATCTCTTAAGTTAGACTCTTAAGCCTCCTGATTTCCTTGGGTGACTTGCTGCAACGATATCAAATCTGCATGGACTCTGAAAGCTGAGGATGTACTGCATAAGAGCCAGCTGTTCAAGAAAGACCAGGAAGCCAAGCGTCCCGTGGTTCGCATTACCCAACCTGTCGTGGCCAAATCATTCAGGCTGAGTGCAAGCAACCTGTCACTTTGTGACAATACTGATGATTTGCTCCTGAAAGATCTGAAAGCTTTGATTTGAATCCTCAGGTGATCACTCGTTTGCCGGTGACTTGTTGCAGCACGGTGTTGACTGGTTCGATTTCCGAGGCAAGCTGTTCCTCAAGGAACGGGAGCTGCAAGCGACCATGCAAGTGGCCGAACGGCGCTTGCAGCAGGTGGAGAAGGCGGACCTAGGATGATTTGGACAAATTTGGAGACAAATTTGGACAAATTTGGAGACAAACATTCCAATTTCAAAATATTCATTACAATTTCTTCGATTTCTTCGATTTCTTGGATTTCTGAAACATTTTGAAACATTTTTGAAACATTCATTTCATTCAGTGCACATGTTTTGGGTCCACATTGTCCACATGTTTGATGATTGTTGGAGATCCAAAGCATAGCACTGGGAATCTGAGTTGAAGCATGATGAGCTGAAGGATCTGCGAAATCAGAGCCCTTCACGCCTATCCAACAGATTCTAATTCTACTCTGTTTTAGACGGTAGTTTGTGACACCAACGGAAAAATCCTTGAACATCAATCTTCCCACAATGTAGTGCAGCAAGGTTGCTGTGTGAAACAAGGCTTCTGCTGTACGGACTGAGCAGAAGTAGGTTCCTGCTGGCCCCTGGGTGTGCACTTGGAAGGAGAAGCGAGAAATTGAAGAAAAGAACCGAAAGCTTCATGAAGAGAAGGAGGGAAAGAGTCGCCGCCACACCGTTGTTCAAACAGACAACGGCATCAACGGCTCAGCTGTGTTTCCTTGATAAACCTTAATCCTGGGCTTCACGGTTTCACCCTGTTGGGGAAGGATCGCTCTCAGTAGAAACCTCTGACAGCTGCAGGTTGGCCTGGAGTGATTTCATTTTAATGACCAAAATGACCAAAACTCTCATAAACTCTCGCGACGTTGGTCTCGCACCCACGCATTTGACAGTTTCTTTGAGGCTTTTGATGCGGATGCAACAGCCATGATCACATGAATCACATGGGATAAGAATTGTGTACAGTAGTGTTTCTGCTTTTCGGTCAAGCGAGGGAAAGCTTGAAGTGGACACAAAGAATGTCCGTGAAGAATTGGTATCTTGCCTTGGATGATGAACCCATTCTTGGGTTGACCCAGTTGACCCATGTTATGAGGTGGCTCGGGGAATCACGTTGGAGATAACGAGTGAACCACTCCTTTGAGGCAAAGGTGCATGTCGCGATTGTCGCGATGCACATGTGTCGCTATTTTCACATCACACATGAATGTAGATATGCCATTGCGAAGCCCGCAGGCGCTTGTTTCACGATGTATTGCTTCCTTTGACAAAGTTGGGAGCATCCCAGCCATTGCCCCAGCTGTAACTCCAAGGGCAAAGTGCTGGAATCCGTCGCTCTGGAGCATGCGAAGCTAAAGACCCGGGTGAAGGACGTGGTTTTGCTGGGGGAATAGGTCGCCTTGAGCAGAGCAGCAAAGGGTTGCCAGCTAAGCCTCATGCCACCTAAGCCTCATGCCACCTATGTTCGAATTCAAAAGCCTCAAAAAACTGCCCTCACAAAGCCGAATCAACGAGAGAGCCAGGAGCTGGAGACTGAAGAGAAGAAGCTCAAGGACAGCGGTGGCTAACTCGAACTCAGCTGGGCTCTGGGTGGATCTGGGCAGATCCTGGCAGGTCACAGAATTTTCTCCAAACAGGGTGCCACCAGTGCCACCAGTGCCACCAGTGCCACTGTTGCTATCTGTTGCTTGTGTCAAAGAAGAATTACAAGAGCTCTTCAGCTGCTCATCTTGGTATATCCAAAACATGAATCGAACACCATAGGGGCCTTTAATGGGCATTCCTTTTAAAAAGACGTGGGGATCATTAGATGATTTAGATATCTGAATATTTTATTGCCGACTTTCAGGAGATATATAATATGCGCGCAGCAAATTGTAGACATTGCAGAGATTTTTTTTGTCTTCCATGGTTAACCATTATGGGATTTTTAATGGTGATTAATGGTGATTAATGGTGGTTAATGATGGTTAATATATGGTCATTATCAAGCTGATGACAAGGCCTACTGTATCAGGCATGACTTCCGGATAAACAAACCCCGCTCATGTCAGATAAATGGCTTTTCCCAAATTTGACGCTTACTGTCTCAAAGCATTCGATTTCTGTAATTTCTGTAAAGCAGAATCCCAAAACCACTCTTCGCAAACTTTGAAATGTCTTGAGTGTTTGCAGATGCCTTGAGGATGCCAACGCGCATCTCTGGGCAAAGCAAAAGACCATGAAGGATGGGATGAGGGTCTTGAAACAAAACAGCATGTTGAGCCTGCACAGCACACCATTCCTGCCGAAACAATTTGCTCCTCATGAAGGTATCTAACTGAGTACCGACCCAAGATACACTCTTTCGATAAGTGTCACAGCTTCATGATAGTTTATCAATTTGTTAGCAAAGCATCACGGAGGACCTCAAGGTCACGTCATCACTACTTTTTCAGTGCTTGCTATTCTTTCTGATTGTCTTTCCTGGTTGCTGGCTAAAGGATGCTCTGCAGAAAGCAGCGGATTTTATGCGGGCTTGGGTTGCAACAGGCAACTTGGACTACGAAAAGTGATATTGTCATTGGATGTCATTGGAGTATCTTTAAGATTCTTTAAGTATGGGTCGTTCCAGTTGCTTGTCACCTGGATGATCCTGGATGTTTCAGTTGGCCCAGTTGGCCTACTTCAATCCACGATATGGGCGTTATTTGATGTATATAATTGGATCATGTGAAATGCACCTCTTCTTGGAAGTCAGTTCCTAACCATCACTGGACGACAGTGCATTGTGGCACCCATGCAGGTGCTCCAGACACCGACGTGGACTCCATCATCCAGCTGGTCACGGAGAGCTCAAAATAGGCTCGCCGTTGAATGTGACACCTGCCAAGCACAGGCCCAAAGATTGGCAGGTGCATTGTCAAAGTCTGTCAAAGTGAAAAGCAAGTTGAAAGTGGAAGAGGGACCACTACCTGACACCATCAAAAGGCGAGGAAAATACCTTGTTCGGGAATGTTGCAGAAACTTATTCATAGACAAGAATAGACACGAAGAGACAAGAATAGATGTATTGATATATTTCAATATATTGCATGTATCAGAAAAGAAGGTAAGCCCCTGTTTGTTAACTGACACTAACTACCACTGGACGGCAACAATGGCCAGCTCACCGAAGACCTCGAGACTTACGACTTGGTAATCTTGCAAAATCTTGCAAAGAACTCGATGTGTTGCATTGAGTTTCAGAGAGCCAGAAAAGAATCTTCGGATTCAAGGTATGAAGTATACAAAGTAAACCTTAGATTAACATTTGTTTCCCAAGACTGAGGCTCGACTCGTTTATCTCTTGCACTATGCTTTCAACTTGTGTGAGTTTTTGAATTCTTGTGCTGGAGACGGACCCTGTCATACGTCTCTTGTGAGTTTTAATCTACTGCCAAATGGTGTCTCACACAGAAGCCCTCAATGTCAGAGCTTTTGAATCCACCGAAAAATGTGGGGCTGCTGCGATCCATTTGAATTCTATCAGATTCTATCATGAATCATAAGCTTCTCGCATTTTCACTGCTGTGATGGTACCCTTTCCGCTCTGGCAGGGACAAGACTGTTCAGCCTGAAGGGCAACTTAGTGGGCGAGACTTATAGAGTTGGAAAATCCATCTGACAGACAAAAAAAGACAAAACACAGCTAGGTGGTATCCAAGGCTTCTGGCATGGGTCTTCTAGAGTTGAATTCCCTGTTCCGAGTCGAGAACTTCACACTACATTCTGAGACATTCGTCACGGAAGGTTCACACCACATCAGACTGACTAAGCTGACATAAGCCGACTAAGCCGACTAAAAGCCGTCGCTTCAAATCTACCAGAGGCACAAAACCGACTGCAGGACAAAGCATTCTGCCATGGCGTTGCCATGATTTGTATGGCTTGGGGGATGGACCTAGCCGATGGGTCCGGACTCCAAAAAGTGCTGAGATTTTCGTTCCACGACTCCAAAACCTTGCAGTGAGGATGCAAAAAGATGCAAAAAGAAACTACGTATATGAAGTTACTATATGAAGTTACTATATGAAGCTACTATATGACATATATGATTCTGAAATTGTAATCCAATTTGTGAGTCTTTTTCAGAATCTGTTTTTCCGCTTTTTTGCTTTGTGGGAATGTATCGGGAAATGTGGATGTTCCCCAAATGTCTCCGAAGTAGCTCATAAGAAGGGAGTCTAGACATTGGAGGCAGGTTTAAGACCCATATTCATAGAGAATCCAATGATAATCCCGGTACTTGTTCATAGTTTTTCCACGCCTTTGAGCATATCTCGCAGGTAGACGCTACAGGACTTCACCCTCCTATGCGCCAGAAAGGAAGAGGCACACTGAGAAGAATACCAGAATCAGAAACAGAATGGAATGGGACTGTAGCAGCTGTAGCAAGCATGACGGACCGATGTCCTAGGCGTGGCAACTTGCAGTGAGGATGTGAGGATGGACTTGTTGTTTTCCGATCACCTGCATGATTCACATGATATGAAACGGCTGAAACGAGGTTAGCATAGAAATTCAGTGGCATTGCAAGGGCCTGGGCCAGTTTTGCAGCACGGAAGTTTCGTTCCTGTTTTTCAGCACGCCTCCTGCCGCCTGGACCATGCCTTCCAAAGGAGTTTGTAACCACAAATACTCACTTGTGAGTCACTTTTGTTGTTTGTTGACACAGTTCATGTCTACTTGCCAATGAGTTTTAAAGTGAGTCACTACACTTTCACTTGCTGTGGGTGAAGTAAGGCAAAACCTTTGTTGGGGGACTTTCAGATAACAAGATGCAAAAGACTTTGAAAGCTCAATGATCAGACCTGATGAAGATTGCTACCAATCTATTGGCCTGTGTATGTTTCTTTAGTTCGGACAGTTTTGGTACATTTCTCGCAATTGGCATTAGCCGAATGGCCTTGACCCGCCCGCGATTCCATGCGGCCTACTAAGCGGGAGCCCCTGCTCGCAAGGCAGATTGATTCTCACTAATTCTCAAGGGCTCATATGCCTTGGCATCATGTACATCTCATTTCTTCAGAGGGTTTTCAAGCACGTTGTAGCAAAGGATGGCGTCAGCTTTGTTATTTGGATCTCCTTGGCTGCATAGAAAGGACCCAGAAAAGATACGCGCTGCAGCCCTGTAAGTTCTGTGGCGGTTTTTGTGTGGAGGTGTGCCCCATCCTCCAAAGAGCATGGTGTCCTGAAGATTTTGGCTGTGGAGGTCGGGGGCTCCGTGGATCATGCTGGACACTTTACATAGACTGCACGTGATCAAACCTGTCAGGTCTATGATTTCCACACATCCAACGGTTTTGGCTCAGGGTCACCAGTATGTATGAAGCACTGTGAAGCGATATACTGAATATTGCTGGCTTTGTTTTTTCGGTTCGTCCGTGATGTTCCTGTGAAGGCAAAATTGGACCGGAGCGTCGAGAGAGCTTTTTTGGTGCGCCAACTGTTGGGGATGCCTCGCTGGGTTGAATCCTTCTCCAGTTTGCTCTGCCCTTGATGCCCTTGAAAAAATGTGAAAAAATGAGGTGTGATCACATAGTAACCATAGTACATATTCTGTGCATTGTGCGACCATTGTCAACTGGGCTGGAGGCTCCCCAAGTCCATTGCTTTCCCACTCCTGAAATCGGAATGTGGCAACATGGGATGACTTTCAATTGGTTTCAATTGGTTTCAATTGTAAATTCATTAAATTCTGGACCTGGGTGGTGACAACATCACCAAACATCATACAACATCCACCAACTGGTTGACGTCGTGGTAGCTCCGTGTGGCTCCGTGTGTTTTGAGGTGCTCACCTTGCAGCGCCCGCGCTTCCGCAGACTCTCCACTGGTTGGGCTCAGCTCGCGGACTCGGTTTCAGCCACATAATGCCAACTGGACTAGAAGCAAAAGGTGCACTGGATGGCATTCCGTGTGTATGGAGAAAAATATCCAGAACGGATGTTTTAAAGCAAAAGGTGTTGCATGTGTGGTCTCCTTTGACCCCAATTTCCAATAATTCTGATCTATCCTGAAGAGTTTTGTGTTGCAGCTTTGTCTCAAGCTGGGCCGGACTTCGTGTGGCGTGCCTACTGGGGCAGTATAGGCGTGGCAAGAACTGTGATCCGCGGGAGGCTTGTTGCATGAGTTCACCTTGCTGGAAAGATCATACTGTGCACCCATTGTACATAGCTATTGAACATGGCCATAGAAATAGTTGATTTTCCCATTAACAGTGGTGATTTTCCATAGTTTTTTGTTAGTTTACCAGAGGGTACCAAAATTTACCAGTTTTTTTTTTGCGATCCCACACAGCGCGACACGAGGACGCCTCTCCAATGTATTTTTTCCAGGTTTGATCGTTGGCGGTGCAGGTTTCACAACAGGATTCGAGCCCAGCTCATTGAACTACAGCCATGGAGCACCTTGATTTGAGAAACGTGAGATTGACAGGTTGAGGGGTTGGGAACTGGAAGAGAAAGTCTATGCTTGAAGCCAAGTTGCTGTTCGCATTGTTTCCCAACTTTGGGAGCAGGGTGCAGGGAAGCGCGGGTGTTGGCATTCGGCAATGAGAGCTCGCACTGACAGAGCATGTTGATCCAGCTATTCGACAGTCATTTTTTGCATTTTGTGCTGAGTGAAAAAACCAAGGTTTTTGGCTACATTTGGTATGGCTGCGAAAAACATGTTCGACTACAATCGCAGCTTGGCACTCTCCAAGATTAGCGGGTTGGGCTTTGTTACTCAGAATTGGTGGGTGTCAAACCTTTGCTGTACGTGCTACACATTTGTGCAGTTTACGCAGCGCAGGGTCTTGGTTGCACAGGGTTTGGTTTCTCTTGGGCTCGATTGTTAGTAAATGTCTTAAGTTTCTTAAATGTCAATATATTTTTGCTGGCTGTATCAGCGAGGTGAAAACTTCCAGTTCGACCAAGAGCAGCGCCTAAGTCGAGAACTTCTTCGTCAGATTCTGCAGCTGAAGCGCTTCACGCTCTTTCGAGAGGAGCTGGGTTGTATTGGGTTGTACTTGGGTTGTGGGATGCTGGAAAAGGACCTGCAAAAATTGGGAATTGCATTGCACCGGGATGTCGAGGTTTCCCATCTCGAAATATCTGATCTCTGGGCAGATGTTTGCAACTTTGATGCTGTTTGTACCTTGCGCCAAGCACTGACTTGCCGGCATTTTGAACCGACAGGACATTAGAGATTTGGTGGAACTGACAGTGGGGAAAATGGAAATGTATCACTTGGTGGCAGCTCTGTTTATGGAATCCTCCATGGCACTGTGCCTTGGCGTCCAAGCCTCGCATCCAGGTGGTTTGGGGTTTCAAGCTGCACGCACACCTTATAACAGAAGCTCGTGAGATTGACTGTATTGAGTATCTGGAAATCATGTAGACTCTTGCTAAGTGCAAAAAAAGATGCAGCACGCACTTACAACATTTTAGTGCAGAGAGCTGTATAAGTCATAAAACTTACTATCAAGATGAACACCATTTCGTTCAAAGAACGAAGCGGGCCATGTAGTCATGTGTGAGTCATGTGGTAGGTACTTTGAAGGACGAATCCATCACGTGGCCCCACCTTTCATTTTATCTTTGTTGTACATTTCCATTGCGAGTGCCTTCATGCAGCTGGGCGGCAAGGTGTTCGCAGGGCTAGGTTGGTATAGCATGGTGTAGCTGAAGTCGTCCCACAGGCGGGAAAGGTGATTGTTCCATATTGTTCCATATTGTTCCATATTGTTCCAGTGTTCAGGTGTCCAGGTGTGCAATGAATCTGAAGCCAGTGTGGGAGACCCAACTAGGAGCCTGGTTGACGTCATAGCGACCCGGTGCGCACAAGCCAAGCAGGTACCATGTCTTACCCTCCATGGGATCAGATGGGATCAGGTATTTGCTGCTGGCAGTGTGGCTGAGTATGCACGCCTCTATCTGTTCGCACAGCTTCGGGGTGCGATTGCTCACCAGATTCGCCTCTTGCTTACTCCATCAGAGGCAGCGTTCAGTCAGGGTGAGCTGGGTGAGGCAGCTAATTCTGGAAAACCCAGAGATGACAATTCAAGAAGCATGCCAAACATTCCCAATATTTGGTTCATGCTGCAAAAAAAGGGTGGAGATTGGATTCCAAGGTTCGTCTCCCAGTCCCTGGTATGCAGCAGATGGGTGTGCTGAATGCTCGGCTGGCGGACTTTGAACGTCAAGGTTTGGGAGTTTGGGTGGCTGTGACATGTTTTGATTATATAGTTATGTCCGTGTATACTGAGTATATACTGTATACGTATATATATATAGTTATATAATTATGTAATTATATATATAATAGAGTATATGTATATAGAGGCATAGATACACACGTATACAATTGATATATACATCAACAACAATTTGTCTCGGGGCCTCCTGGATTCAGCTATCGCTTTTGGTAGCTATCACGAAACCTTGTAACGGAATGCTTATGGAGGACTTTGCAGAGTTAACATCATCAGTCCATGATTTAGATCGCAGACAGACGAGCCTGCTTCCTGTTCCCGACGCACTGAGCCATCATTTCACCATCGCCAATCTGGCTGAAACCTGTTGGGGCAGAGTTTTGCAGAATATTGTTTCAGAGAGGTTCTTTTCTTTGCCTTTCAGAGAGGCAAGAGGCCAGGTGACCCACCACAACCAAAACCTGCCTGCTGTCCGCCCCACGGTACAGGTGTGCAGGGCATGCTAAGGGTGCCAGTGATAGGTGGAAGGCAAGACTGGATGCAACGACAGCCTTTGCAGGGTGTGCCAGAGGACTGATAAGGTGGTTGGGTTTGCGTTCCACATAAAAAAAATCGCAGAGGATGGTTTGCACTGTAGAATCTGTAGAAGTCGTCAAGATATGGAACAGGAAAATAACCGAACATTTCAAAATCTGTTGAAATTCCGATGGGATTATGAACCCCGGCAGCTGCTGTCAAGTGTGTCTCTTGCTTTGGACCGGGTGAGGACCAGCAGAATCCAGACCTGTTGGGAGAAGGCTTGGTCCAAGACCGTTGCAGGATCAACGACATGGGAAAAAAGAGAACAAAATAGGTTTCACACTGGTTTCACATTGGTTCATGTGTCATACATGTATTGGTCGTATATGTGTGTGCATATTTCATGCCATGGGCCGGTCCTTCCAAGGCATCAAGGCTTGGAACAAGGAAGACAACATCATGGGATCAGCGCAGGTGCCAAGTGGCCGGGGCGTCGGAAAGTTTGGAGGCAGTTGGTTTGGCCCTGGCGGTGTGATTAGAGTACGATTTACAGACCCTGCACTGACATTTTGGCCATTTTGACATTACATACATTTACCATCATTTGCAACTTTCAGACACCACTATTGTACCAAACACCGCTCGTTTTCTTGCTGGAGTAAGCCATAACTCTCTTCTCTTCCCGCTTTGAAGGGGGCACTGAACAAGCACGTGGACCTTTTCCGAAGATTGCAGTGCAAGTGGCAGTGCTTCGATGCCTATGCACGCGTTTGCATGGCCCTGGGAGCAAATCAGCTTCTTGTCACAAAAAATCACAGTGCTGTGAACTGACATCCTGTTCTAATGAAGGGATGTCATGACTCCAACATTACTCCAAGTGCTGTGAACTGGTTCCCAAGCAAAACGGTGACAAAAAAGCAAGGCTTTATTGAACAGCACTGCCTTTCTCAGCTGTTTGGAGTCCTACCTATGTCGAGAGTAGTTTTCTTGCAGATCTATCCTCAGGGCAGCCCAGATGCATTCTTTATGACCGGGTAAGGCTAGTTCTTGGTCTGCAGTACTACCTTGTGATCACCACCCTGATCCAGTACAGGTGCGACAAAATGGCAGGCTGTGCTATTTTTGTCAACTTAGCGGACTGGAAGTCGCTGACCCTGCGCTGTTTTAGGTCATGTATTGCAGCTTCAATGCATTTCTTTTGAGGTCTTTTGGGGTGATATTTATGTTATAGAATGTTATAGACAGAGAAAGTTTGTCAACACGGATTTCACATAGTTCGCAGCCCTTGTGACTTTTCGCAATTCTTCTCCAGTTGCTTTGGCCGGACGATGATATCCCTTCGCGGCCAAGGTGTCCCAGCGTGTGCTTAACGCTCCTTGCGGGGTTTTGTAGCGGTGGTCTTGCCTTAGCTTACTTGGACCTTGCGGGCTTAGGCCGCTTGACTGCACACTTGAAAATTGGGAAGCGAATTCCCCAGATCTTAGGAGGTTGAGAGTGCAAGGAATGGATCTAGATGGTAGCTGTAGTCAATGGACAAGCAACAGCATCGTTCCCGCTGTGAAACTGTTCATTGGTGGTACAAGAATGAGGTTGATGTTCAATCTGTCTAGAACCCGTGATGACGAGTATGCCAGTTGAATTGAATCTTCGAGACATCCAGTGGACTACACAGACTCCTAACCAAGAGACCCATCTCCATGCAGCCAGTGCTGCCAGGTGGAAGAAAAATCTGCCTGCTACAGCTCATGGGGTCTATTCCGGTTTGGATAGCTGCTATCAGCATTGCCTCTTGATTGAATGACTTACATCATTGATCATGATCTTTACACATGTTAAAACAGATTTCTAAGCACTTCAACCATTTAAGCTGTAGCTAACTACTTGACGCGTAGAGACGACTGGGCTTTGGGACTTTTAGTCCAGCACATCGTCAGCGTTTTGACGTTTTTTCCATGTCGCAGATAGCCTCTGGTTATGACTAACAGTTCGCCATGGGTTGTTGATGGCCCTAATCGAAATAGATGGTTTACCTATTAATAGCATGGTGATTTTTCCATGGCGAACTGTTAAATAACCAGATGGTATATCAAGATGCATGAGGTGATGCTGCTTAGGAACGGATCTGATAATCCTGTGCCAGGTCAGTCGTGCAGTCGTTGTCCAATATGTGGTATGCAAATTGGAATCCAACCTCAGAAGAGATGGAATGTAACAAGATAATATTGGCACCCCAAACCCCAAACCATCAATTTTGTGCTTTTCATGATTGGGTTTCTGATGATTTTTGATGATTTTTGATGATTTTTGATGATTTTTGATGATTTTTGATGATTTCGGCATGTTTAAACCTTTAAACGGCACATATTGATGATGAATCTCTCTGCCGTTTGTCCCAGCCGATTTTGACCGACAAGTTTCTGAACCGAGATTGCGGCGAAGAAGTCCGACGAGGGAATTCCGCTGGTTGACAATGCATACAGGGCAACTTTGGTTTGAAAAGCCAAGCTGATAACTGAGTATGGGTCAAAATTAGGTACCCCAATAATTGGATGGTCAATACTAAACTAGACAACTGATAACAAAACTTTTTTTTTTCTAATTTGACAAGTGCTTTGAAGAGTGTTGAAGGCGCTGGGTTAATCTTCTGGTTTTTTTAACCTAGAGAAGGTAGAGGTGAATGGAAATACTGGGCCCCCTCGTCCTGGGGACATGCGACATGGCATCTCCTTTGACCCTGAGTCCCAGGAAGAGTCCAGGACTGATGGAGACTGATGGAGACCCTTAGAGGACGGTTGAACCATGTTGTTTCCATCGGCGCCAAGGTGAGTCCTGTGGCCTTCTTTCTGAACATTCTGTGGTTTGAAGGGTTGCTGTGGGTGGCCTGGCCCAGTGAAGATGAGGCGGACCTGCGGGGAATTTGTGGACGTTTAGTTTCCACTCAAGACGCATAAGACGCATGGGTCTTGCATGGTCTTGCGAAGTTTGAGATGGTCTTGACTGGACCCACCATTCTGCGTGGCCAGATACGATCTGGCATTTTTCTGAAGGATTTGAGAGGAGTGATCTCTATGTTGACATTTGTAAACATCCTGAAACTCGCGAACTTGCTCCATGATTCAGTGCCGGCAGGCCACCCTGCCAAGACTGTTCCGGTCTGTCATCTTCCTGGATGTGTTTGAGGCATGCGTGAAAACCTGGCAGATCTTATGCAGACTCGTAGTGTGCATTACCGATCCCAATCTTCTGATTGCACGCACGTATAAATGCTTTCCATTTTATGTTTCATGAGCATGTAAACTAGCAGGTCCAGTGCACCTCCAGATGCACAACACACACACACAAGCCTAATGCATATACTATGCATATACTATTTGACACCAATCCTTTCTCTCATAGACCTTGATCTTGAAGAAACATAACATCTGCCAGTATCTGCAATATCTGAAACTCACGAGCTTGGCAGGATGTTGGCATGGACGAAGATGGGGAGGTGGACTCCAAACAACTTCGCCGTCAGGTGCGTTAAGATTGCAATGTGTCATGGATTCATGATGGTTTAAGTTGCAATGTGCATGTTTATCTCAAAGTTCATTGTATATATTCCTTTGGGCAAGCATTGAAAGTCATGACTTTTGCTCCTTGCACTTTGGTTTGTTGCTTCGATTTTCACTCACAAGAGACTCTTTGCGGCATACTGTCAAAGGCTCTCTTGAAAAAAGATGCAGTGGACGAAGTCACCCGCACCAGGGAACAGTGGTGAACATGCAACCAGCTGCGCCGTTGGAGAAGGAAGATGTGAAAAGTGCGGACAAGGCTAGATGAGTTGCCTCTCCCAATATCCTTTTCTTTTCTTTTGACTTTTGACTAATCATTTTGCTGCTGATCGAAACCGCTTCTCAAAGCATTCAATAGGCACTGCAGGTACCTGTAGGTCCGCTCTGGATCTTCTGCCCCTTGAGGCGCTGTTCTTGGCGCATGCGGCACTGCGGCGCTGGGAGGCGACAGCGGTGGCTCAGATGCCGGGGTGTACTGAGCCTCGGCACTAAGCTTGTCCAATTGAATTTGTTGTTGAATGAAGTCTTGATGAAAGGTGTGTTCCACTGAAAGTTTGAGTCGTTTTGGAGGAGTCTCGGATACTGAGTGAAGGATACCACCACTCAGAATCAGGCTTGGACTCAATCTGAGGATCAGATGAAGTCAGACCTGGCGCAATACAGGCATCGCAACTGGAGATCCGCCAATGGTAATGGAAACAATGTGGTTGCGAGAGTCAAGATGTTCGGTCAAAAGCTTTGGCCGGGTCAATCCTCTCGACTCTTGAGAATCCCAGGCAATGATTAATAATGATTAATACATGTAGATGACATTGGGTGACACCTTGATTGGTCTTGTTTGCACCAGAAGGTTGCGCATTTCATCCCAGAAACCTGGAGGCACAGATACGTCCTCACACGCGGGACCTTCCTGGGAGAGATGTCGAAGCGTTTCAAGGTGCGATGTCTGGAGGAATGCTAGGACGATTAGATATATGATATATGTTTAAATGAGTTAAAATGGTTATATAATCCTCTATAAATGGTCCATTTTCCATAGCTATGTTAAATTACCAGAGGGTTTAGATATGATTCGGATGAGAAGGTGGATCATGTTGAACCGCTGGTGGTCAAGATGGCCCCTTGCCGAGCCTTGCCGGTCGCTGGGTGTCGAAGGCTGGTGCAGTTCTGCAAGAAGACCAACGGCCATGGGAAGACCTGGATGAGGATGAGAAGGACAGAAATCATCTGGAGAGGTTTTTCAGAAATCCAGAAATCATCATTCTCATGAAAAATGGCCTTACTATTGGGGGGTATAGTCACTTTTTGGTCTCCCCCCAATAGGTCTCCATCACTGGCCCCTTAGGTGAAAGGTACATCCCAGCAAACCCAGGAAGATGATCCTTTTGGAGGATCCCTGCTCGGGCCGTGGCGAGCCCAAACGAGAGACAAGTGTCCAAAAATTGTCCGCACGACTGGTATGATATGTATACCATTGTATAGCTATAAATTGAATTATACCATGGAATTTGTGATGGAATTTATGATGTATACATATGTATACATTGATTCAAATATATTAAAATCATTAAACAGATTGTCATCGATATCATTGACACCCATTTTTCGCATCCGCATCTAGATCATCCCGCATCTACATTTCCAGAGACTTCAAAAACCATGCAACTCTTTGGGTGTTTGAGATATATTACATTTCCGAGTTTGCCGGTGAGCTTCCCTGTCAGATATTGTGAGAGTGGAACAAACAAAAAAAAACTGAACGATGGTGGCATTGTTTCACTGAGAAGTGTTTTCTGACGTCACTTGCTGGCTCTTGGGCTCCAGGGAATCCTTCACACAAGGTTAGTTATATCAATTATATATATATATATAATATAATATATATATATATTATAACAAGTGTCTCATTCTCTATGGGCTGAGAACAGGGTGAAAAAGAACAGATTTTTTTTGAACATGGGGATTCAAAAATCAACAGCTTTTTGGGAGGGGCAGCCAGGTGACCCAGGTGACCCTTAAGCGAGCTTTGTGTCGTGTCTTGCAGTGAACCAGAGGAACCAGTTGGATCATGGATTTTCCAAACTTTGATTAATATACCCATTATCCATAGGGACTAATACATACTAGTAATGTTTAATATACCCATTATAAACTGCAGAACTCAGCAAAATTTTGACGTTCTGAAATGATTTGTCCGAATCCCAAAAACCGACCACTTGACAACCATACAACATCATACAACCATACAACCACAATGTCCCTTTCCAGTTCCAAAACACATGAGATCCATTTGCAGTCCTGAACCTTGTTCAGTTGTTGTGGCTGAGGTTCACTAGCCATGGGCGAACTGTGGCTTGTCTGAGCGAAGACGCTGTGGAAGAAGTTTGGTTCAAGCACCCATCATTCCTGTAGGATTCCTGTAGGAGGTGGTTGGACCGGTCGGTGGTTGGTGTTCCAAACTCTGGTCAGCAAGTTGTAAATTTGATGATCCCAAGCGACTTTTGTGAAAACCAGAAGTCACTCAGCCGGGGTACCCCTTTTGTGCCAAGGTATACTACAACCTGGAGGCCCTGGCGCTTTGTTGGACTTTGTTGGACATGCACAGTATGTGACCTCAACTTCTTCAACTAAGACTCGATGAATTCTGTGACCTCAAGTAATTGAAGTAGTGGAGCAAGGCCCGGGGACCAATCCACCAATGGGAGCCCTAGACTGCCAATCATCCGAAATCCAACAGATTGCATGACACTATCCGTGTTCTGAATTATTCTGATTAACCATCCTGATGAACCTTTTGCAAAAATCGCAACCCTGCTAGGCTGGAGAGACCGAGGAGACCCGGTTGTTACGTTCATTCTAGCGGTATTGGACTTGGCAAAAGTTTTGTCCACGCCCCCATGGGCTCAAGAATCTTGACAGCTGCGAAGGGGTGCAACAAGTGTCCCAGCTTTGGTCACCATGTCACGAACATGAATCGAAGGAGGGCTCCCATTCCAACTTAGAGATCCTGACTTTGGACGAAGTGCAGTCTATGGTGGATTCAGCCGAGTCAAAGGTACGACGGCTGTTAGGACAGAGCGGGCCTTGCACGGCACGGGGAAGGGTGCAAAACTTTGTATCCAGTTACTATCAGTGAAGAACCAGAAAAGGAACTCATGTATCTCATGTTCCCATTGTTAGTTTACTCAGTTTATTCAAAAGTTTATTCTCAGTTTGTTGAAGCAAGACTTCAAGACTTCCAGCAAGACAGTGATGTCCTTCAGCAGGAAGACATGTTGGATCCCAAAGCTCGAGCGAGACCGACTCGGATTCCAGCGATGGACCCCAACGAGGGAGGAGCCTCTGTGCCGCACCAATAGAATATGAACGACCAGCCCAGACTTGGTCAACTTAAAGGCGTAGGCTCTGTGGACAATCCATAAATATCCATGGATGTGTTCCAAGTATCCATGAATATCCATGAACACCAAGTGCCATATCCATAAATATCCATGAATATGAAAAGTAACTTGGTATGGCACTTTTGCCAAGGCATGTGTTCCGGGGGTGATCCTGGCCCAGGTTTTATTGCTGGAAACACGGGAGGAAAGTGGTTGCCAACTGGAGAGCATCACATCCAGACACCAGGGCTGCATTGTCCGAAGTGGAAGGGGAGAAGTGGAAGCTGTTTGGGATATTCCACGGTGTTGACTTTGAAATACTGTACTTGTTCTATGCCTGAAAACATCATTCGTACTATCTAAGCATGCCTATGAGGCACGTTTGAGAAAGGTGAAGTAGAGATGTAGTTGTCTTTTCGTGGTAGCATTCAATGGATCTCCCCCACTGTCACATCCAGAAGACTGTTGGTGTCAAGAGTGCATGCGCGTAGTGTGATTGGAAGAGATCTGTTCTCAAATGTTCTCCAAAATTTAATGAAACGGCCTTTCTAAGGAGATTGCCGTGGAAGGTGCTGTACTACAACACTCGGTCCCTTCAGGTGAAACATTTCAGAAACCGGTGGGTCCTCTGAGTCCACAATTTTTTTTGGATGGGATGACTGGTGCAGGTGGCGTGGCTCATCATGTTTGTCATCAACTTGATGGAGCAGTGCGGCATGTTCCTGATTAACGTCCAGGTGGAACTGAGAGTGAGCTGGGAACCAGACCTCAAAAAAAATCGAGGCTTTGAGCGAAAACCCTCAGAACTGAAAGTTTGCGTTTGGGAGGACATGGGCTTCATTCTTTTGGAGGTTGTACTTGACTGGACTTCATACATTCTGGGAGTTTCAGTAAGGCATCACTCAATTGGTTCGGTAAGGCCATTGAGAATAATTCTTCCTTTGTTTGCTCAGTTCAGCAGAGCAGCAGTCGTCTTATCATGGTCACATGTTTCCTTCCACGCTGCCCGGACCCGCCAGACCATGGACATGAAGCAACTTGGATGCAGCAGATGAGTGGAGGGCGCTTCGATGGTGCGACAGCTATGCCTGGGCATATCTATTTGCTGTAACTGCTTGTGATTACTATGACCAGAGATATCTCTCCCAGAGAGTCTGAGTTGGCATCTCACCAAAAGCCGCAGTGAAGCTTAAGAGGAAGGCCCCTTTCAAGGCTGAGATGGTAAGGTTCAGTGGCCCTCCCATAGATCCCAACATCTGCCGCAATTTGGTTTTTGCTCAGAGAATGTCCCACTGCTGAGGGAGATTGAAGAGCATCAGGAGGAGGAAGACATCCGAGAGGTCGGCTGTGGAAAGCCGATCATCAGCACTGGGAGAGTTCGAATTTGATGGCTGGCTACAACTATGACCGTGAGATGCAGACACCAAAGTCTTGCACAGTTGAATGAAGATAATGAAGTAGAGTGGACTCATGTGTTTCTAGCCAATGCAAAGACTTGATGGTAGATGAAACAGACCACTTCCTTGTACAAGCAAGTGCTGTGAATAGATTTCAAGAGACGGTTCTTTTTTCGTAGTTCGCCACGAGCGGGTCCACGCAGAAAACCTGTCCAATTGCACAAGTGGGCTGTTCCACTCAATCTTTAAACACCCCTGATGCAAGTATTTTTGAGTTTGCTGCGCTCGCGACGTCGTGCTACGCCTCATGTGTTTGCTGCAGTGTTGACAGGGTGGGTTGGCATAGAGAAATAAGGATGTGTAGACACTCGTGCCATCGTAAATGCTTATGCAGTTGAGTTGTCTTGCAGATGGTGGGGTGTGGTCTGAGTCCTGCGATCTGTTTGTGTACTTTGACAAATTTGATCTGCAGCTTGATATCATGGCACAGATGCATTGGGGTGATTTTCTGCTGCCTGCTACTGTCTCCGTTCATGACAAATTCCACTGCCAGCATTTCGGAAGTCACAGCTAGCAGCTAGTCGCTTCTGGCACGCTTCTGACCTAGACCTTCTGCAGCTCAGAAGGAATCACCACTCGATCCAAACCAAGCAGCCCTGGCCGGCCTGGGCCACCGCTGGCCACAAGATTCCCACCAGGTGATTAACTCGGAAATAGAGCACGGCGAGGCCATTGAAGTGGGGGGGCCTAGTTGCCACGAACGGCCATCGCAATGTTTTACCACCGGTGCAATGGGAGAGTAGGTGCATTTGCAACGATAGTCGTTATCACCCCCTGGCGGTTGCGGACGACCCAATATCTGACATAGAGTTGGGAACAAGGAAGTGGGCGCACTTCAAAGTGCTGGCAAGCTTCACAAATTCTATGACTTTGCAATGAGAATTACTGATAATTGATCACCTTCATATATCTTCATCATCTTCACTCACCTTGACTCACTTTCTGCATCCTCAGGGGCCACCGGATCATCATCGCCGATTGTTCAGCATCGGTGCCTGGTCTTCACCGTCCTGGAGCTTCCAGAGGCTCCGGTTGGAACCCGTTCTCCCCTTCTTCCGTTCTCTGTGTAGCCTGGAATAATTTCTGGAATGAAAGTAATTGAAACCCGTTGGAATCCGTTGTAACATTATAAGATGTTGTAACCTATGATAACCTATGGCTTCCACCGGCTTAGAGGCTGCAACATTTTTTGAAGCCTCGCACATGAATGAGAACCGTTTCAAGATTTAAACAGGTGGTGCTCTCTCTCTCTCTCTATGTCCGGATACCCCGAAAAAAAAAGGATCATGGGTGATGCCACCCCAAAAGACGGCGCCGTTTAGGTGGCCAATTCAATGGCCGCAGCCGGCAATCTTCAAGGCTGAAGCAATGCACTGCAGGCAGGTTTGCAACATTTTGCAACATTTGGTGGTGCAATAACCATCTTCAAACATATGAAAGTCAATGGGAAGGATTATCCCATATATTATGGATTTGCAACATTGCAACATTGCAACTATTGTCTTGCAATCCTCGCTCGATATCTTATTTTTTGAATCATTCAACGTAAACCCATGAGGTCGGGCACATCGCTGCCGCTTCTTAGCACGTCGTACAAATTGTTTAAGGCACGGCGGACCGCTAAGCATGAACCTGGAAAGCTGCAAGTCGAGACTGACATGGAGAGTCAGATTCCTGGTCTTGGCGTTCACTTTAAACATTTTGACAGCATAGTGAAAAGAGGAGAGGCCTTTCTTTTATTGCAGTTTTCGAGCGCTTTCTTCATCCTTCGAGCACTGCGAGCAGGTAGTGCGCAACGCAACCCTGTCTAAACAACGGCTAGAATTGGAGGAGCGCTTCCCCGGGCCTGCCGGGGGCTACTTCGGGTTGGGCGAATGGGAACAGTGAAAGTCACACAACATCGCATCATGTTTTATTCAACCTTTTTCATCCTTTTTCAACCTTCTTCAATCTGGTATCCCGACTGCAATCCCACAAGCGCATGGAATCTCTTGGAGAGCACGTTTTCTGATCATCATCAGGGTCCTAACGGATCTAACAGTGCGGAGGGTCGACATCGGCACGACTTCAGGAGTTGAATGCAAAGTCCTTCCCTGCCTCCTCTGTGATGATCTGTGATTCAGAGGCCCATGTATTGGTATATCCAAGGTTCGATCCACATCCAAATTTGGTGCCCTGAGATCTGAAATCTAAGCAGTGCAAACAAATTTCCAGGCGTTTACAACACAATCATATATAATTATATATATATAGATAGATAGTTATGGATCAAAACCCTGGTACCCGCATGGTCCCCGAAAATAGCAGCTAGCATAAAATAGCTGGTTTTTATGGATGGTGATTTCCTATATGGTAAATTCACGTTTTGACCCATACCCATATATATATAATATAATATAATATAATATATAATATAATATAATGTAATGTAATGTAATGTGATGTGATGTAATGTAATGTAATGTAATGTATGTATGTATGTAATGTATGTAATGTATGTAATGTATGTAATGTATGTAATGTATGTAATGTATGTAATGTATGTAATGTATGTAATGTATGTAATGTA
>Ga0126342_10003457_pt1 | contig 26115 bp, 21 predicted proteins | sample Cyp1metagenome_FD_92528 | JGI IMG/M metagenome (GOLD analysis project Ga0126342, IMG submission 92528) | Coral microbial communities from Lord Howe Island, Old Settlement Bay, Australia - Cyphastrea 1 metagenome | ecosystem: Host-associated > Invertebrates > Cnidaria > Coral ...
CTTCAGACCATTGTTTTGTGAACCGGTCACAGACCACTGTCATTTCCAGATTTGCTTTGTGAAACTTGCGTCTACCGAACCATACTTCAAACTCTTGACAATGTGCGACGATTGCGTGTGTAATCCCCATACGTCTCAGGACGAGATCAAAGACCTAAATGCGGTTTGAAAAGAAATGCCATTGAACTGCGTGATCTTCATTTCGTTTTGCAGTTTGATTTAGTGATGTTTTGCTGAAGCTGGCATGTGAGTTTCGCTTTTCTGGGGATTTCGTGTTTTTGTGATATCATTTGATTTACAGATACTATAGCAGTTGTATTTTTAATGCGATGTTTGTTTTTGACGTGGTCAAGATATGAGCTTACAACCGAGGCGACACATAAATTGTGTAATATGTTTGGAAGAGACACAGCATAGAGATGGGGTATGACTACTGAAGCGCTGAGAAATGCTGCAGAAACAGGCAGATACCCTCCTACATGGCGTCGGGTTGCACGCATCAGTCAGAGACGATGACACTCTGCAATTGCCTGAACAACACGTTGCCGTACACCCCGACCTTGTTTTACTACCTCCAGTACACCTCTGCATGAGCGGCGTACCAACTTTTGCATTCAGATGTTTTGACCGGCAACCGCTCTTCACCTTGCTGCATCGGAGAGACCGTGACATTGGCAGTACTTGCTAATGGTTGCCCCCTTTGGACCTAAGACAAAGGCGACATCCCCTATGTCTATCGAGATGCAAGGTATTATTATTTATTGGTGACTGGCAGTCTGGCCCTGCCAAAGTCTCCAACATCATCAGGGCTTTTTTGCTGCCCCCCCTAGGTGGGGGGCGACCAATGAGCAGATTTACGAGACACACGTACGTACAGCATGCAATTCGAGTGGGCATGAACAATGCACTTTGTTCTTGTTCAGACGTCATCCTACGGCGGATGCTAGGAAAAGCACATGTGAGAGGACACTGAGAGGATGCTTCCGCATTGTACAGGATCTTAGGATGTTTACCAATTGTTTTGCATTTTCACCGCGTGTATTTTATCTTATTTAATTAGTTGTCTGCGTAGCCTATGATGGATATACTTAATTAGATTGTCTTGCGTGATTTATTTTGAGACGCGGTGGGTTAACCCCATTGTGTCTAGTGGCAAATCGATTTTGTGTTTGGTCTGTGTTGGGCTCTGGCCCCGTTTCCTTTGTTGTTTCGCTGTTGTTTTTCGTGGCGAAACGCAAATCTGGCCGGGGGATTTGTGGGTCGTCTGGCTTTTTGTTGTTTTGGTTTTGTCTGGTTGGTGTTCCGTGTGGATTTGCCCTCATCTCAAAGAAGCCATTGTGTTTCTTGTTGAGTTTTTAAGTCAGTTAAACTGCTTATACCAATTTCAGGACCGAGCCTTAGAGCGATATCGGCCGTACCAGAGGAAAAAAAAAAATCGGGGGGGGGGATGCCGGGTCTGTCACGTGCACTTGAGCCAGCTCAGGGGTCGAAGGTTGCATTTGGACGGCTTTTACTTCCACCTGTCACAAAGAAAGGTCTGTTTTTTTGGACCGAAAAAAACAAGAAAAACTAGAGACGCAAATACGGGCCTCCCCAGTATGCATGCTTCATGGCTGTACAACCGTTAACCAGTCCTCCTTGCGCACAACGCCATTTCAATCTCTGTTTGGCCGTCCCTACAGACAACGCCCAGTCGGGTGTTTGGACATCGTCAGATCAGACGAAAACAAACAGTTGTTCCTCTTGGTGCTCCAGGCCCTCTGAAGGTTGATGAGGAGGCAGAAGCAGTACGTGACTGTGTGTCAGACACGCCTGTGGTTGATGATCAAAGTGACCACGATATGGAGATTCCTTCAGCTTCTACAAAGCATGCAGCCAGCAGTTCTCTCCCAGGTGAGCGTGTGAAAGTTCAGAAGATGGATGATGATCCTGTTCCAATGCCAGAGACAAAGGCCAGTCGGACTGATGACAAGGTCAATCAAGTTGAGGAGATCGAGATGTGTCACAACGATGAAAGCATGTTTCCTGAAGGTTTTGAAGATGATGCAGTGGCCTTGGACTCCGAAGATGAATACATCGCTGGTCAGGGTGGAGTGATGGTCCACCCAGTGTTAGCCCTCAGAAGTTGCAGGAGTTGGAAGAGAAAGCAGCGTTGGATGAAATTGAAAAGTTGTATCAGATGGATGTGATTCAACCTGTGACGCTGCCAGATGATGCTGCAACGAGTGAGAATGTGGTGGACACAACTCTGGTACAGTATATGACTGGAGGCGCAGGAATCAGCAATGGATCAGAAGATGCCGAATTGTTGCAAGAGAGTTCAAGACAGGAGCCACTGACGAGAACAATTTCTCTCCAACATCTTCATTTGCTGATTTGCTTCAGTGCGCAGGTTGTTGACATTTGTGTTGATTTACAGTTTGGCTGTGACAGCATTGGATGTCAAGGACGCATTTCTCATGGTGCCACAGATGGAAATTCTCTATGTGAAGATTCCTGCATGGATCAGAAAATGGACTGGCAGTCCTCATACCCACTGGCTTTTGAAACGATGTCTCCCAGGACAATGCAATGCGGCTTTACGATGGCATCAGCACATCGGTGGTCTATGTGAGAAATCAAGTCTTGAAGCTTTCCCAGGTGCCCCAACAATTTTTTCGACACCGTGACCTCAGTCGAAAGATGTTTGTCCACATTCATGTGGATGACCCTTTTTGTTGGTATGCAATCCTGGTGATGTGGAGTGGTTTCAGACTAGAGTTGGTGAAACATTGACAATGAAAGTTGATGGACCGCATTTGCCTGGGAGTGGAAGCCAGTTGATGTATCTCAAGAAAAGGATGACGATGAAATCAAATGGGATTTTGCTGCAACCCAATTCAACCTACATCCCACAGCTTGTGGCGCTGATGAAGGTGAGTGGGAGAAGAAAGAAAGGTCTCCCATACCATGCAACGCTTGAGAGTTTCAATGCAGACCTGGTGGTTGAATCAGAAATGCTGGATTCAGAACACGCAGCAGTTTTCAGGTCTGGACTTGGACTTGCTTTGTAACATTGTACTTGGCGATGGACAGACCCGACATCCAATTTACAGTGAAGACTCTTTCGTCTTACATGGCACGACCCAGTGTCAAGGCACTCTCTGCATTGAAGCATTTGGCCTCATATTTGGATGGAACACCTGAGGATGGACTACTTTTGCAGTGCACCGAGGAAAGCCAATGCATTTTCGATGGATGGAGAGAGGATGAGCTGGTCAGTGAGGAGATTACAATTCCCACTGATAAGTCTGAGGCACGATTCAATATTGAGGCTTTCAGTGACAGCTCATGGGCAGATTGCAATCGACCAGAGAGAGCACAAAATGAGGTTTGGTGTTTCTCAACGGTGCAATGATCCTCAGCATCTGTCGGACTCAGGCATCAGTGGCTTTGTCAAGTTGTGAAGGTGAACTTTACGCTGCAAATGGTCTGATGGTGGAATGCATGTATCTTTACAGATTGTGCAAGTTCCTATGCAAAGATGATGTGGAAAGCAACAGCTGTGACGTTCAACAAAGGCTGTACATTGACTCATCGTCGGCAATGGCACTTATCCAACGAGCTGGAACCGGAAGGTTGAAGCATGTTCAGATCAGACAGTTTTTCTTGCAGAACTTGTTGAGAGCTGGTATTTTTACAATCCACAAGATCAACACAAAGTTGAACCCTGGTGACCTCAACGCAAAGAGGTTAAGTGGGGAGAGGCGAAGATTTCTTGGAAGGTTGATTGGTCTTTTCATGGCCGGTCTTGATGAAATCACTGATGATAGTGAACTGAAGAGAGTGCGCCATTCCAACAGGGTTGCAAGACAACAATGCGTGCGTTTGATTCAAATTGCAACAGCTACGTTGGGAGTGTTCACACAGTTGAAAGGATGCAGCTCAATGCCAAGAGCCGAAGTTCCAATCGAGTCCTTCGAGAAAGAGACTGCATGGCTGATGGTTGCAGATGCAATGGATGGATTGATGACTTCCACATTCCATGGTTGTGTGATGATGGCTGCGATGGTGTGCAAAGCTTTCATTTACATGCTTGGCCGTTCAGTGCTGGTGGCCGGAGTGACATTTTTGTTTCTTGGGCCTTTGACATGGAACTACAGCAGACGGACCTGGTGGTTTGAGAGACGCTTCTCACCGATGACCATGGGATGGAGGCATCGACTTTTCATGTATCCATCACTTCAAGTTTCAAGATGGTTGCTTGGAAGAGAGGTTGGATATTTGCATGAATGTTTCCGTGCAGCCCGACAGCAAGGTGACATGATGGTGGATCTGGAAGGTATCTATGCAGATCTTTGCAAGCACCTTGGAGGTGAAAGAGTGCGATTGGATGAGCCAAGAGATCCAATCAATGTCCCAATGGGTGAGGCCAATGCTGGAGATGAAGGTGCAAATACGGAGAGTGGTGAAGAAGAACCAGGAGATGACGATCCTCCTGATGGAGGAGACGATCCCAATGTTGATGATCCGAACGGTGATGAAATTGTCCATATGGCCATTAATGGCATTCCTCTGAATGGTCTAACTGTCGATCGTACAGATGTGCACCCAGGAGTTCATCCAGAACCTGAAGCAGAAGATGGCAGTGACGATGACATGGGTGCCGAAACAGCAGAGGAAAGACGCAGAAGATACCTGGCAAGTTCACAATATGAGGTATCTGTCCCAGATGAATGGGCAAATCTGCAATACGGTCATTTGGACAATGATGCATATGATCGAATGCTTGCGTACTCCACAGCCAACCGGATTCGACTTCGACGTGCAGTAGCAACACTGACCAGAAGACATGATGAAGCAGCTAGGTTGGAAATTGGGAGGAAGCAGCAGAGATACTGCGTGCATTGCATGAGGTTGAGGCCCTCGTGGATATCACTTGAAGCAATCAGTGCATGCGGTGGTAGCTGGTAGATGATAGCATGGATCCAGTGAAACACTGATAGCTGGTGAAATGCTGAAAAGTTTTCTTTTGTTCCAAAGCACCTGGAGACCAATTAGAGAGTCTATGCATGGCACAGTAGGCCTAGGTAAAGGATCTAGAAACTGCAGGTAGCACCACGAAAGGTGACAGGAATCCGCAGGGAATGCTGTCAAGGTGGGGTGTCAGATTTTAGTAACTGCACTCCTTAGGATCAGTCATTTCTCCAGTTGATGCTAAGAACGATACAGGGAAGATTTGCATGGCATGGTTCTGCAAGGATGACTCGGCACAAAACAATTCATGTGATACCGCCCAAATAGTGGCTCGAAGAAGCTACAGCAGAAAAGGTAGCTGTGTTTTGCGTGCTGCCTGAATCTGTGGGAAAAACCATTTCGCACATCAACAAACAGTGGATCCGCTCCAAAAAACAAACAAACAGTTCATCGGCATCAGAAACTGGATTTTCTCGCTGTTTGTTTTTCATGGGTGTGAAATTGGAAATTTGTTTGAAAGCGTTTGATTTTGTTGCGTGCGTTATTTTGATTCTTTGATGCACCAAACAAAGAACAGACGGACTGAAAAAAAATGATCATATGAATCATCTGTTTTTTTACCTTGGAAATCACTGAATTGACTTCTGCAAATGCAAAGGCCGGCGTTGTCCCGGTTTTTGTGCCATCTTGTTGCTTCAGGTTTGGCGAATGCAGACAATTCATTTATTTTTATTTAAACAGGAAAAATAAATATACATTTGGGGTGGCCTCCATTTTTCATCCTAAACCGTTCAAATTGATTTTGATGAACATGTGCGGAACACGTGTTGATGTCCATGAATACCACCATTTTTTCTGCTTGGCTCCAGTGGCTTGCCACTCGCGTGGGCCACCCTCCCTTGCTTGCAGATCTTCATTGATGCCTTTGGGAGTGGCAAGCAGTTCAAAGACCCAGTGGGTTGTATTGTGACATGGGCCATGCCTGACAAACACGATTGTGGTGGTGATTATGAATGATGATGATGATGATGATGAATGATAATAATGACAGTGATAGAAAAAACGGTTGCATGGCAAAATTGATAAAACATCAAAATCAACAGGGGCATGTGATAATCATAAAATTCAAGAACCAACCAATAGATCCGCGATGAATGGCATTGAGTCTTAAATTGGATTGCATCCCAGCTGAGGTGTTATCCCATGACCCTGGGTGTGCATGGCCCGATCTAGGCGATTTGTTTTTGGGCGCTTGCATCCAGTATGGTTTATTTGGTGACTCCTGACTGGCGGCGACTTGTCGTTGGCCTGTTGAACTGTTGCCACTGGAGGTTGTTGGCAGTTGAAAACGTTCCAAATCTGAAGGCAGATCCGAATGCATTGCCTGCAGGTGCACACAATCGGCTCGGAAGCGGCCGGCTGCTGAGGTTGTTCTTGGCTCAGTTTTGGGATGAAAAAACATGCTGTGATGGGGGGGAATGGTTGCCCACGTGCACAGCACATATACTCATGGCCCATGGCAAAAATTGGGTTTGTATTCTTGTGAATATACACGATCGAACATACACGATCACGATCTGACAGGTTTCAACGATTTTTAAAGAGATTGCATCCCATCGTTTGCTGCTGAAGTATAGGTTTCAATTGTCTTCTTAAGCTCTCGGACCCCACGGAACTTAATTATCTTTTTGTGAATTGTGAAAAACATTTGGCCAGACTTGAGGACAAACCAAAGAGGGTGCGTGTCAGTTTGGATGCCCAGATATGGGAACAAGGGAACTCGTTGGGAAAGTGAGTATGCTGGAGTATTTCAAGGACTTGGAAAATGGGTACAGTATATATGACATGTTTTCAAATTGCACAAGTCAACTCCGATTTGTTGTGCATCGTTTTTTAGGTTGCTTTCACAGACACCAGCATGAGTGAATTTGGGTTTTCTGCATGATTGCCATTTAATGTGTTTCCGGAACCTGCATGGTGAAGAAACACAACTTTCCTCTCCTTCATCCTTTTGTTGAAAGGCTGGATTTGCTGTATTGCATTCGGTTTATAAGAAAATTGCATGAATCAAATCAACAGTTTGCATGTGCGGAGAAAAAGGTCAGCAGACTCCACTGTAGTTCAGCATTCCATGATCTCACTTGAACTGTAGGTGAAATTTGTTTTTGAGTTGACATCAAGTGCACATCTAAGCCTTTCCACTCGGTGGAAAAGATCTGGCTCAAGCGATACTTACCGCTCTCTGGTTTCCTGCGTCTGAGCTGCATTAGGTTGCAGCTGTGCTCAGGAATCAGGATGCTGATAGCATGTGTGCCGGCTCCGAAGTTTCTTGATCAGGTGAGATGGTTTTTTGATAAGAGAAAAATTGCAGAATGGTAGAACAGGTGTGGCAATCACTCATCACTCTCTCTAGCTCATGAGGCTTGAGAGATGGCGACTGCAGCGATGCGACGCTTCGCGTGGGGATCTGAGGGAATCATGGTGACATGGTGAAAATAGGTGAAAATTGGTGAAATACATGTGCAGACTGTGTAGAGTGTAGACCATTTCGAGATCTTGCTCATACCGACAGCCATACCTGCATGAATATCCAGATCTATCTCTATCTCTATCTCTATACAGAGAGCACTTGCTCAATCTCTTCTTGGACTAGCAAATCCTTGAAAGAGAGTGTGAAGGCGTCGCAGCATCCGGACTTTGCAAAGTAAAAGGAAAGAGTGGACATTTGGCATTTGATCAGGTCTTGCGCTGGCAAGGCCACCAGGCTGGTCCAAATTGGAATAGAGGGACTTGCATTGCAATTCCAACTCATGTTCATAGTTGAGCTCTCACAACCATCCACAAGACATGGTCAAGAACATGGTCAAGACATGGTAGGCCTGGACGTAGACCTGAAGCGAAGCATGTGCTCCGAAGGTTCGCCCGCGTTCAGTCCGCCTTGCCAGCTGCACGACTGCCTTTGGCTTGCCCACGCTCCCCGTTCCAGGTCGGGGACGCGTCACAGTCATTGTACGGGCGTTTGTGTCACATCTTCAGACATCTTCAGATATCTTCAGATAGCTCTTTTGAATTTTCCTATTTGCAGTTGTTCTGCAATTATCTTGAAAGACAGCTGGAGTTGGATGTGTGATTCTCCATGTTTTGTGTATCCTCAGGACTCTGTGCGCTCCTACATCACTGCCTCTTGGTGCATGTTTGTTTGGTTTGTCTTGCAAAAAGTAAAGTAGTTTAAGTAGGTTGACTGCTTGATTTTTTCCAATTCCATACTATTCACCACACTACGCTGGTGCAGAAGCTCAAACTAGTAGAGTGGAACATAAAGAATCGGTGCTGTTTTCTAGGCCAAGTATTCAGGCAAAGTACCAGGGATTGCTTGTGCCAATTTTTTGTCTATAGTGCCTACAGTTTGAAAAAGGGACCTACACTTGGCGCCTTCCACACATGCGATTGAGACGGATCATCTCCGTCCGTGGCCGTTGGATCATTGTCTGGATCAATATCATGAGTAACATACCAAGAACTCATCTCAGCTTCAGAGTGGAGGCTTGAGCCTGGGACCAAACCACTTTAGGCTGGCAGAATGTCTTGTTTTTGAAATAGACGGACTGTTGCCAGGTTCAAAAGTACACCCGGGATGATGTTGTTTCTCTCCTGGACGAGTTGCTTGCCTGAGCTCATGAACTTGCTGCATTTCGGGAGTATTGCGATTCTCATGTTGGACTGTTTTGTTATTGGATCTCAGCTTTCATTGCAGTTTTCGTGTTGGTTGCGATTCCGCTTCCTCAGAGCACTGCAAGAACTTCTCCGTGACTCACTGTTTTGTTTGTGACCCAAGTCTTCACCCAGTTTTAGTCGTGAGGTACCATGCGACTGTCCACGCCTCAGCAGGTGATGCTGTCCATGTGCTAATGGTCTTGCAAAAAAACAAAGAGTGTTTGAGGTGATGAGTACCAACTGGGCCGACTACCTCAACTTGGTCTACAGTGTTCCATTCTGGGAGGTGTGGAAAGCTGGGCAGAGCGCAACACTTTGTATTTGGGTGCAACGTATCGATAGAGAGAGAAGCTTTTGATCTTCTCTGCCAGTCCCTATCTATATGTATCTACATACTGCATATATATATATAATTTAATATATATATATGTCTTGTTTCAGTTGACTATATGCTGTGGGAAAATCCCCTTGGAAGGAAACGGTCCCTTTTCCATCCTTTTGCTATGGATTTTTGTGTAGCCAGAAGAATTCCAAGGATCGAAAGTATGAAGTGGTATGGTCGAGTCAATTTCCAGGATATTTTCTTGAAACCCTTGTGATTTTCTGTTTGTTGTCTTCTTGTTCTTGACAACTATGTGCACCTTCTGTGCACGAGGCAGAGTTTGAGCACCATGGCAGCAAATGGTGACGACAACCTTGTTGACGTCAAGTTTGCTTCAAGACATCGCCGTAATGGACTTCTGTAGCGTTGCAGACGGTCGTCCTTCTGGGGGCTACGCGAACACTTGCTCATTTTGAAGCGGCTTAAAGCATTGCAATGTTTGGCCTTCCATTTTAATTCCGTTACCTTCTTGAGCCTGTCATTTTGCAAGGGTTTCTTTTCAAATAATGTGTAAACAAAAAGTAGAATTCCCACGTTTTGCTAATGATCTGTATGCTTTTGGTATAGATCTAATACGGTCATGCTCAAGTTTGACAGCAACGGTGCGGTCATCTAAGGAAACTGACCACCGTGGTTCAGCCATACCTGCATGAACCGGAAGTAGGTTGGCAAATGCTATGTGCTAGAAAGGAGGTACATGTTCCAACGACAAGCTGTAGCCGTCAGATTAATTTTGAATCAAACAAATGTGCTGAGACAGTCATGTTTGCTGATTTCTTGCATGAATGAAAACCGGCCATGCGACAAGGCGACAAGTTCAAACAGGTTCAGGAAATGAAGCTGAGCTGCATCAAGTTGTCTTATGCAGTATTATTCCTGTTTTTTTTGCTGAAGTCAACTGGACTTGACTTTTCTTGAAGCACTTAATACTCCTCAGTAATCCTCAGTAAGCGCTGCCAGCCTTCCACAACTCGCTTTGAGGATGGATGTCTTCTACCAATGCGAGGTGTGCCCTGTTGTCGTCTCGAACCCCTTGACCGGGGAAGATACGGGGTGTTAACCCAGAGAAACTGAGACTCTCTTTGCCCAGTCTTCCAAGACGCTGCAACCGAGCGAGTTGCTGTCAAGACCAGAGTTCGAAGACAGATCCAATGTAGGTGTCACCTTAAAGCAAACATCAATTATCGTACAATATACAGCTAATTATATATATATATATGATACTAGGCCTTACACTGTCTCTACAATTGTGTTTTGAATGCATGGGTGTTCACGTTGAATCGCAGGATGTGCGCGACCACCTGAACGAGCTGGCAGAGCTTGCAACCCGCGCCAGTGGTTTCATGGGCACTGGCTTTGCTGCTGAGGACACCGTGGCGCCAGTGTCATCTCCACAAGTTACATCCTGGCAAACACTTTAAACACTTTTGCATCTCGAGTCGACTTGAGCCCTTTGGTTTGCTGATGTTTGCGAGTTATTGACTTCTCAAGATATCATGGATTGCTCAATCCCTGTGGTTTTCTCCAAGGGACCAAGGGACGTATAGAGATTCCAATCCATTTCGAATGAAAAGGAGACCAACCATCATCAGTGAAATCAGGGATTGGATATCTTCCCCCCAGGAGAAGGTAGAGAACATGGATGAACATGCCTGGAGCTCAATTGCAAGGTTGCCGTTCACTGGAAAGGAAAAGACACCTGCAATATGCGGGTTGATCTACAAAGATTGCCTGTTGATGAAAGTATGGCTTTTAGCTCTATCTGGTTGAGAAAACTCATCGATCTTTAGGGTCAGCTGTCATATCCAGCTTTTGTTCCCATGTTTTTCCCCCCAGGCAAAGTCTGCTGCTGAGAGCTATGATAAGATTCTTGGTGGGCAATACTGGGATCCGGTCCGGTGATTGTGTGAAGTGCCCCAAGATCCATATCTTCCTAATTCACAGGCCAGATTGCTGAAGAATGCATTTCTCAATTGCTCTCATAATTAGCGGGGGACTTGTTGACAAGTTGTAGTTGGAAAGTCCTTCTGTCCTCGTCGTGGTCGTCGTAGTTCTAGTTTCGTAGTGGTCGCCGGCATTGTTGTAGTCGTCATCGTCGTCGCTCGTGTATCAGTTGTCTTTGTCATTAGTTGTAGTTGTCCTAGTAGTTCTTGATAGTTCTTGTTGAGGCTGTGGCTCTGATTACAATTCTTATATTCTTATGATTTCTTATGTGGCCCTGTCAGCGCTTGCCTAGTGCACAAGTGCTGGCACGGGCCGAGGTCGGAGTACCTCATCAGGGTCGTTCCTTTGGATATTGTGAAACGCCGTTAATGACCTAACTATCTCTGTAAAGGAACCTGCAAGGTGTCATGCTGAAAGGGTAGTACAAGGTGACGCCGGTGACGCTTGTAAAAATTAGATGCATCAGATGCAAATCAGCTATTCAATAAGCTCAGTTGCTGAATTAGGATCTTGGAGAAGCACCCAGACTTCAAGCCCAAGATTGAGCAGACCATTGGACATGGCCTTGCAATCCTCCGTCACTTGGGCTCAGACTCAAGCAAAGATCGCTCGATTTGCTGCTCGCCCAGTCGGATGCCAAATGGACTAAGATGACTAAGGTCAGAAGCACAAGTTCAAGTTTCAGAGCATGCACCGTTACTTCTACTGAGCAGCCTCTGAGATGGAGCATGGCTAGGGGTTGTGCTCTGGGTTTGATAGGATTGTGTTGATGGCGTCAAGCAGAGACAAACTACACAAAGGATTGGCTGTTGCGTTTATAAGGAATGTCTGGCTGTCCGCAACTATGGCTTTGTTCCAGGAGAAATTCAACCCAGCCGAAAGGAAAGGACGCAGACACACATATTTCAAATCTTTGTTGGCCAAAACTTCAGAAAGGTCAGCGCAAGTGCCAAGCAGCTCCCACTGCGCCCTCTTGCGCAGAGGCGATATTTTGATGATGTGCTGTTGGCACCAGGAAGCTTTGGCAGTCCTCAGGAAAGTCACTGCAGAAAATGGACGTTGGCCGCCATGTTTGCTCCCGCTGAGTTTCCTAAGTCATTCCGAGAAAGGATTTTGTAGACCTGGCAGATAAGTTCAGAATTCATCAAGATTCAGCTGCTTTAACATCAATTTAACATCCAAAGAACCAAACAAAAAAAATCTTACCTTGGTCCCAAATTGTGGCTTCCGCCGAGGCACCGAACGCTCTAAGGGGGCCTCATCAGCCCCTGCAAAAAGGCCAGGATTTGGGCTTGGGTATTTGCTGGTCAGCTCTGTGCTCCTTGGTACTACCTGGATAGCAACGAAATCAGTCATCAAAAAGACCGACCTCGTTGGATTACCAGGAATGGATGCCTCTCTCCAATTCGTGGCTAGTTTCTCCAAGTATTTCTTTTGGAAAGTAATTTGCAATGATCATTCAAGTCTGTTCCTGACAGATTGGAGGCACTTGTCGTGTTTGGCTTATACCAGACAAGAGAGTATCGAGTGGTTTCTGTCTTCCACAGGCGACAGACAGAGTCTGCCGCCCCGAAAGGCGGGCTCTGGACATCTCTGGACTTCATGAGCAACAATGAAATTGGCAGGATGCCAGGGACAAGAAATCCGGGGAATGAAAAACAGGAACATCTGAACACCTTTTTGGGTGTGAATCTGAATTACAGGAAGCTGATAGCTTCACCTGTTGCTTCAGTACGGATCGGCACTTTGTCCCTGCTTTCGTCCAGGCAGATCAAAAGCTCCGCGCAAGGAGGTCTCATGGGCCGGTTTCACTACTTAGACAGCTTTTTTTCCACTGGGGACATGAGATGTTTTCCCTGCAGCCATGGGTCTGAGAGAAACAGGAAACTGTTGTAACATGGAGAATACATCTTTGTGTGGTTTGTGTTTGTGATATCAAAGTTGCTCCGTATGGTGGATCAGTGATATGTGGACGATGATGTTGCGATGTTGCAGCCCTAGACAACTGTCCATGGATCTATTTGCATGATTCTGCATTGCGGGATTCCTAAATGTTTGTGCTTTCCCGCACCAGCCACCCCCTTCGTTATGTGGTCGCATCAGTTGAAGCAGTGCAATTGAAATGGGCCACCATCCTTGTGCATTGCTGGTGATCTAGGTGAAAGCAATGTCGCGAGGCCAGGCTGCGAAGGGTATGAGCTTGGCCATACAACAGGAGAGATGCCACATGCAGAAACGTCAAATCTACGGTCCAAGTCCATCTCTATGTGGTGAAATTTCGTGGTTCCTTGGGAACAAAGCCAGAGAGATTTTAAATGCTGACAGATTGGGAAGACGTGCAGCACTTTGTGGCACCTCCTGGCAGACCGAAATACCATTTGCACACCTGTAGTTATGCACACTGTTGAAGAGTAATGATTGTGATTCGTGGTAAGGTTTGTTAGATCCGTCTTGCTCGCTGGGGAATTGGGAGCCATGCCTACTTTTCTGGGGAAAGTCATTTTGGGAGAATCGTACCCTCCTCCTGGGGCTACAGGCGCAGAATCGGCAGCGTCCAACTCTCCTAGCGAGGCAGATGAGCAGATGGGATGGTACATGGGCCGAGTATCCTAGATACAGCTTTTGGGAAATGTTCGGTCAAGTCATGTCATATCCAGTCATATTCATTGATATTCATCATGTTTCCAGGTCATCTTCATGTCATGTCCATCACGTCACATCATGTCCATGTCGTGTCCATGTCGTGTTGCAGAATCCATGGCTCTGTTCAGTGCCGGCGCGGGCACATGGCGGCCACCTTTGATGTCGCCGGAGCCGTTGGAGCCGCGCACGTGGCTGGCTACGGCGCAGCATGGCGCCGAGCGGCCGCGTGGCTGGTCGGAGATGTCGGAGAAAGCTGTTGCCAGATCCAACCACTGGCAGCGACACCTTTGGACCCGGGGACTTCATGATCTTCATGTGCCTGTGGTAAACCCCCCAATAAACCTACCATGGCCATATTGGGGATGGTTATCAGAGGATGGATCTGGATCCAGACATGGAAACAGAGATGGAAGAGCAAGAGACATGAAAAGATGAAACCAGAAACAAAGTTTGCGCAAGTCAAACTTTGACCTCAATCACCTGGAGATGGTCAAAACCTATGATACCATATTTTTGGGATGAATACTCAATCCAGTTAGCACTGACCGCATTTGCCAGATATTTTGTTGTGAAACCAGGGTCCACCGTTTTGCTCGAGCTGCCTGGAGGACTGCGAGCTGCAGTTTCGCAGTTCTGGTGAGTGGGAGGTTCTGCGCCAATAGATCCAAGAGGACAGTTCTCGGTCGTAGGACTTGAATGTTCTACACGGAATCCTGTAATTTGTAAAGAGGCTGAATATTCTTGACTGAGCATGTGACCTCATCCTCTGTAGGTGTGCTGAGAGTTCCACAAAGCAAAATTGGTGCAGACTTGAGCCTCTCAACCGGAAATGTCAACACTGTCAACACTATGGCCACAGGAAATTGTTTCAACTCAGTCGGGAGCGGCATCAGCAGCTGCACTCAACTGCGAGCTCTCCTGCGGCCCCTGCTGCTTCGCCGTCAACGCCCATGCAGGTGGGACTTCGTGGTGGTAGCAGCTAGGTGAAAGTGAAAACATTGGAACATTGGAAACTTCATATGATCAGCAGACATCGAGAAAAAGCACCCGCCCCACGCATTTACATTATATAAGTATTGCTTCTCAGGCTTATGAAAGATTATGATACTCCTTGCTTGAAAGTCCGTTGTTTCAATGGCAATAGGTTCATGCTGTGGATCCCCACCGCTTGTTTGTGATTTTCGTGGATGTTCTGGACCAGGTGAGCGAAAAGAGTGTCAAATGGCTGCTGTTTGCATCCTGCTTGAGTCTCCTAGGCACATCACTGACAGGGCTTTACACCGCTAGTTGTGTCAGTGTACAGGGATTTCAAGCTTACGCGTCCTCGCAGTTCTGTTTCAAATCCACAAATTGAGTTTGTTGATGGCAGAAATGGAAATCCAAAAGATTTCAGTCACTCTCGACTTGTTATTGCTGATGCCCCGTAGCATAAATCAAGCGAATACTTGCATCGCAACAAACGGTTTTTGAAGACTGTGAAGCGGAGAAAAAAGGTCAGGGAAATACTCCATGTCGACACGTGAGCTTTTTTTGAGAGCTGGCGGCTGCGGGAGTGCATTTTTTTTGTGATTTTTCCACTCCCACAGCGGCCAGCTCTCTTTTTTTGGCTTCTGGTTCCAATCAATGCAAAGTCAAGAGGATGGGAAATCATGCCGGCCATGGTGTTTTTGCGCGGAAGTCGTGAATACAGCCTGTTGATCAAGTCTACTGCTTTGTAATGAATAAACGCTGCTGTTGCTTTGCATTTTCATGACCTGTCAGGCTTCACTATGCCAGGACCCGCACTGCCAGGGATTCGAAGCCGATATACTCTACACGGCTTCTGGACTGGGTTGGTTGCGGCTTCTATGTGGCTTGGCAAATTATATGTGCCACCTCCAGTTTGCCATCACAGTCGAGATCCAAGACGACTATTGGTCTTCGAGAGGGATACAGACTTGTTATAATTATATTATTTGCATCTTCGGTTCTCAATGCCTCTGCGCGCTTGAAATAATTGAGATTCGGAGTCACCTTGTTTGTTTTCAGAGTGGGAGAAAGTTGACAGAGATCGACAGATGGAACGCTTTAAGTTTTAAGATGGGTCATATGGATCTGGCAGCTGACTGAAAGAAATCAGGCAGCCAGGGTTGATAGCAGAGTCATTACGAAAGTAGCATGCGAGAGTTCTAAGCATCACATGGAGCTGCCTAGGTCCTTGGGCATGCTCGTTGCTGTTACGTTTTGGCCGCACAAAAGCGACTCCTGGGGCCGTCGTAGAGTATTGAAGTGGTCCCTCTCTGTGACTACGGGGCTGTTCGCTGTGCAGGTGCGGCCAGACAAAGTCAGCGCATTTGGAGATGGGTAAATACATGTAAATACCTTTGAGACCTTTTTCTGGGATGAACATCCATTTCACCCATTTCCTGTACCATGCTATATCATGCTACCAGGGTTTTTCCATAATTGAATGGGTGATAGTCAGTCAGGTGGCTGTGCTACCTGCCCAAAACGTGCCTCTACAACAGACCAGAGACTGGTGCAGCTTGAATCTCTTGGTGCTTGTAACAACGCCATCATGAAAACTTTGCGAATCCCTGAGAGGCGTTGGCGTTGGAGTACTTTGGTTTTCAGTACTTTGTACTTGCGCGCGTTGTGACTGGTTTTTTCGCTGGTTGCAATCCCATCTTCAAGGCCTGGAACATGCAAGGACTGCAACTGCTGCACCTTCAATGAATTGAGAAGCAAGTACAGTAACCGGAGAAGCGTCCACATGCTGATCATTTGCAAAGCTTTTGGTGAACCTCACCGGCCAATGAGATCTGGAGGTTGTCAGTTTGAGGTTGACTCTGAATGCTGTTGCTTTGATTTCGGAGGGTAAACCGCGTCTCCCAGGCCTACTTGGCAGATGTGGTGCCGTCGGACCGTTTGCCGTTCTACATGGTGTTTCGTGAGGCTTCAGCTACGATGGCCTTCATCATTGGACCCATCGTTGGCGGCATACTCACACTGGACCGGGTCACGAAAGTCTTGGATAGGGTACTGACGGGTAAGACGGGGAAGCGCCAAATGGGCCTAAGGCAACAGCTGCTGGACCGTATGTCTTTGCAGCAGAATGATCAATTATTTGCAAGTCAGGTGTTCAAGGCATCCATTTAATTCGATTTATACATGTTTATACAATTAGGCTTCAGCAATCTTCAACATTGTAGTGATCCTCCCAGGTGCCAGTTGCTAAGGACATCCATCCTCAACGGTTCCCAAGCGGATCGTAAGCTCAAAGCCTACTGTACAATACGATCTTTGTAGGATGAACATCATTGAACATCCATATCTACGAGCTACTTTAGTGTGAACAGCAGGGTTACCACTACGAGTGAACTGACCCCCCAGTCGCCTCTCCCCAGTCGCCGCCAGAAATTTGGCATCGCTGCGCCTTTCGTGGCCACGGCGGTGGCGCATTGCGTCGGCGTGATTGTTCTCGTCTTCTTTGTTGAGGAGTCCAAGCGTCACGTTGATGAAGAAGGAACCCCAAACTACGAGATAGAGGAGGCCCAAAAGGACAGCGGCTCCTGCGCAATTCTTGAAGTTGATCAAATTAGTGGCAGATGGATTTTCTTCAACTCTAAAATGATGCCATTCAAATTCCTCGGGGGATTGAGTGATTTGTCCGAGGTCCAACGAATGAAGCACTTTTGTGCGTTGGTCCGAAAATACGGTATAGACATGTACAGACTGGGATTTGTGGGAAGAAGAAAAAGAAGAAGAAGGGTCGAGATGGTACTATTGGACCATGGCAAGGTCCACTCGATGAGAAGACTTTGCCGCGAGCTTTCGATTCGCCCCTTAAGGGACACGTGCATGTCACCGGCCCCTATCCTGAGTCAGGACGATTGGCCGTTGTTGAGGAAGGCAGCAGAGCTGGGAGGGACAATGCCCTGCAAGAGAGGGCTTCCCCATTGAGCTGCCATCGTTGTTGCCGCTGTCATGTTGATGGCTGATTCACATCTTTAAACACATTCCCAAGTTTTCTCCGAGTATGTCACAGGTCTTCGCCATGTCCTTCTGCTACGTGGTGAGCCAAACATGCTTCACCTTCTTCATGCCTCTTTATCTCAACGATACCTTCGAATTAAACCCGCGAGGTGCAGCTGGCATGGCTAATGGGGTCATGGCTGATGTTTGTTGTTTTCCATAGCAGTTCGCTGTTGTTCCTGCTGTTCCCCTTGAACTAACTGCAAGGGGCTTCATGCAAGTACTGTCAGGCATTGGAATCTGTCTCACTGGCACGAGTGTTGCTGTCCTCCTATTCCAGGCAGGAATTGTACCCCAAATAGCCTCCAATCCGCCAGTGCTACTGGTACACAGCTACGTTGTCATGGACATTACTGACAGTGTCATGCATCAAAACAAATTTAAATATCATCAGATATGGACATCACTGATGAATAGGTTACAGCTTGATGCTGTCCAGACGTGGAGTGAGCCACCTGTCCAGGTATTCGTCTATAAACCTTTCGAAAAATGGAAGGGCCTGGAAAAGACAGGCATTTGTGGCGCTGTGGCCATCTTCATTGGTTCCTTGGAACGTGCACCTGCAGTGATGGATGAGGTAAGCTTGAAGTCTTGCCACTGACCTGCAAAATGAGAAGCTAATTTGTACCTAGGTTTGTCCTCCATTGCGGGCACAAATGTATGGCCGGACAAAGCTCATCTGGCTCTGCTCTGCATAGGTGCCGGGTGACTACGGCCCTGGGAGTTGCCCCACAATCAAGTTGAGGTGTAGCTCAGTGCGCTTGATTTTGCAGTATTGTTAATCCTTTTTTAATAGTCTGGATTGCCGATGTCTCTTCCGCTAGGGTCTTTCCAACTCACATAAATGGGATCCAGAACCACTCACTGTTTTCCAGAGAAAGTGCGCTTCAGGGCTCTTCTGTACTCAGCATCTGCGTCGCCACCATGGCCTTTGACAGGTGTGCTTTTCTATGCCTTTGGCTCTGCCACATTCCCTACGACGGTGCCAACTCTGCTGGCACAGTCCGTGCCGAAACACCACCGTGGCAAGGTCTCATGGCAAACTGTGCATGGGAACAGGTTGCATCAGGGTGTGGCTGCAAGCCGCGGCATCCCCAAAGGGTGCTGTTGGAATGCACCATAGGTGCGCTTGCCAGGTTTCCACTTGGGGAGGTGGAACGTGGCAGCCACAACAGGTCCAATGGTTACACGGGTCAGGCTGCAGAGTGCCGTTGGTGTAGATGTTGCATGCCTTGATTGTGTTCGGGAAGCTAAGACCTCGGATTTTTGATTTTGATGCCACTCTTGGTTGCGATCTGAATTTGCTGGCCTTAGGAGTTTCCATTCACGGTTTGATACTTTTCACGTTGGTTACCTTTCCCTCCAGACATGGAACCAATAAAAACATATAAAAACAATTTTGTACCGGGCTACCAAAAATCTGCAACCAAAGTCTTGCTTGCTCTCAGATCCATGCTGGCGTATTTTGGAATCATTCCAGTTCCTGTTGAATTGTAAGAAGAGTTTGGAGGTTTGTGATCTGAATGGCACGCAACATAACGCAACACATGGGAATAGCCCATTGCCTTTCGTGTGAGGTTCTTGGCTTAGATTCTTTCATGAACAACATTGGACGGGTGCTTACACCATTGTGTCTTGGATTTCTTTATGGAAGGAAACTTGGATGCAGGTGGCAGGTGGCCCTGACTGAAAGGCGAGGATCATGGGCATGCTGGCACAGATACTGCACTGAATACATTTGGAGACTTTTCTATCTGATGCTGACTGAGGAAGGAATGGAGCTGCTTTCTCGTCGCTGGCTCTGCATCATTGCTAGTGGCTTTCCTCCTTGAATGGGTACGAAGAGAACGCACAAGAACTTAGAAGACGAGCTTTGCGGCGGAAAAAATGTGGTACTGCTGAGCTGCCTTTGCCAGAACAGCCAGGGGTGGTTCCTGGTCACAAGAAGATCACATCAACATTGCTTCCAAGAGTCAGTCAAATGTGCGAGACAAGTTCTGGCTTTGCTTATGACAACCATGGACAGTACGACGTGAAGAAGATAGTTCCCACAAATGGAAACCAATGTTGAAATTACAAGAGGACAGTTTCTATTCTGATGCTAGAACGGATGGCCAAAGAGTGTCGCTTACTTTCTCACAAAAGTGCTTATCGATCTGGCTTTGAATGCGGAAGCAAGAGAAAAACAAATAGATCTCTGAGCACCCCGGCCCTTGAGACGGAAGCAAAGTCAAAATGCGTGAAGCTATGTGAAGCTATGAAACACCTTTGTTTCGACTGCAATAGGGCCCCAGAATATTGCTGGACTCAGCAGACTGAAACATGAACGAAAGCGACCGGCTGGGTGCAAATTGAAGCGCTTGGCAGGAAGCAGAAACTCCCCAAGGAATGGCGCGTGGATTGTCGGGAAACCCAGGTCTTTCCAGCCTGCGCAGCTTTGACTGTTTCACAGTGGATTGAGCGGACTGTCTGGTACCTGGGCACAAAATGCTGAAACACCCCGACTATATTATAATGATTTATAATGTGTACGAATGTCTACAAGGGGATCGGAAGAAACCCTCAGGGCAACTCAGAGCATGCGATGCTGTCAGTTTGGATAGGTAAAGGTTTCCTGTTGCTCTTGGTGTACTGCGCCAGAACCATGCAAACTCCAAAAGATCATTAACCCATCGCTGTCGACCAACAATCTGTTGGGAAGCGGTTGTACGTTCCTCTGTCCTTCCAGGGCCAGACATCGTGGTGGAGATCTAGGTGAACGGCCGAGGATTTGGGTAGAATCTTTGCGATAGGAAGATTGAACACGGGACATATAGGTATAAGCGGCCTCAAGATGCTGCTTCAGCCAAGACAATGTGTTTATAGAATGGATGATCTTCGCAAGACATAAAGGTCCTTACATTGCCAAGAGTACACAGGTGAAAGCAACAGGTGCTTGAGAGGGTTCACAGATGTTCAAAGCAGGCGCCTTCAGCTTCTTCATGAAGCGTGCACAGATGGAAGGTGCTGAGGCTTCGCCCGGAGGTGCCATGTGACCGCTCTGAGTCTGAAGATGGGAGATATGGGAGGAATGCAAGGGTCCCTTAGGGTGTCCAGGGATCTCCTGGGTGTGCAAAGCACTTCAATTTGAGGACGTGTTTCTGGAAGTGATTTGACAAGCGCCAAGTGCTTTGCCAGGCTTTCCCTTTGGTCTTGGCTCCTCCTCGCAGATGTCTAAGTGCAGCGAGTTTGCCTAAAGATTTCAGCATGGACACTTCATGGATCTCCAGGCATAGCCTAACAAGTGTATCGTCAAGGTATCCTCGAAGACATTGGTCAATTGCCATGACAAATCTCATGCAATCTAATGATCTACTTATCATTTAGTGTAGTGGACATGACATATCATGTTTTCAAAGTGCAATGCAGCGACATACCTTCATTACATCATGAATCACTACAAACACCCAAACTTGGCCCCGAACTCATCCGGTGCATCGCGGAAATCTCGCCCCAGGTCGTCATCTTCACAGTTCTCCCCTTTGCTGAGAGACCTCAAGAGCGAGGTCGTGGCCTTGGGCAAAAGATCCCCAGTGATGGTTAAACATGGGGCTCCATACCATCATTCACCATGGGTAATCATTTGTGAAATCCATTGTAGTTCCAATTAGTTCCATCAATGATCCGATATGGGATCCCCTTCTGTACTAGTGATTGGCAGGGCTTTACATGGTTTGTAGATGTTTATAGGGTCCATATAAACTAGATAAGTCACAGAAACCAGACTGCCAGAACAAAACCTTGTAGATTGGTGATGATTGTGGCGTTTTTTCTCACTGAGGATGGCCAGAAACAGCTGGTGGCTCTCACAGAGCTGGCAGAGCAGCTGAGTTTTAGCCCTCGGCTCATCTGGAAGTGGCTCAAATTGCAAGCTGTAGAATTCGCTTCTCAAATTTATCAATGATAGCCGATAGCTTTAATAATAGCTTTCATGAGACCTTCAATAGTGACTTCAGTGATAATTTGAATGACAATTTTCTATGATAACATCCAGGACTTCAATGATCACTGTGATCACTTGAATGTTTGGCATCTTTGTTCAACTTTGTTCCTTGATTGTTTGATATTGTTTGATTGTTGCAAAAGGATGCAAAAGGGACCTGTGTGAATCATGTGAACAGCACTGGAGCCACACCAAACTCCAGGTTCGGAGGAGGCTTTGATCTCGTTCCCAATGGAGACCTTCATTCCCTTATTGGCTGAAGCCTCAGTTCAGACCTTGATCGCCCAAGCACGTATGATGGGTCGGAGTCCGCAACATGTACTCGACTGGTTCATGATTGATGAGATTCTATGGGCAGATTGTAGAGAATATTGGAACATATTCGAACTTGGAAATGTATTAAACATGCTTCAGACTTTGTATTAGCTGTAGAAGTCGCAACAGGAGGGACCAAAGACAAAAATGTCCCATCTCCAACGCCGTCCTTTTTCTCCGCTAATACCTGAAAAACATATAGAAAGACGAGGTATACATATATATATATATATAAATGTATATACATATATATTTTTCTCTTGTCACTCTTAATTCTTACCATCAGTTTCCTCGTTTGGGAGCAAAACTGTGATAGTGTTGAGAATTCAAATTTTCCGTTGCTATTCAACATCCACAACAAATCATGATATCTGAAATGCATGAGCACCTGGTGAAATGCAAAGCTTGTGAATCCTTATGGATTCCGTGTCCCAGGTGAACCTCTTGGGCAATCCAGGCTGTGGCGATGAGACCACTGGACAGGTCATGTTACTTGCCTGCAGATGCCTCTACAACGTGGTGGACATTCTGCAGGGTGCTCAGTCTGGCAGTTGATGGGCAAAACTTGGGCAAGCATTTCCATGTTGGGGAAGGGTGGTGCCAAGATTAATGGGGATTGATATACCCATTTTGAGGGTTCCCATAGTATGGATGACCAACAAACATCAACAAACCATGAATCCCACGTTTTGACCATGGCACGTGGCACGCGTCACCGAGGCCACCAACGGCTCGCATCATCGTGGGTCACGGCGGCCTCTCGGTGCTTTGTGCCAATCTGCTGAACATCGAGTACATCGATGTGGCTGAGCTTACGGTCTCCACCATTGAGCTCATTTCGGAGGTGGATGGGCTAAACATATCTATATATATATAGTTATTTAGTGGAATTCAACAAAAATCACATAGGGTGGTCACAAATTGTCGCATGTTGTCAAATGTTGTCCACAATTTTATCTCTGAATGCTTTTCTTCTTGAGAATGGATTGGAATGATGAGTAATTACATGTAATTACTTCTTGGGCGTTCTGCTCTCTTTGTGAAGAGTCAACTTAGACCCAAACTGCTACAGAAATGGGGTGCTGCACCGACACAGCGCATCCTGGGAGTTTTTCCGGCCACCAGGATCAGCCAGTGCAAGTCTTAAAAGCTGGTGGTCTTCAAGCGATTCTCACCTTCCTGGACCGGCGACACAGTTGGGCATGGACATTTTAAAGAACGGGGCAAAAGTATGCAAAAGTGACCTGTGTGAATCTTTGTAAAGTGTCATTTTACTTGAATCTCTTGCATCTTTCAATTGGTTTGAATATTTGTCCCTTCATTTCAGCCATCTCAGCATTGCAACCAGGACTTCTTCCAGATCTCAGTGCAGCGCCAAGCTGCCAATGCGGCAGCTCAAACCTCAGAGTGAAAGTGGATTCAAGTCTACCAATGAAAATTCCTCAGCATCCAAATGGTCATGGTTTTCCTTTATCAGGCGTGTTTGGTGTTTTAACTATTGTTTTTCTGGTTGAAGCAAGTGCCACGTGTCCGAGGCATTGATGCTCCAAGCAGTGACACCGCCTGACGTGTGCCGCACTGAAGACATTCAGATGAGACTTTGGAGTGGCAAATGAAGGATCCCAGCAAGTGCAGTTTTTTAAAGGGCTAAAGGCTAAAGTTTATAAAGGAAGAGTAAGATGAGTAGGGCTAGGCCGCTAGGCCTCGCCGATCAGTGGCAAGTGTTGTAGACTTGCTCACTGGGGAGTCCACAGCACTTGCAGACTTGCAGGTTCGAGCAGCATGTGAAGCCGGTGTTGCCAACCTTGGCGCAACTGCCCATGCCCAAGTTACCAGTGGTTCACAGCATGAGTTATTGGGTCAATACACAGACAACGACTTTTTGACGCTTATGAATCATATGAATCATATGCATCACAGAAGAGGAAGAGACATGGTTCCATTTCGTGACATGGTTCGTGAAGGCAATTTTTGAGATTGGAGGTCGTTCCATTTCCTTCCTCGGAAGAGTCCACACACCCTTCTTGGTGATTGTGTCGTTTCAGCTTCACTTGAAAAACAGAGAACAGTTCTATGTGTTGGGGTGGAGTACGAACAAGGGCCTGTACGTCCTTTGGGTTTTATACCATTGCAATTGGTCGCTCTGCTGTGCAGGTTGCAGCACTCTGATCCGCAGGCGCGAAGTGATAGGGAACCTGCTGTCTTTGTCCCGGACAGAGCATATTGCTGTTGGACCATGTTGGACCTAGCAGATCTTTGGCTTGTGACACGATGTGACACGATGTGACACGGACTCTCAAGAAGCATGGAAGTGTCAAGGGCACTTTACAATATTAGAGTGCAGATTGTTATGTACAATCCGAGCCTGGGGGAATCGGTTAGGGTCAAGACTCAAGAATACCACAATGTTCAAAACGGCTCCAAAGGCGATGATTGCCAAACAGTGTATCCTGAGGGGTTGATTCTTCAGCTCTATCGTCGCAGGTATTGCACTCCATTTGTGAATGCTGGCGAAGAGTCATCGCGCTGGGCTCAGACTGCCATTCTTGCCAACTGGAGGGGATCAATGAATCTAGGATGGTTTTCAGACAACTTTGGCAGCTTCAGGATGGCTGCATTGCTGCTCATGAACGCCCAAGGGAAGAGCCGAGCAATTTAGGTGCAACATGGGACTTGTTTCCGATGCCTGAAACGGAAAGTTAAAGATGCCTCTTCACGGGTGTAGAAAGGTGCCGAAGAGCCATTTGTGGTTACCATTGTGGTTCTTCTTTGCGTGAAAGCAAAATCCCCTCCGACACTTTGGAGACTGTTCATTTTTATGCTAATTTGCCAGTCAACGCCACAGCCTACCAACCAACTATTGCATCGTGGTGGACAAGGGGAGAGATCTTAAGGGAACGGTTTTGAGTTGGAAAGGGACCCATAGCATTTTCTTCTCATGGTTTCAATCCTTTGATGTATGACAGGCTCCCTGGTCTCACGTTTTGCTGCCGAAGCTAGTCTTCGTGTGAAGCTGAGATTTTCGTTTTGGTCGATTTAGGTCGATCCAGCTGTTTGTTTTGGTTTGAAATAGTTGGTGCCATCCACACCGATCCGTAAGCTGAGGCTTGGCAGCTGAGAAGCGAGCAGAGGCCTGGGTTCGTGCTGTTTGCATGTAGCTTGTTGGATCACCTGTGGCCTTGTCTTGGCAGGAGGAGGATGACGACGACGACGATGACGACGACGAGCCGCCGATTCCCCCACCGGCCGCCGTGGCCCCGGGAGAAGTGCCGCCGCCAACAGTCCCTGTGTTTTAGTGCGGTTGTGGTTCTGTGCTGTCACAAGGACACCTGGAATGGGGCGCAAACCATCCATGAACATGAAAAGCTTATTGAGGTATGCAATGGTATGCAGGCATTTGCTCGCATGACTTGGACTGAAACTCTCAAGGCAGCTTCCATTTGGTTCTTTTCAGACCGATAAAATCGATAGAACTTCTGAAGGCGACATGTCCTCATTCTTGCCTCTTGGCTCACAGTTCCAAGAGGGTCACATCCTTCACGCTCTGGGCTGTTGAGTCTTCAAGATCTGAACTTCCAGGCAGGATGGGAGGAGAATCGGTGGTTGATTTGCTACTGCTAAGGGATCTGTGTTCAGAAAGAGCCTATGATAATTCAAGCAGTGCGCAGTTTGCTTTTGCAGTTTGGTAAAAGGACTTGGAGACCTTCAAGGAACAGTGTGGGGAACATATTGCCGATGGAAATCTAGGACACCAGTGAACTTAGCTTTGTCTGGGATCTATTGTGAGGCCAGGAAACGCCATGCCTTTGCCAACAGTTGCTGTGGCTCCCGAGCTGTCAAAGGATCCGAGGGGTGGTGGAGGGTAGTGGCATTTCTGCGAGAACCTGTGGGCTTCACTTGAGATAGTTTGAAGCAGGTACCAACATATTCGGAAATCTCCTTCACTCTTTGACAATGGAGCATGCATGATGCAGAGATAAGCTACGTGGCAGGCCGACAAGGCCAGTGGTGACATGCTGGAGCCATCGAATGCGACTGAGCTGGGACATGCTTCCGATGTCGGGAAGACCGTGATCTCATCCTTGGTTGCGGAGTCGCTCCCAACTCAGGAACCTGAAGCAGCTGCAGTTGAGGCTGGAGAAACTCAGCTGGGTTCTGTGACACA
>Ga0126342_10003458_pt1:0-25000 | contig 26113 bp, 19 predicted proteins | sample Cyp1metagenome_FD_92528 | JGI IMG/M metagenome (GOLD analysis project Ga0126342, IMG submission 92528) | Coral microbial communities from Lord Howe Island, Old Settlement Bay, Australia - Cyphastrea 1 metagenome | ecosystem: Host-associated > Invertebrates > Cnidaria > Coral ...
AGATTGATAGATTGATAAATAGATTGATAGATTGATAGGTAGGTAGATAGGTAGATTGATAGAGTGATAGATTGATAGATAGGTAGATAGATTGATAGATTGATAAATATATTGATAGATTGAAAGGTAGGTAGATAGGTAGATAGGTAGATAGATAGATCCACATAGTATTTCCACCCACCTTCTGATTCCTTTGGATCTCTTCCAATCTTGGCGCTGGATCTCTGGTGACTTGCCCCGTCGATTCTCGGAGCTTTTATACAGAGCAGTGGCTGGTGTTCTGGCGGCTGCAGAAACAACGAGAGCGGGCAGATTGCTACAAAATTAGATAAATAGATTATAACAGAGGAAGAATCCATGGTATTTTTTTGAGAACATAGGATATTTAAAGCAACCATGAAAGAAACTATGTGAAGTTAGAGCATTCTTATAGCCATATGCTACATTTAAAACCACAGTGAAACATAGTTGAACTATGATTTACTCTTTAATGAAGGTACATATTGCTGTATACCCAGCCGTATACAGCAATACATGTACACGTGTATATCCCCATATATAGTTTACTGTAATATAGTTACACTATAGTTGAGCTGGCATTCATAATATAGTTTGCTGTATACTTACTGCACCATTATCATATCGTGTCCATAGATGTCATATCATTGCCATAGTCTCATTACCATGCAGATACCAGCTCACAGTTGCCTGGCTCAATGTGTCAAACTGGTGAACCATTCCTAATGACATCAATTACTCATGTTTGGTCCTTTAAACACCTTGATTTTTTTACAGGAAACCTCCATATTCGAGAGAAACAAAACCGGCTTTCCCGTGCTGTCGACACCCAGGTTGGCTCTTGCTGTGTCGCAGTTCCAATGGATTGGCCCATGTGGATCCCCACCTGGGGAATTTTCGTGGCTCGTTGTGAGTTCCCCAAGAGTCGGGTGATGTTGGGATACACCGATGTCATTGGGATTCCAAAAAGCGACATGGTGCGGATGTGGATACTCAATGATACTCAAATGGCAGTGTGTCAAAACCTTGTACCCCTGGTGAACATCAAAATAGCTGGTAAATGGATGTTCATCCCCCTAAAAATGGTATTAATAGGTATTGATCCATACCCAAATAACAACACGATGTGACGGATGTTTTCCTGAACAGAGGGGTATTGAGATACCGCAGTTCCGATCAATTCTTGGCAATGTGGAACGAGGAAAGTTGGCACGTCCTCTACCCAGATTTGGGGCACCATGTTTTCAGACAAACCCCGATAGATGATCTACTACCACCAGGAATCAGTATCACCATGCAGGCAAGCCCCACTTACACTGTTAAAGTAGATCAGACACGTTTGTGAAAACCACAAGTACCAACCATGGAATTTGAGCATTCCCTTCTTGGTACGGACGCTTGCTATTATCAAAATGCACCATATAACATTTTTCTAAAGCCAGCCATCCCATTTTTGATGATTTTGTAAATCTCTGTATAGAAGCTAATAGGCTTCTCAACCGCATTGAATCCACAAAATTTAAGGCAGACAATCCAGAGAGGAAAAAACAAATATGACACTGATCACAGTTGCAGTAACAGATGCATATACTGTATGATAAAGTTATAATATGTATACATACATTATATAATATGATATAATATATATATAGCATGTGTATATATATATATATATGATATTTTATAATATATACATATATACAGTATATACATTTAAATGATACACCATATATATCCGTAGAGCCTGGTAGTGTGGCTCTATCCCCAGGCTGGGACAGCGACACTCTGTGGGTATTGGATTGGGGCAGCACTGTGCGCATTTGGGCTGCAACGTCCGCAAGGTTTGGTTTCAAATATGCCCTGCGGTTCACCCCAAAATGGCGATGTGTGGATTTTTTTGCCAACAAAAAATACAATGTATATGTTTTGACTCTCCATATGTTTAAATATTCAACTGTATCTCTACTTGGGATAATACACAAGTGACTCATACTTTTGGGATAATTTTGGGATGGCTTGAAACCGCCAATCAGAACTGGCTGAGAACGGATGGCTGAAAGTTTCAAGTACCATTGTCTGTCGGAAGTTGACGTTGTTTGATGTTATTTGGCCGAAACCTGTGCTAGGCAAAACATATCCATGTATACCTAAAATCCCATGGCGATGATCATGTTTTTCCGTGTTAACATCGCCATAGCTGAGGGTTCAGTCAACCGATTCTAATCTGGTTGGTGGTTTAAGGAACACTTGGATATTTTTCCAGATATTGGGAATGTCATCATCCCAACTGACGAACTCCATCATTTTTCAGAGGGGTAGGTTGAAACCACCAACCAGATTATTTGGAACCATCACTAACCATATAATATCCATGTAATAACCATATAATAACCATATATTAACCATATATTAACCATATAATAACCATATAATAACCATACCATATATTAACCATATATTAACCATATAATAACCATATATTAACCATATAATAACCATATAACAACGATTATTAACAGTATATTATCCACTTGAAATCACCAAGCAGGTTTTCACACTGAGAAACCACCACGATCCTCCACATCCTCCAAAGGACCGACTCGAAGACTGATATGGTACTAGGAAAATTACATAAAATTACCAGAAACATATAGATTTATAAATTCATGATATATGATGATACATATATAATCATATGATTATAAACGTATGTATGTATGATTATCATCAGTACATTACCATGTGCACAATGCCCACATTGAACCTTGCTGACTGGCAAGGATATCTGAAAGTTCTTGTCGAGCCGTGAGCCAAAACGCTGAGGTTTGGAGGAAGAGAAGCGACAAGCCCTGGCCTTGCTGGTGGGCTGTTCCTCGGTCGGTGTTCCCCCACTTTGAAAACCGGGGTGCAAAAAATGAGTTGGGAAATGAGTTTGGAAATGAACACGATGATGGTGTTTAAGCAAGAAAATATGGGGATTATTGGGGATGTAGAAGTGATGGCATACCATCGTTGTCATCACCGGTCTGAAATAAGGTGATCAGTGGGTGATAGCCCTCATTATGATTCTGCCTTCTCAGGTCTCCGATGATTTCCACACTGTCCATGATTTAAGCCCATCTGGATAGCCAAGATGGAAATAGGATGGACAATACCAACATGTTTGAAACCACCAAACAGCTACCATACATATTCAACATTGCCATTTCATATAGTGGTCCAGTCCCCTTTTCTGTTGGTGGTTACATCCCCATTCCGTTCCCATTTTTTTGGTTGGCTTCTCCCAGTTAACCTGGCCATAAGTGGGGGGGCTGACCATTTGCGGCCGCAGGCATATCATATCGGTGGTTATATCTCCCATTATATTCCTATTGTGGTTGGCCTTTTTTGGCTCTCAAATCCGGGTTCTCGAGCATTTTGATTCGTAAAAAAAATTGGAGCACCGAGGATGGTTTACGGGTTTGTGTGCGCATATTCTAGCACATGGTGTTAGGTGCCATACAATATTGCATGTTATTGTGCTACACTTGATGATATCATAATTTACATGTATATAGTGTAGTTATTCAGTATGTATGTGTATATCTATATATACATACCGATTAATGATAGGTATTGTATGCTTGAAGCAAACCATCTAACATACTATATATATATTATACATATTATGTGTACATACATTACCAATGTCCAACCTGTGATTTATGTTTATTTATATTTCTTTTTTAGAGCTAAACACCTCGAGGCTTGGCGGCTGATGCGGACGATGAGACAGTGGCAGATGTGGCGCGGCGCTTTGGTATCGCTGGACAGGACCATGACGTTGCGCGGGTGATACGGGGATTGTTTCTTGGCATGTGTGGCTGAGAACCTTGCTGGTTGGTGGTTTCAAGCATTTTATATTTTCCATAATATATGGGATAATCATTCCCATTGACTTTCATATTTTTCAATATGGTTAAAACCACCAACCAGCTTGATATGCTTTGGGCATGGTCCATTTCTTGTTGACTGACTGACTGACATCATTTTTTTGGCCTCAAGTTTGACCTATCGCAAGGTCTGGCCCATTGGGCTCCTGTTGCTCAATTTAACAACGGTGAACAACAAGTATGGATCCAATCGGCAGAGAGCAGTCAGGAGCTATGGCCAAATTCCCAAACTTGGGAGCCAGGGAGCTTCCTTATTTGGTTGGTTGGTATCATATCTCAACCAAAGCCCAAACCAAAAAAGAAAACACCGTGGGCTTCGGAAAAAAAAAAAACAGTGTTTCGCAGAAATCCTATTCTGGTTGACGGTTTGGATTTTTTTTATTTTCCATATATTGGGAATAATCCTCCCAACTGACGAACTCCATCATTTTTCAGAGGGTAGGTATGGTACATAGCATCCATTTCATGGAATGGGGTAGGTTGAAACCACCAACCAGTATGGTTTTTTGGAAACCCAGGTTTTGGATGGTTTTGGGTCAAGGTATTTCTACCATCCCGCCCCGGATCTCCCCGGAACCTCTGAAAGCCGCCAGGTTCAACGCCAGCTGCCGGAGGGCGGCGGCGGAAGTTCTGGAAGAAGCGGTGGCGGACGACCTGTTGGCAAACATGCAGGTGCCGGGCAGCTGAGATTTTTGGCCATCATATATATATATATATATGTTGTATATAATATACGTGTTTACATATATATAGTTATATATATATAATTCTGTATGTGCATATATATATATATATTAGCATCTCCCTATTTAGCGTAGCTATGGAAAACCACATTTTTTTAGTAGGTAAACCATCATAAATAATTAACGGATGGACAATTTTCAATAGCTACGTTAAACAACCAGAGGGTATGTGTGTTTAACATTGCTGAAACATTAAATCATGAAACATATGGTGGTCTAAAGGGGTTGTGACATATAGCATTTAGGGATATGTGTTGATCGTTTAAGCATTTGACATATGTTGATATGCATGTGTAATCATATGTATATGATTATATACACATATCATATACATATGGAGGCCTACAATGGTTTGTTTCCCCAGTCATCATCCATTTAAGTACAGTAGGATTTTCCCTTATTTATATATATATATACAGTATATATATAATATGATTATATATATATAAACTTATATAAACCATCCAATTGGGGATACCCCCATGTATGGAAACCTCCGGTGACCTCGCAATCCAGCTGATGTTCCGAAGGTTTTTCAGCGCTGGTGATCAATCACAGATACGGTGATATGGTGATACGGATAGATGATAGATAGATGATGGTTGTTGTTCTTGTTCGTGTTCTTGTTGTTGTTGTTGTTGTTTTATTATTTCTAAGGGGGTTATACTATATCCTTGATATCTTTGGGATTTGGGGATTATCATAACCCGAAGTGAGAATCCCAATCAACCATGCCTTGTAATGGATTTTAATAGGATTCTTGACGCTGCTCAACTGAGGCTTCAACAAATAGGTGAGTTAGCAAGCTGGAGCATGTTTGTTTCCTCTTCAGGTATTGACTTGACATGTTTAGATGTTAAGGAGATGGAACTTAGGCATTGCATGTTTGTTTCTGGGTAAATATCTTGGCGTGTGATGATTATTAAAATGAACCACGCTGCATGAAGAAAGTCAGGGTAGCTGTGGTATGACAGTTGGCAAGCTGCGCCCAAGTTACATGAAGGATGCCCAACCTAGAAGGTATCATGGTATCCCTGCACCAGGATGTATTTTTTCAAGGGCACAACGTTACTGGTACTTGGTTCAATCATGTTCAATACTGTGCAAATCTTTGAGCCAGAACTGAAAGATGAAACAACCATAAGCAAGTTGTTTGTTGGCAAGGTTGATCGATTTCTTGATCTAGATTAGATTATGTTGAACAGACAGAAATGGTGACTGTCGCAATGGTTGTTTATCGTGTTTTTTTTGCCATGAACTTCAAACCATCGCAGCATGGCAACCCTTGGACTCACAGTTTGGATCATGTTTGGTCAGTTGTTTGATGTTTTGTGATAATGATAAAAGCATTCCCCCAAAACACCTGATGAATGTGAGTAAAACCCCACCAAATTAGATATCAATATATATATACCTATATATATATCAATGACAGTTCTATGCTTGTTTGTTTACAACGATGTTTTTTTTATATGTGTCACCACAAAAAAATTGGACCACATCCAGGACGACATCGTTCCAGTGGTTCGATGTTTGGCCATTCTAGGCCGTCGCAGGGTGGGAAATTCTGTGGATTATCATAGGAAAACCATAGGAAAATGGTGGTTGAATGGTGATTTAATGGGATAAATACTCCCAACCTGGTTATGACATTCACAGTTTGCCATGGAAAATAGAACATCACCATTTTTAATAGCTAGGTAAACCATCTATTTCTATGGGCTATAGCCATGGAAAGATCCACCCATTTTATAGCTAGGTAAAGCATCTATTTCGATTAGGGCTATATTTGGCATGTGACATGTTTGTTTTTGTGTTTTGTATCTTTGTCATCTAAGATGCCCAGGTGGGATCCTGAAGATGATGCAACAACGGATCCGGGAGGAACATCATGCAGTGACTCGACGCGCACCAAATGATGACTGGACTCGCATTATGTTTGGCTGGAAAATATATGGCATCATGATGATCATATATGGAATGTACTTATGGAATGTACTTCATGTTCTTCTTATTTCTTGTTTTTTCTTCTGATTTGCTGTCATGTTTGCTCATGTTTGCTGCATCCAGTGCCACGTTCATTGGGACTACTTTTGTCGCAATTTTGGTCGGTGCCGCCTTTTTGCCGAGGATATTCCGTTATCCCTGGCTTCCTTGGTTTTGCTTGAGCAAACTTTCTATGGTTGCAACAGCGCACTGTGGGTCAGCACTCTTTGAGACCCCCGTAAAATGGGATGTTGTTTATTATGTTTCCCACATTCTCTAGAGACTCAGTTTTTGATCCATACCTAACAAACAAACACTACAGTAAAAAAAAAGTTGGACGACGGTGCTGATGTTTTCTCATTGTGGTCAAGCATTAACATGTGGGGGTTGAACACAGGTCAACAATTGGTCAACGCCCTCAAACGATGATGTTTCTAGATCAAGATAAGGAAAACCATATCCAACAGTATGGCTTTGTTTACATAGGTGTTTTAACCCCCCAAAACCAAGCACTGATTTTATCGTGTAATTTTCCTGGCGACTCTCCAGCATCAGGCGCTGTTGTGGGCGCCTTTCAGTGATATGGCGGTGTGAGGAAAAAAGGATGGGCGGCCCAGGTTTCGAAGGCCAAAGGTCCCTGGCTTTTCGAGGCTTTTCGGCGATATCTGGCTATAAATCCTTCTGGGACAAGTTTGTTGGTGGATTTTTAAAGAAGCCACGTAGGGGGTTTCACATCAAAAGTTACCTTTGGCATCAACAATTCCAAGCTTCGGGTGGTTTCCCCTCTCCCTTTTTTTCCACACTTGATTTTGGCTATCTTAGACTTTGTTTGGCTTCGTTTTGAATTAGTAGTACAAAACCCATCCTGATGGGTGGTTTTCACATGTTTTAACCCCAAAATCTGAGTCATCTCAACCATTCCTCCCCATATATACTTATATATATACGACTAGTATGCTTGAAGAACAAGAACTATATGTGAACCCCCAAGCAATCGCCCAACAGCGCCAGGCCCCATCGGCCCCATCGGCCCCATGCGCACATCGTGGCACCAACGGTTGCGGCAGCGCTCGGGATGGCTGCGCGCCATGCGGGTCACGAGTCGTTGGTTTCGGTGTTTCACCGGTGCCCAGTGTGGCTTAAAAAAATTGAAGATCAAAGCAACAAGATTGGGATTTAAATGTGATTCTTGTGATATATTGTGATTATATTGGGGATTCCATTCGGGATATAAAAAATGGGATTGAATATGATTTTGATATATGATTTACAGTAAACAAGCAAGATTGGGATATAACCGGAGCCATTAGGAACATCATCTGCAAATGGTGGATTTTATGTTCCTATGTTGACTTACTCGGGGGCACCCAAGGATTAATAAACCGGTGGTTTCTCAATAGGGGCGGTATAGACAAATGTTGATAGACGATTATTATCCAAGCATTATTTGAGGGGCACCAGTTTTATTGAATTGGGTCTTTATTAATGCAGGGTTGGCACGATTCACCCCCCATTTTTGACTACTTTTCCAACTGGATCATCCAGAAATTCAAGAGGGATATGTGTTCTCTTGTTTCGGCCCTTAAGTTCCATTTTAAGTTTACTGTTATTACTGTAATATTTTGGTATATCAATCTTGTATTCACCCGAATGCGTGGGTGACTTTGGGACAATTGTTGGTGCAGAAACTCCATACATGGAACTTTTTCCCACCTGCCAGGTGAGGGTCTCTGCTCCTTGTCCCCATCTCCGCCTCCTCTTTGCCTTCTCCTGCCAGCTCTGACCGGGGATTCAATGGACTGGACGATCTCTATATACTGAACTCAGGATGCAGTGGAGAGCGCCTGGACCCGAACTCCATCCTAAACTCCTGAGAGAATGCCAGAGAAAAGGCCAGATATAATGCCAGAAAGACTGCCAGATAGAATGTCAGAACATATGTTAGATAGAATGCCAGAAAGAATGTCATAATAGATGCCAGAATGAATGCCTGAAAAGATGCCAGAATAGATGCCAGAAAAAATGTTAGAATAGATTCAAGGTAGAATGCCAGCAAGAATGTCAGATAGAATGCCACAATGTGTATATATATATATATATATTAATATATATGCCATATATACTTCCAGATGGTATGTCAGAGACTATGTCAGAATAGTGTGTCAGGGTGGGGATCACTCGAAGTAAGGTAGTTGAGTTTGCTTACGATGTGAAATTGCATCAAAAGATGCTTGGAGGACAAGCAAGGGGTCAGTATCCAGCCTGCGAAGTCCGTTTCAGTATTGCCAAGTTCTTGTTATTTTTCTCCATTGCCATAAATGCAATCTTCTAGTTGGTAACATTGGGTAACTACCTTTTCAAATGATAAGAGCTAAAAACAGGCACGTCCTTGGATTTGCTTTCCAGTTTAGTTTAATCCATTAAGGAATCTACTGGAAATATTGAAGCAACGAGCCTATGTTTATGATGATTTACGATGGTTTCCATAGGAGGATCCCCAATAGCTGGGATGGTTCCGTTTATTCCATGGAAAATCCCAGGGAAATGGATGATGACTGGGGGTACCCACTGCCAGGTCGGTGGCACTGCAGTGCATGGTGTGTTCCCCGGAGTCGGGCGTCCCTGACGTCGCGCCGCACGCGGCACACACGCCCACGCTCAACGCAGCGTCGTGCGTGGTTCGGAAAGAGTAACCAGGAGAAGTTTGAGAGTTTCCTGGCGAGGGAATTGAACAGAATTGAACAAACATATACACACATATGTCATTTCAGAAATTTAAGATCAATTTAAGATCATCTTTTTTACAAAATATGTCTCTTGTTTTTAAGATCATTTTTTTGTGAACGTTCGCTTCTTGTGGCTTGGGCATCGGAAACCCGGTGGGATCTCTGGAGATGTCAGGGTAGTTTCCGTAAAAAGCTTGCCATGTTTGACACCGGTGATGTTCTCAACATGCCATGTGTTGGTTCCAAGGATTTCCAAGGCCTTAATGTCAACAGCTCAGGTTATGTCGGTCAATGCAGCAACTACACTGAGCGTCAGCTGGTGTGTCTTCCTCCCCGTTGGCGAACGCTGTTGAAGGGGACCAGGGGGGGAGCGGAGGGGGACCAGACTCATGATCACCAGTTGCGTAATAGGGTAAATGAGGTTTTAACAGTTTAACATGTTTTAACCAAGTGCATTTTTGAGGCTCCCATATTTAGATGAATTTAGACTACGGTGACCTCCATGAAGCCTGTCCACCAAGCGAAATGACGTTTTGTTTCACTCAGATTTTGAGGTCTCCAGATGTCACTCTCATGTCAAGGAGGTGAATGAATGTCCAGGCTTTGCTGGTGACAAATTTGTTGAAGAAAACAATAACCAGTGGTGTATTCATGCTCGGTCAACATTATATATTATGTATGTATGTATGTATGTATATATATATATATATGATGTAATAACTATAACATGGATTTGAGATCGCAACCCATACCCTCCATGCATGGTACAGTATGTGAAGTTGTACTTGCCTACATGTTCTACATGTGCAATTTGCAAATTTTCGTGAACAAATCGCACAGGATGATTTGCGACGTTTGTTTTGAAACCACAGCCGTGCGAAGCAACCAACCAGAAGAACCAATGACCAAAGAGACGTTTATAATACTCTGACTTTGCTAGAGCCTTGGGATTGTGGAAGTCCTATTTAGTACCTGAAAAGCCGTAGTAGTTTGGCTTTTGTTTCAGGCTACTTTGGCCATTCGTAGCCCATTTTTGTGACACACACGTTTAAACAAAAAAAACATGGTCGTGTGAAGATTTAATCTGTATTGAACGACAAAAAACCAAGCAGATCTCCGGAACAAAAAAACCTGTTGTTTCACCCCATTTAAGCCACAATAATACCCATAGGATCCATGTATGCTATATATGGTAACATTTACCATCAATAGACCCCCAATGTTAGTATATATAGATCCTATGGCCTATGGGCAAGAATAGGAAATTCTTCAGCAGTTTGCTGCGACAGTTTGTCTAAACAGCGAAAACGCGAAGGGGATTGAATCAGCAAACATTGGAGATTCCATACAGAACTCGGGTTTTTTCACCCGCAAAAATGGTGACCTCAGCCCCTGTTTTTGTGGCCTTTGTGGCCATTGATCATAGGAAAACCTGTGAAATTCGATGGATTTTCGGAGGATCAAAGCTGGCTTGCAGATTCCCTCCTTGGTCTCGGCGGCCGCTTGGGCTCTTGCAGAATCCAGCAGAATTGGTTTAACATATACTGTATATATATAGTATACAAACTATTATATATATATACTGTATATATATATACATTCTGTGTATATATATATATACAGTATATATATATACGCTGTATATATAATATACAAACTACATGTACAAATTATAGTGTATACATATCATTGATCGCAATGTTGTGTGAACATAACTTTATATATATATATGATTTAATGTGATCAGCATGTTTGTTTGACAAGATTTTCCGTACATAAAATTTGTCAATTACCCACTGTGTTTATGTGGATTTTCCAATAAGTCGCAGGTCACTGGGTTTGATGGGCACAGGTGAATCGCCCCACCTCACCGGAAACGAGCCAAGGTTCAGATCCTCTATGTACCTTGGTTAAAGACACTGTGACGGGTGGAAGCCATCCATCGAAACCTGCATGTTTTTCTTAGTGCATATTTTTCCATGTACTTCTGATAGCGCTTCTTGTAGCAGTTGTGGACAAAGATCATTCAAGCCCCAGTCATCCTAATCTGGGGCTACAGAAGCTGGGCAAAGTGTAATGGTAATGAACTCATTGGAGGACCTGTTTGAAAAGGATAGTCATAGCCCATAGGATCCATGGTGCTGGTATATATGCTAACATTGGGGGTATATTGAGCATACATGGATCCTATGGGTAGTTACACATGTTGAGCCGGGGAATCGCAAAGTCACCCATGAATTCCTCGATAATTCATCAGCGGCCGGTGATCAGCTCGCCCCGGCCATGTTCGTCATAGGATCAAACCACCCAACAAAAATGCGGTTATGTTAAGAAATCCTCATCATTGTGATGTTTGCTGGACGAAATTGGACATCAACTTTGGACATCAGGTACGATATATATATATTATGTATATAATGCATATATTATCATTTAGCCACATTTCAATTATGTCGGAAATATTCGGACATTAGGTACGGCTAAATATTCGGGATTGTGGGGGGCCATGTCGGGTTTAGATCTTCAACCAGGCCTCGATACCATGTCTTCGCCAGGATGACATCATGCCCTTGCGGATGGGTTCAGATTTACTTTCGCGACAGCTGGATTCGAAGGTTCGTGAAGTCCTTTGGTGGCAATGTGACCTGATTCTTTGATTTCTTTGTCAGGTTTAAGATATATATATATATATGGTTGGTGGTTTGGAACTTTTTTATTTGTTTTCATATATTGGGAATAATACTCCCATCAGAGGGGTTGGAACCACCAACCAGATATATATATATACTGTAATACATATATAAAATTCACTTGTGGAAGCCGGTTGTGTGTAATTAGCATTGAATTAAACCATACACCCATTCTTCACACCCAGGATTTACTGAGGATGGTGTACATTCCCGGATTCCATAGGGAGCCCAAGCTTTAGTCAACCTGATTTGTTCAATGGTTAATCTGAGATATGTGAGAAAAACAAACAATGGTTAGTCTGATTGTAGTAACTCTGATATCAAACAAGCAATCTGATAAAATGTGATATCAGAGTTACTAGGTGCACAATCAACAACATCAAAGAATGGATGGGGACTCACACTAGCAGTAAACTTGCGGGTAGGAGCTTCAAGACTGGGTGACGGCCATAGTGGCTATACTCTCAATAAGCAAGATGGGTTGACATCAATCATTTCAAATGTGTATAGTCGGGGTGTGTGCAGTTGAGGTTACTTTCATGGGTACAACTAACAATTTTACCACAAACACCCACAAGTTGAGATACAACTCCCATATGAACATGGACCAACAACAAAGCATGCTGACTGGGTCTAGTTAAGGAGCCCGATTCCGATAAGAGGTCACTGTTGGTTGCAAGGACGGTAGGACGTGTTCCATCTGGATTGATTTTTTTCTTTCCCCAAATGTATATAATATATATATATAGTTGGTATAAACTTGATATAATAGCGACTTGGAACAGAGGTTCGACCATTGCTTGATTTCAAACATGACATTTGGATACATTGCATACATTTGGAATATACATATACATGGTATGCAATTGTATCATTGTATGCTAGTTTGTACACATGCACACGTGGGTCTTGGTTGCTGGGATCGGATTGGTTCTGAGTTACGGCACATATAATGACAATAATAATGACAATAATAATAGTAATAATAATAGTAATGATAATATTTATAATAATAGTAATAATAGCAATAATAGTAATCATAATACATATTATATATATATATATATATATTTGTTGTGTATATAATATATATATAGATTAACTACATATGAATATAATGAGGATATAGTGAGATACATATCATCATGTCATCATGTTCTCCTTTGAAACTTAGAATCGTCCGTTTTTGAGGTGATCCGTCCTGGGATTTCCTGCCGATTCCAAGGCGACAGCGAGGATCAGCAGCGACATTCCAGATGGTTTCTCTGGTCCAATGGGCGGGTTTGGCGCATAAGTTGCTTGTGAGCATCGATAGAGTAGATACATTTTTTTGAATTCAAAAAAATGTTCAGACATGATACATCCTAAAAGATCCTAAAAGGTTGAACTGCATCCACTGCTGTTATGTTCAACTTGACCATCTACGAAGTAGCGGGCGAGTTGGTATTTTGAGACGGGTAAATCAAAATCAAGAACGATCCCCAATTATTTGTGGTATGAAATAAACCAACATCGCAGCATCACAATTCTTCCAGAGATACCAAACCATACCAGGAAATGTCAATTTCTATAGATGTCCAGACATGCTCTGTATAAATCAAAACCATCCCATTGGAGCTTTGTTTTTGAGAGTTAGCACATTCCCAGGTACTACGCTGGTGGTTTCAATTGTCGGCCTGTAGCCTGCCTTAAAAAAAAAAAACACATCTTGGAACGAGACTCAACAAGTTTTTGGGGATCCCTACTTGGAAGATCACCCCACTTAGTAAGTACACTAGGCCACTAGGCTATCATGTTTAATAAGTTTACACGTGGGGTAACCTTACCTGCCCAAGTTATAGCTGGCATATCACCCACTGACGTGACTGACGTATCTTGCTATTGATCCCGACCGCTTGAATCCCAGTTCATAGTTCCTAGTAATCCCCACAGATAGATTTAACATGATTTGACACTGTCTCTATATATATATATGTTTATATATATATACATACACCAATATATATATATATATATATACACTGTCCATATATATATACACCAGTATATGTATATCCCATCTGATATGTCTATCCAAGTACCGAAACTCACTGATTTTGATCCATTCCCAGGCGACCTCTTTGCGCACCGCGAGCTCTTCGACACCATCGACGCGGACGGCTCGGGTGTCATCAAGAAATCGGTGCCCAGTCGGCGCAGACGCCGCGAAATCCATGGGAAGATCACAGGAAATCGGTAGAAAATCCGGATATTTCAATGGATAATCCAATATTTTCATGGGATAATCAAATGTTTTGGATGATAATCATTGGATAATCCAATATTTCATAAATGTTTTCCCATGAAAAAATTTCAAATCCCCATGGATCATCACATGAAATCCCAGATCCACTAGAGTGAGTTGGAACCTCAGCAACAGTTTTTGTTTGTTTCGCGGAAAAAAGCGAGCTCAAAAAACATGTACTGTAGATACTGTACGTAGTTACCATGATATTGGAAAATATGACTTCAAGACAGTTGATGGGGATTCAATGGGATTTAATGATAATTTAATGGAATTTAATAGGGTTATTCTACGATGATTTATTGAGATTTTATGACGATTTAATTGGTTTAATGGGATTTAATGTTATTTTATGATGACTTAATAGGATTTTAAAGGGTGATTTACTTGGATTCAATTGTGATTTACTGGGATTGAACAGCGATTGGAATTGATTTATTTGGGGGGATTTAATTGTGATCTAATGGGATTTAGTGGACTTTAATAAGGAATTACCAGTGATTGAAGGGGATATATGACAATACCTCCGGTGTCCTCAAACATGGCGGGGCATCTTTTTCGGAAGCTTCATCCCTTTGACTACCTCACAATTTGATATTGTGCCCAAAGAATGAGAACAAAAACTGTCGCACTGTGTCAATCGTCTCCCAGCCGGACCTTGACATTGGATGCAGGCGGCGTCAAACAATTCCAGGCTATAGACCTGATAGATTGAATACATACACCAACACCATGTGCAATGGTTGTTGTATCTTCCTCTGGTGCCTATGGGCCTTTACATACCATGTTTATCCATGTTTTGTAACTCCTGTGCTCCTGGAATCTCCATCTAGCTGAAAACTGCGGCGTTGAGTCTGCTAATCCCAGATCAGTACACCACCCCACTATAAATTCGAGGTTTACCTCAAGTTACTTCGAACATAACGATACATACACCGTTACATGCCTATTAAGTTAAAATTGATACCCACGGAATTAGAATGAACAAGGGGTCTAGAAAAGCGCTGGGTTAACGTTAAATCATGGGCTGAGCCCCTACAGGAATTAGATGCCTTCAATTCGGCAGTCCTGCTAGGCGGGGTGGGTATGCGCAGGCCGGGTACCGTGGTAGGTACCTTTCGAATCTGGTGAACTCTGGAAAGTCATTCCTATGTGATTGGAGCTATGGATCACCTATTGATTCGTGTGTTTTTTCATGTGTTGAACCATGGATCGACGGACAAAACGGACGATGTGAAACCCAGAAAGCTCTACGACGATGGGAGACTGCCAGGTCCCAATGGTCAGAAGGCACATGAGTCTGCCACTCGGCCCTCGTCCCAGAAAAGGCAGACATGTTTCTATAGTTTCTAATTATCTTAAAGTATCTTGAAAAGGTTGATATTGTAGTTTTAAACTATCTTAAAGTATCTTGAAAAGGTTGATACTGTAGTTTTAAACTACCTTAAAGTATCTTGGAAAGGTTGATCTTGTAGTTTTTAGCTACCTTAAAGTATCTTGAAAAGGTTGATTTTGTAGTTTTTAGCTACCTTAAAGTATCTTGAACAGGTTGATCTTGTAGTTTTTAGCTACCTTAAAGTATCTTGAAAAGGTTGATTTTGTAGTTTTAAGCTACCTTAAAGTATCTTGAACAGGTTGATTTTGCAGTTTTAAACTACCTTAAAGTATCTTGAAAAGGTTGATTTTGTAGTTTTAAACTATCTTAAAATATCTTGAAAAGGTTGATTTTGTAGTTTTAAACTATCTTAAAATATCTTGAAAAGGTAGAATTGGTAGTTTTAAACTATCTTAAAATATCTTGAAAAGGTTGATTTTGAGGTGAAACATGTTCTTCAGCATTTGAATATCCAGCCGGAGGGTGCGGTTATACAAGCATAGTATGGGGCCCATATCCCATCTTATGGGGGTTGATACGTTATTACAACGGTGATGCCCATCAAAACCACCGACCTGAACCATATCCTCCCATGATCACGCCGGAGCGTTCCACGGACTGGGTTTCATAGATATGTTTGTTTATTTATCACATAATAATATCATATATATATACCACATATTATATCACATTTATCATATATATATAGCATTTTTGTTGAGGGATACCATCGATACCATCCATGAAACTGGGGGCTGGCTAATAATAGCTCTGCTGCTTTGCTTAGCAAGTCGCTCCTAATTTCATTCTGTGCTTGCAGTATGAAACATGCTTAGTTACTCACAGTTGGAACATCCAAGCACTTTGTGAGCAAATCTTCCGAACATGACCTTACTCCGTCAATTGAAGATGGACTCCCAAACTTGCCACATCTAATCAGAAACTCCATGAAATTTGTCGTGTTCGATATTAGACTCCATGAGGGGGTATATTGGGGCTTTGCGAATTTTGCTCCAAAGTCTGAAGCCATATTGGGCTCATGTCGCATGCTACATACTACAGGCAAGGTTGACACAATTACACACCTCTAGCGACGCTGAAATTTGTTTTGTTGCCACTACACTACAGCCAACCAATTCATGGCAACAGCTGAGAAATTGACAGTTTTACAAGACATACGGCATGGACATTCATTGGTTTTGAGGCACTTGAACAAGCAAGATGAGGATTCAAACTAGGAACTCATTTCCTGAGCAGTGCGGGCGTACCCAAATCAACATCTCACACAGATCTCACTGCTCAAATCCTCCACAACACGGGGAAATACAACACAATGAACCTCGAACATTGGGATGTGTTGATGCCAAAAAAAAGGGTCCAACACTAAGATTAAACTGGATTATACACCAATATTGCTGGAACCGATATACCTTAGTCTTACACTTCTGGTACAAATTGGTGATGATTGGAACTAAGTCAATCAGTTTTGCCAATTTACTCCAACACTGAGGTGATGAACAGCCTACAAAAGATCATCACTGGATTATATGAGGCAGACCAGCGGGTCATTGACCCTTGGACCGGACTAAGTGGTAACCTGGTAGGATTTGGCAAATGCTAATGATAAGGCACCTTAGTGTTGTATGAAACCACATGTAGTTATTCCAATGTTATTGCTATTAATATCTGTGTAGGAAAAGTAATAGTAACCTTGTTCTTTCAAAGCAGGAATGTTAGGTTATGTTAATGTTCCCCCAATGATGCTTTCCCAGTTCGCAGGCAAGCTTCCCAATCACTTGCTCAAGTTTCACATCCCATTCCTGTTTTGATTTGAATATGTCGTTCCTCAAAGGGAACGCCTGTTTCAAAATCTGTCAAATGTTGTTTTCCTGGGGAATCAATATTTTTTCAGGGAAACCTCCTAGACGATATGTGTTTTCTGGGCTTAACGTTGGTTTATGGAGAGATAGCTGCTGGCATATCCGGTCGGATTCCAACATGATTCCAATCCCCAATCCGTAACTGGGCAGTTCGGTGATCTTCTTATTGTTCGGTCTCTTTTGATATCGTCGTTCCAGTCAGGGGCCAACCTGGGATCTGTTTCCAAGGATTTTCCAGAGTTCTTGGAAGGCGCTGGCAGACTCATTTGCTCCTGGCAGAATTAAGAGGGGAGGCACCGACGAAGCATGACGAACCACGCAACGGGAAGTCAGCAAAGAATATATATGTGATATGTGAGAACAATGATGTTCTAGTAGATTTTGGGGATGTGAGCTATAGGAGTACCCGGGTACCCGGGGTGAACTGATAGAACTTTCCAGCATGAAACTGAGTTATTACTGGCATTTTTCAAAGCATTTGAAGCTAAGCTTGCTATGGTCCATGTAGGTCCTAACGTAGGTTGTAAAATTTGTAAAATGCATTGCCAATTTACCAGATCTGGAGTCACCGAGGCGAGGATTGCGGGGAGCCCCTGACGCAAGAGCAGCAGCTCGACAGAAATTCTATGAGGATCTATGAGGTAAAGTCTTGAGCCATAGCTATGTGACTATCCTCAAAACATGTTATCAATGTTATAACGGAAATATTAGCATTGAATGATAGTTAGACCAAGCATACAACATGATTAGCAACAGTAAACATACTCGTAACTGACAAGACCCTCAACTGCCATTTTGGCAGACTTTTGGCATAATTTGATGAATACCCCCATGTCATAGCCTTAGAATATGGTCTGTGCAGCTTGAACCTTATGCCTTCCGAACAAATGGATACAAATGGCATTTGACCTTCCCCCAATTAAACTAGTCCGTTAGGTTTTAGCTAGCAGCTAGCATAGTTGTTGTCCTTTGAACTTGCTATTTAGTGGGTATGTATTCCCCTTTTTCTTATACATGTTAACATTTTCATAGGTGGGTATGGATCAGATAACCAACAATGGATGACTTCTGCTACTAAAGCAATATACTTAATCCATAGCCTGAGTAAGCCTTGGCTGGCTATTTTATATAATAGTTGTTACAAGTTGTTATGTCTTCCATAAACGCAATTTAACACATCTACTATTATGTTAGCATTGTTATCAGAATCACCAACGGCTAAAGAAAAAGGCTAGTATCATCTAGTATCTATGATTAGCCAGAGAGCCAGGCGATTATCCCACGAGTCGAGAGTGGTTCAAAATAATGGTGAGCAAGTTCCCCAACTGTGATAATCCCGCCTAAATATTAGAGTGTATTTCGAAGACCCCAGAGAAGTATAGCTAGTATTTTCATGTATTTTCAATGCAAGACATATCCATCATCTATCTCCAATCTTGATGTTTTTTCATCATTCTCCAGATATATCGATCTTTATCCCACCAGCCGGATGCCCTGATCCACCCCTGATCCACGCCGGCGTCGCCATGCGCCGAGTAGCGTCTCAGGACGCGGCGCATCTTGGAGGATTTGATGCCTTCGGAAGGTCGCAGCGAGGCGCAGAGTGACTCCAAGCACGACCAGCGCTTCGCAGCTTGGCGGCGGAGAAAGAGGGCCCCAGTGTTTTAAAGCGATGGTGCTTTAGTTCAGTAATGGATGGAGGTTTAGGGAATATATCTATATATATATTATATGTATATATATATATACATATTATATATATAATATTGATATACTGTATATAGTTATAGTTAGATGATGTTTAAGACAATTAATGACGGTGGGGCCTTTCCTGTAGGTTGTACATGATTAGCTGATCCTCTTCTTGCAGGAAACTATGTGTTTTGCGAGGTATGCAACAGTAGCAATCCTATCTCGGTGAATGATTTTGGCAAATTCATACCTTCACTGGCAAATCTCACTATATATTATCTACGGTGTTTTACTCGCAAAATCATCCGAAGAATTGTTTCTTTCTCTGATGCAAGAAAACATTGCCATCGAACAGTGGTAGGTGAAAGGATCTCTCTGAAATGGAGTTCTTGTAGCTTTGTCAATCTTTGTAATCAGGTTGGTTTATGGTAGATATAACATGATATAACTTGATATAACTATAGATAACTATGGTATTCATGGGCTTTATAAACCAACGGTTCACATCCCTGGGGGTCCCCATCCTGGGCCATCTTGGTGGAGCCACCGGAAAGTACATTCACTGTTTAGCAGGGTCTCGAATCACCAACTGACCAACATAATCATAGACATATCATAACAAAATGACATATCAATACATATCAAATGTATATTTCACATATATTTGTATATGTGTGCTTAACATCAACATCAAGTTTTTGGGAAAAAAAACATCTGGCAATACAAAGTATCACTAAACTTGTGAAATCGGACATGTGTTTCTTTGTTGGGTATCTCCTTGTCTCTCAGGATGAAATTGTGAAATTCATCCGAGATTGGGAAGCTGAAGGTTCTGGGGGAGTACTGGAACCTCTCTGGGGCCATGATTCTGAACTTCGAGTTTTTTTTGCCAGCAACATCAAAAAAGAACTGAATCATAATCTGACGTACTTGTATGACGCAAAGAGGCACCAAGAAATGCAACCATTGATGATGTCATTGTTCAGGAGTTTGTGTCTGGGAGAACAGTGAAAATATTAGGTTTGCCACAGTTGACACCACAATTTGCCACAGGTTAAATCCACAGGTTAGATGTCCCACGTATAGATCCCCATGAAAAATCCCAAGTATATCCCCAGTGGATCAGCAATTTTTGTTGGTTAAATCCTATGTCTATTGGTTATATAAATCTCTCCATTTCTGCTGGTGAAATGTCTCCATTTCTGTTGGTTAAATCCGGCCATTTCTGTTAGCTAAATCTCTCTATGTCTGTTGATGAATTCCTAATTTCTGTTGGTCAATTCTCCCACTTTCTGTTGGTTATTTTTCCCATTTCTGTTGGGTAAATCCCATTGCAAGTTCCAGTTCTGTTTGGTAGTCCCATTTCTGTTGGTTCAATCCCAGAGGATCCATGTATGGAATATTTACCTACATTGACCCCTAAAGTAATTTAAAATAATCCCAATGTAGGTGAATATTCCATACATGGATCCTTAGGGAATCAATCTCCAGGTTTTGCTTTACGACCCCCTGTTTTTTTGCGGCACCGCCATCCATCAACGTGCCAAGTCCCAAGAGGAACACATCTCACGGCCAATGGTCGACTGGGCAAGGTCCTGGAAGGCGCCTTTAAAGAACAGCTTTCTATGATGGGAAGCTCATGGGACATATGGGAAAATTGAGGGGAAAAGTAGAGATAGAATGAAGATAGAATGGGAAGATCATGGGAACATCATGCAATAATCTGTATGGAATGGGGATAGAATGGAAAAATCATTACAATCCCTACGGATCAACATATTTTCCGAGAAAGTACTTAACCCCCCAAAATCATAGCCCAGAGGCTTCAAATGCTTTCTGAGAAGGTGCCTGGATCCATGGGGATATATCATTTAATGGTGATATCATGGTGATGCATGCCTCAAATTTTGGCTAAATCCCCGATCTTCAGATACTGGAAACGTCTTGATTTGTCCTCTCGCTTGATTTTGGTGAAATCCTCCAGTTGAAACACATTAGGCTAGATAAACAAATGACCAATTTGGGTTGAACAACCCAAACATATTTTTCCCCGACCTGAATGAACCATCTCCAAATTATGCTGAAACAAGTGTCCAACGAAATGAGGTATCTTGTCGATGGCTATGTTGCTTTGGATCAAAAATGATCAAGACAAACCGGTGCCATCTTATGGATGTTGTTCCCTCCATAGATCCGTATGACAAAACCATAGGTTTGGAATCAAGCGCGGTCAACCAGAATAAAAACCCTAGGGTTTAAATCAGGAAAATTCAATAACCTCGGAATAACGTGCCGTGGAAGATGTTAGACTGCAAGAAGTCCATGGGTCTATCACAAGTGAGGACAAATCGCTGGTGTAATTGTTCAATCCTTTGGCCACAGTCTACACTCTGGCAAATCACTATAGCTATGGAAAAGCACCGCTTTGAATAGGTGAATCAACATGAATCAACTATAAAATGGTAAACACATGGCAGCCTGGCAATAGACAAGACTCAGCCATTTGTGGATGACCCCGTACAAAAAACACGCTTCTTGAAAGATTTGAAAGGGCTAACTTTATCCCATGGTTGGTGACAACAATATGACGCTTGCCTTATTATTTCCATAGGAAGTTCTTTTCATCGCCGGAGCGAGGCAGTTTCGCAGCAGCACAGGATGAAGAAGTGGTGGCTGTGTCTCATTCGCGTTATGCTTGTTGAGTTGGGTAGCAACATGACCATGTCGAATAGATATCTATATAATATAACTGGTTGGTGGTTTGGAACATTTTTTCCATATATTGGGAATGTCATCATCCCAACGGACTTTCATATTTTTCAGAGGGATTCAAACCACCAACCAGAAAACGTAGGATCTTATATATTTTGTGGGCTCAAAGCGCAGTGAGTTGAGCATATCTTCGACATCATTTTCTCTGGCAATTTGATGGGGATGGTGAACTTTGATGGTTTGTTTTGCTTTCATAGGTGGTTGGCTCAATATTGAACGAAGAATTGGATAATTGATGACCATTGATGATAATTGATGATTTAATTGTATCAAATAATTGGATACTTGTTAAAGTTAAAATAAACTGTGATTTGATGCAATTGATCCAAGCTATCCAACTAGTCTAAACGTGGACGACCAAATGTGTAGCTATGCCAAGCATCTCGTGTCAAAAAAGACTGTAATTGTGAAAGGGAAATTTCGAAGTATATCCATTGAGATTAGGGCTATGGAATATGGACCCCATTTTCATACAAACCCATGTGCCACAATTATGTAATATATTATAGTGTGATAATGATAATATACTTATATACGAGGACATGCTTTATATATATATATATTATATGTATATATATATATATATACTTATATACACCAGTACTACTGCACAAGGCGGTGGCGGAAGTTTCAAAAATAGGAAACCTATAAGAGAGGTTGGTTGTTGTGAATCACGAATGGCAGAGCGAATCCACTGATGGACCGAAAGGTGATTGGAGTTGTGTTTTTTGAAGCGGTTGCAATGGTTGCAGTGGTCACCTCCCCCACAACTGCTGGATGTAGTGTGGTGTAGCGCAGCTGTAGTTGTAGTTGTAGTGTAGTGGAATGCAGTGGAGCTGTAGTTGTAGTGTAGTGTAATTAAATATTGTAGTGTAGTTTCAGTTGTAGTTGTGGTATGGTGTAATGAGTGTAGTGTAATGTAATGTAGTGTAGCGTAGTGTGCTGTAGTGTTGTGTGATTCAGTGTAGTCTGGTGTACTGTAGTCTAGCGTAGCGTAGTATAAAGTGGTGTGGTTGTAGTTGTAGCTGTAGTTGTTGCTGTATTTAGTGTAGCGTAGTGTAACTTACTGCAGTGTAGTTTGTCACGCAAAATCATCTTCGCAAACCTGAAGATCTGATGCTCCAAAATGCAACCCCTTTCAGGAAATCAGCGGCCAGACCTCCTAACATCTCTGATGAAAATGTCTTGTTCTGCTCCTGCCACGCGAAATCCGTCTTTGCAGATCCTCTTCAAATGTCTCACGCCTGCCATCGTTTTTGGAAATGCTACAAAACCGGCACGTTTTGCTCACTTTTGGCAGGGTGCAGACTCCCTTGCGCCTGCTACACAAAACGACGCTTCAACGTCCAAAAGCGGCGCGAACATGTGGTGTTTTGTGCATTTTGACTTCGAAACGTGCTTCGCGCCAACAGCGTACACTTTTTGAACATCTCAACTTCCAAAAGTGCACTGAATGCGGTGTGTTTTGTACATTTTGACTTCGAAATGTGCTTCGCGCCACAACAGCGTACACTTTTTGAACATCTCAACTTCCAAAAGTGCACTGAACGTGGTGTGCTTTGTACATTTTGACTTCGACATGTGCTTCGCGCCGCAACGGCGTGCACTTTTTCGACATCTCAATGACTTTGAAAAGTGGTCCGAACATGGTGTGTTCTGTACATTTTGACTTCCAAATATGCTTCGCGCTACAGCGGCGTGCAATTTTTCATCTCTCATCTGGCCAGATGGCTCCGCACCCGCCGCCTTAGCGAGCCTACTTGTCGACCCGCCGGAGCCACAAATCATTGGAAAAACAAAGTGTTTTGCGACTTATCTACCTTTTCGCGCACCTGCATCTTCTTTCTTCTGACTTTTTCTCTTCTCTGATATTCTCTCTTCTCTTCTCTTATCTTCTCTTCTCTTCTCTTCTCTTCTCTTCTCTTCTCTTCTCTTCTCTGACTGTGCCCACCTCTGCTTTTCCATCTGTCCATATTGTCGGAAGTTTGACTTCTAAACTTCCTTCGATAAAGATATATATATATATATTTTTTTTTTTTAATATATACGTACAGACATATTATCACATTTTGGATTGTCCCTGCCCTGGCGTTTTCGAGGCTCTACGCTTTGTGTACAACGATATCGCGCCCTTTCGAAACTAGGCGTTTGAAGTGGTACCGCCCCAGTTCAAGAAGTTCCACAGTCCTGTCATGCGCTTTCATTGTTGCAGCCATCTTGTGTCCCCCTAATTACATCTTCGTTGTACCTCTATTGTATCCCCATTGTTTGCAGAGTATCCAATCGGCCATGCGAGTATAGCTGGATGGCTTTCACAACATTGCAGTGGCAAACTCAGGCAAACTCTGCCTAGAAACAGAGTTACTAAATGCGGTTTTGACTATGATACGGATATGGCTGTCAACAGACAAGGCATCGAACAATCAGTTGCAATCATTTCCAATTAACAATCACATGCTAACAATTCCTGAACTACGTGATTTCCTTGTCATTCCAACATGAATTTCCCTCAACATTGCCATTCAGCAACCCGAATCTGTCCAAGGAATAGCGGGAGAACTGATTTTCGGCATCGTGAGTCGCTTTCTCCGCACCCCGCAGTCCAGTTAAATGTCGCGTTTCTGCCGAACCATGTTTATCAATGTGGTTTTTCCATGTTTTTCCATGTTTTTCTTATTTTGTTGTTCGCTTTCCTGTGTATTAGGTAATTGGCTGCATTGACAAACATATCGTTTTTGAACTGTGTATTGACTGTGCACTTATACAGGAAATCAATGATTTGATAGAATAGATGGACAGCGTATGACAGCGCGAGATGTGACCCCAAACAGCTGACGTGGAACGTGTCGCACTGCGGCGCGGGCCCCGGCGCGGAACACGCCCAATTTTTCCATCATCCATC
>Ga0126342_10003459_pt1 | contig 26109 bp, 20 predicted proteins | sample Cyp1metagenome_FD_92528 | JGI IMG/M metagenome (GOLD analysis project Ga0126342, IMG submission 92528) | Coral microbial communities from Lord Howe Island, Old Settlement Bay, Australia - Cyphastrea 1 metagenome | ecosystem: Host-associated > Invertebrates > Cnidaria > Coral ...
ATTGTTGATGTTGGGGCGCTTCATGTTTGAGCCATGCCATATGGATGAGGTGGAGTTTCACGCGCCCCCGCGCGAGTCAAAAAGCAAGCGCTGGCTTTCGTTCCACCCCTTCTCAGGTTATTATTGTTATTGTTATTTGATCATTAGCTTGTTGCTAGAATATTATATATATACATATAGTAACCCAATGGGTGTGTTGGAGCCAAGTTTTTTCCCCACCCCATGGGCAAAGGCAGCAATCTTTTTGGAAGGATTTTGGCTGAGCTCCAAGCTCCTACAGCTCAACAAACAGGTTAAGCAGAAAGTGTAGCATGGACTAACCATAACCTCTCTTAGACAGGACACCCCAAGAAACGACGTTCATTTTGCTTACCAATTTCTATGGATTTCTTGCTGCAAAGGATTTTCACCACGCCCAAAGATCTTCTGTTGCATTCTGAGGCACAGACAACAGAGCTACATCGACAGTTGCGAGAAACGCGGCAGCAGTGGAATTCTCAGGAACACTGAACGTGTTTGATTGATTGAAGAGGGTGTGTGTCCAGTGTAATGGTGTGCAGTGTAGAAAGGACACTAGTGTACAATATGCAGATATGAGATGATATGCCACTAGCTGACTTAGCTGACTTGGTGGCTTTTGCCATGCTGATTTTGGACCTCACTCGGCCGCATCGCGTGGACTGACGCTGTAAGGCTTTGGCAGCAGACTGCTGAAGCACGCGCTGCAGGATGCCCAGTTCACCGTGAAGTGGAGGGAAGCCTTGGAATCAGTTGATGCATTCGTTTCTTGGAATGAGGCCACAGCCAGGCGGCGCCGTTTTCAATTTTAGGTCTTATTTTATTTTTCTGGTTGAATCCTTGTGGCTGAGTTGCATAACACATGTACTGAAAACCAAAAGCATGCAATGACATGTTAGCTTCGAGCGTGTGGTATGACAAATTGTTTGGTCGAGCGAGTCGAGCTGCTGCTTTCTTTCCGTGCAGGCTGCATGCATACTTAGCAGATGATACCAGAGCACCTCACGAACAGGCCAAAAAAAAATCGTGGTGAACAAAGGATTTGACAGCAGAGCTCAAAACCTCATGCGATCTCTGCGTTCTGAGCTTGTGCAGGCTGAAGCCATCTTGAGGCTCCAGGGTGAGGCTCACTTGAAGAACAGCTGGTTGTCTTGTTCGCTGGAAGAGATAAAAGAGCCAGAGACTTCGAAAGCAATACATTCAAGATGTAGGCAGTACTGCATAAGGTTATATATATATAGACTTACAGAGTTATATGTATATATATAGAGTATATATAGAGTTATATATATTTAGAGTTATATGGAGTCATACAAGTTAAGTTGCACTGTATGGTTGATTAAGATGCTTAAGACTTGAGAACATGAGACGTAGAGTGAGAGAAGCAGTGATTCAAGTTGTCAACTCTTTTTTCCATTTGCACAGGTCAAGGATCTCTCTAGCCGACTAGCAGAAGCTCGCCAGCAGGCAGTTTTTGAGTGCTTTTGTCTGAGATTTGACTTGGCCCGGACCACGAGATTGACTTAAGGAAAGAACATCTGCAAAGCAACATCTGAATATCATTTCTGCATTTGATACATTTTTTGAATCTTATTGAAGATATTGACGACGCTGACCAGCTGGTAGTTGTATTTGGTGCAGGAGCAGCAGTGGGCGGTGATAGCCAGCCGTCAACGTGCTTTCTTCCGTCAAAGTCTGAGCCTCAACGAAGTGAAATGACTCAAATGAAAATCAAGAATGACTCTGCTCATTTATGCCAAAATTATGTGCAGTCTGGCACTCTGGCACTGCTCTGATTCAGATGGCTGCTGTTGGGGATGAACAGTTTCCTTCTGCGCTAGGCGAAGTCCTTGCCCAAGAAGGTCTACAGATCTTAAGGCCGGTGAATTGACCATGCGTAAGGAATATCCGGAATATCCTTCGACCGGACTTGGCTTTTCAACATCGATGTGAATGCACCACGTCTCCGAACGTCTCCGAACGTCTCCGAATGCTCTGCGTGTTTCATGACCTGAACGGATCGGTTCTGTGCCCCAGGCGTCACCCGGCAGGTTCTGTGCCCAGTCCATGACAATTCTGAAAGGAGCTATGCCAGCTATGCCAGTTCTGCCAGTTCTGCCAGCTATGCACATCACCAAGTCCCAATACAATCTTGCATGAGATATCAAATCTTAGGAGGATAAGCGAGCCATCCAAATTGTTGGGTGGAGTAACTTTGGGGTTGCGTGATGTTACATGGAAATACTTCCACTAGTTTCTCTGTATATAATATATATTGCATTCGAAAGGTGAGATCTTTCTTGCACCTCCTCCGGTTGTTCTGGAAGACGACGAGCTTCAAGAAGAGCCGATGTGCGGCCGACAGATCCAAAGAGAGAGTAGTCAGAGCTCACAACCGGTTCACATGTGTTGACATGACAGTGAATCACAGAGGACATAAAATTGAACCCAGCTTGTTTTGATTGGTAAACAATCATTCATACACTTCCATGCAGATTGTACCAACTTGTAGAAACAAGTTAAAACCGCTTGAAGCACAATTGCATTTGCATCGGCCGCACAGCTTGGCTTCTCAGGTGGGATGTCGGGAGCTCACACTGCAATCCATATTGCGTAGACTCATGGCCTTTCGAGCCAAACGTGCTTGCTGCCAGAGCGTGGCCTGGGCTCATTGAGATCAATCTACGAACCAAATCGAAGCAAATCAATTGGCAGGATTTGGCAGGGATGCTACAAATGTTCACCTGGTGTTTACCTGATGTTCATTTGCTTTCAACATGATCAACATGTTAATGCAAGGTATTGCAATGTATTTTTCAACATTTTTCAACATTTTTCAATGTTCTCTGCATTTTCTTCCGTGTTTAACACCTCTTATTTTCTCCTTTGCTTCCCTGTGCCAGGTCAGTGCAGCCAAATTTGAATCAATGGGACGAAGGGCATGAAGACGATGAAGATGATATCGATGTCGATGAGGCGTTTCACGCGGTTTCACGCGGTTTCACGCGGTTTCACGCGGTTTCACGAACCTGAAACATGCACTGGATTTCGATGGATTTCAGGGAAGCGCCCTATTGCTGCTATTTCCCTGAGAATTTGCCACGGCTTTCAGGATTCAGATCCGCATTGGCACTACGATCGAGATGAGGACAGCTCGGCCTCTTTGACCTTGTGCTTCATGCAGATCAATCATTGCATCATTCAATCATTGTATCATTGTATCAATCATTGTCAATGTCATTGGGATTGCTTCTTTTGCAGCTTCAGGATGATATCCTCGACCATGCACCGAGCTTTACCAAGGCTCGCAAGCAAACGGAGATCTATGTTTAGACTGTTTAATTAGACTGTTTAGACAGACAACAACCCGCGAAGATTCTGAGCAGCAGTTTCTGCAAGAATTGCGTCAATGTAACGTGTCCAAAAGCTCCCAGGTTCCGCTTGGGCGTCGCGCTGGCATGATTTGAAGCAGTCCACCTCGAATCGTGCAGACTGTCAGACCGTGGCCTGGAGAGTAGATGCAGATGCTTCAAGCTTTGCTCTGGATGTGGCAGGCATTGACTTGCCACCATTGGCAGCACCTCGAGTGGCTTGCCTGCAAGTGCAGGGTTCTTTCCATCCTTTACGTACCAGTACAAGGTGAAGCAGAGTGTAGAATGAAACCTCCGAGAATGAAGTCTGTACGATGTCGGTAACAAGTTTCATGGGAGACCCAAGGTCCCTGTTGGAGATGCCTCAGCTCGCAGTTTATGAGCTCGTTCCGCTCTGGTGGGAAGTATGACAAGCTGCATTGAGTTTCCTTTGACTTTGCTGGCAAGGGTTGCTGCATGCCCTGCATGCCCTGCATGCCCTGCATACCCTGCAGAATTTTGTTTCCAAATGCAACTCGGTCCCTTTGTCAATGCTTTCCACTGGGCCTGTAGTTTCACAAGCTAGGCTGCTAGCAGCTGGCCAAATCCAGCCAGCGCTTTTTTGAGGCATTGAGGCCAAGTGGCCGTAAACATCACGGGACTTCAGCTTCTCGTTCGATTCCACTGTTGCAATTGGATTGATTTGGTGCAAGATATGCCAAGATACGTTAAGATGATTTAAGAGATATGTTAAGATGCTCATTCCTGTAACATTTGAATCTCATTTGTAACTCTGTAAAGATGTCCATGATGTCCATGTCCCGGGCCAAACAAGCGAACCGCAGTCTCACTTTGTAAAAAGTAATAACTGCGTCTCACCAACCGCTGGACCGAATACGCTGAATACACTTAATACACTGAATACACTGAATACACGTTGATCTGAAGTCTTCTTGTCAGAACTTTCAAGTGTCCAATCCAGTCAGTGCTTCTGTGTTGGTGGAACTGTTGGGATAGGTCACATAGGTTCACACAGTGACATCGTTTTGGCGCCATCAACAAGGAGGCCGCGTAAAAGAGCGACTAGCCTGCCATTTGGAGACCTTTTGCCTTGTTGCCTTATTGTAGACTGAGACTGTATCATAGCACCACACCATCAAACAAAACGAAACAACCCTACACACAACTCTAAACAACACCAAACAAAACCTAATTGAACGGATTGAAATGCATGGCTTGAATGCAACAGTGCTGTTGATCTTCACAAGGCTGTAGTACGGTATGCCTTGAAGTGCGCTAGCTGCTGTCTGCGACGCGCCCGGTCTTGAAATTCTTCTCAGACCGTAGATATACTCGTAGAATTCTGATCAATTGTGTACATTATTGTACATCATTGTACATCTGTCTCAGCCGCGACTGGTTCGAAAGGGTTCGGCAGCTTCCAAAAACTGCCAGACTTGGACTTCGCAGTCGCCTTTCATACGTCAGGTTTGGGTCTCTGCCAACGAAGTGACACAAACAGTCACAAAGACTTCGATTCGATACACTTTGACTCTTTGATTTAACCCACACCATTTTTCGCGAGGTCTCATGGCTTTTATGTCCAGATCCTAGTTGGCTTCAAGAGCGAAATCCAATCCACTTGATGCCGCCAATCCACAAACGAGAGTCATGTAAAGCAAACTACCTTTGACCGAAGGTGTGGATGCTGCACCGACGATCAGGGCCAAACAGTCGAGGCTCATGGCAACTCCAACTGAGTAATTGGATAATTGGCAGGTCAAGGGTGGTCAGAGGCTGATGACTTGTTGGATCTGTTGGATGCTTGGCACACCGTTGCCCTCAGGCGGTAGGCTCTGCGATCGACCAATTGGATGACAAGCCGAAACTTGCTGTGCCTTCTGCACCTGATGAGGCGCACAGCTGGCACAGCCGTGCACAGCTGGGCGCGGCGCAGTATGGACTTATTCAAATCTATTGAAATGCATTCAAAAAACTCTGAATTCTGCATTATTATGCGAAGTCTGGAAATGGAAGGCAAAATTTGGAGAGAATGTGACTATGGTCTGCCTCTCAGTCCCTGTGCCTTTGGTTTGTGCTTCCATAGCACTGCGCTGAAGATGCACTGCACCAAGGCGAGTCCTCGTAATGACAGAGAATTCGAGGCCATACGATTCAAACTTACCGTACATGTTATGCGGTTCAAAGTCATTCTAAGTCCCTTGGTACCTAGTGTTGCTTAAATCCTCAGTCTCAAACCTAATTCACCATCACTGTCATCGTAATCATTGGTGTCATTGTCACCACAAAGGTGGTCATTGAGAAGACTGCTGGCGACCCTAGAATTGGTCAGCTCCCAAGTACTCTCTCAAGAGTCCACTGAGGCTTTGCCTCAACATTAGAGTCTTCTAGCCAAAGACGTCCAGAGATTGACTGCTAAAACACATGAATGCAACAGATTCAATTGTGTACATTCATTTGCATTTATTTAATTGATTTTAGTTTTATTTACATTTATATATTTACCGTTCCTATTGTCTATGCATATCATATCTCTCCAGAAAGGGACGCTGTGACTCTGTGTGTTTCGGACCATTTTCAGCTCTTCCACCAAAAAATAACACACAGAAGCTCACAGCTTCCATTTCCAAACTGCATGTCAATAGATAGCATTGATAGTGAGTATGTTTCTCAAGTTTTCCTGTGTTCAAGAAACGGCAATCAGAGAGTTTGTTTTCGAAGAAAATTCCAGGCACCAGAACGTGCACCTATGATTCTTCCCAACTTGATTATTTAGGATCATTTAGGGGAGCACAAAAGAACTTACTGCAAAAAAACATAGCAAAATTGTCCCGGCAAGAGACCCCAAACAGTGTGTAGTTGGGATTCTAAAGGGAAAGGTGGAAAGGACCCAAAATCACCAGTGGCTGCAAGCTAGCAGGACAAGAGCGACCCTAGTAGTGAAAGCATGGTGTTCATTCAAGGTGGTCTCTGTTGGAAGAGATACAGTACCAGGTTAGATTCTTTGTGAAGATCTCTGTAGAAGATCGCGCGCAAGATCTCCTTGACAGGTTCTCTGTAGAAGCTGCTGTGTGAGATCCCTGGGTAAGGCTATCTGTACAAGGTGTGACAAGAGATTTCCACAGAAGATCCCTGCAAGGGATCTCAAAGCAAGATCTCTGTTCAAGCTCTCTGAGCAAGATCTCTGCTCCCTTCATCAGGTCTCTGGACAAGATCTCTATAGGAGGTCTCCTGGCAAGATCTCTGTACAAGATCTCTGTAAAAGCTCTGTTGGCAAGATCTCTGTAAGATACCTCTTGACAAGACTTCTTTACAGATCTCTAAAAGAGGTCTCTTGGCAAGATCTCTGTACAAGCTCCCTATGAGAGGTCTCTTGGCAGGTTCTCTTGAAGAGATCTCTGTACAAGCTCTCTACAAGAGCGCTCTTGACAAGATTTATGTAAGAGACCTCTTGGCAAGATTTCTGCGACAGATCTCTATGCCACTGCGCAATGTCTCTGCGCAAGATCTCCATAAGAGGTGTCCTGGCAAGATCTCTGTGCAAGATCTTTGGCAAGATCTGTTAGTGAGATCTCTGTAGAATTAGAAGCTGTCTCTAAGAGCTCTCTTGGCAAGATCTCTGTAAGCGGCCTCCTGGCAAGATCTCAAGAGATCTCTATGCAACGTCTCTGAAGATCTCTTTATGAAATCTCTTGTACAAGCTCTCTCTAAGAACTCTCTTGGCAAGATTTGTGTAAGAGACCTCTTAGCAAGATCTCTGCCACAGATCTCTATGCAATGTCTCTGTACAAGATCCCGACAAGAGGTGTCCAGGCAAGATCCCTGAACAAGATCTCTAAGAAGAGGTCTCTTGGCAAGACTCTTGAAGAGATCTCTGTACAAGCTCTCTGTAAGAGCTGTGTTGGCAAGATCTATGCAAGAGACTTAAGAGACCTCTTGGCAAGATCTCCGTACAAGATCTCAAAAGAGCTCTCTGTACAAGATCTCTGCGCAAGCTCTCTATAAAAAACCTGAGCACCGCGCCGCAACGAGAGCGATCTGACACGCCCAAAGTGCCGAGAAGGTTGCGCGAGCCATCTCAAAATGAGCACCATGCCACAACGAGAACGATCTGACACGCCCAAAGCGACAAGAGGGTGGCACAAGCGATTTCAAAATGAGCACCGCGCCACAACGAGAGCGATCTGCAGGCCCAAAGTGACGAGAGGGTTGCGCGAGCGATTTCAAAATGACAGGCCCAAAGTGACGAGAGGGTTACGCAAGCGATTTCAAAATGAGCACCGCGCCAGAACGAGAGCGATCCGACACGCACAAAGTGACGATAGGGTTGCGCGAGCACATGTTAGATTTTCACAAAACATTGCACGTGCAACGAAACATGAGTATTGAAAAGGTCAAAAACGACGTTTTACCCAGGTCTCAGCCACTTTCGTCGAGGTCTACAACGTATTGCGCCTGCCACGTAAAGCCCGAGGCATCCGAAGTCCTGCGCCTGCCACACGGAATCATCATCATGTTCCAAATCAAATTCGACAACGGTTTCACAAAACGCGATTTTCACCCTTTCAAAACGTCATCCAAGTTCACCAAACATTGCGCCTGCTACAAAAAAATACTTCCAAAACCATTTCTCATTTTGACCCACGCCTACCCACACGGATGAAAAAGTGTGGAAGATCCCATAGCCAGAGGTTTTTTTCATTTTTATTTTATTTTGTTTTTATTTTTATTTTTCGAAATCGAAAATTGAAAAAATTGAAAACACCAATGTTTATTTTATTTTTTGAAATTATTTCCTCGGGTTTTTGAGGCTTTGGAATTCTAGCTTTGGATCTTTTATTTTTTGAAAATTATTCCTTGGGTTTTTGCAACTTTTCTCTAAAATCTCAATTTTCCCTAGAATAATTTAGAATAATTTAAAAGATTAGAAGATCCAAAACTAGAATTCCAAAATCTCAAAAAACCATAGGAAATAAAAAAATAAAATAAAAAACATGGTTTTTCAACTTTTAAAAAATGAATTTTTGAACTCATAATGGAATATACCGTAGCCAGAAGTTGGAATCTATTATTATTTTTTGATTATTATTATTTTTTTTAAATAGTTCAAAAATTGAAAAATGAAAAACACATGTTTTATTTTTATTTTTATTTTTAAAACTTCTTTCCTGGTTTTTTGAGGCTTTGGATTTCTAGCTTTGGATCTTTTATATAATTTTTGAAATTATTCCTAGGGAAAATTGAGATTCTGGAGAAAAGTTGCAAAAACCAAGGAATAATCAAAACAATTAAAAAATCCAAAACTAGAATTCCAAAATCTCAAAAACCACCAGGAAATAATTAAGAATAAAACGCATAAAAAACCAATGGGATGGGTTTTTCAACTTTTCCAACAATTGTTTTTTAATTTAAACCATTAAAAAATAAGAACAAAATAGATTCCAACTTCTGGCTACGGGATCTTCCATTATGAAATAAAAAAATCAAAAATTAAAAAAATGAAAAACCAATGTTTTTTTTTTGTTGTTTTTAAAATTATTTCTTAGTTTTTTTTGAAATTTTGGAATTCTAGCTTCGGATCTTTTAGTTTTTTTAGTTATTCCCAGGGAAAATTGAGATTTTGGAGAAAAATTGCAAAAACCCAAAGAATAATTTATAGAAAATAAAGGATCCAAAATTAGAATTCCAAAGCCTCAAAATAACCTAGGAAATATATATATATATATTTCAAAACATTGGTTTTTCAACTTTTTCAATTTTTGAATTTTTAAATAATACAAAACAAATTAAAAAATTAAAAATAAACAAATAATAGATTCCAACTTCTGGCTACGGGATCTTCCATTATGAATTAAAACAATCAAAATTGAAAAATTGAAAAACCCATGGTTTTTTATTTATTTGTATTTTTTCAAAATTATTTCCTAAGGTTTATTGTTGGAATTCTAGTTTCGGATCTTTTAGTTTTTTAATTATTCCCAAGGAAAATTAAGATTTTGGAGAAAAAATGCAAAAACCCAAGGAACAATTAAAACAATTAAAAGATCCAAAACTATATACAATATACTGATTCTAGCCCAGCACCGTGCTTCGACACATAGGACCTAAGGTTCCCTCATACCCTCCCCTCCCCTTGCTGAAGCTGTATACCAGTCTGATAGATCTGTCCGTATCACTCGCTGCTAAACTAACACGCCTCGGCACCTTTGGCGAGGGCGGATTTTGCGAACAACCACTGTTTTGTATTGAAACTACAGGGGCTCAAGGAGTTCCCTTCTCATATTATAGGTCTTGTAAGGAGTTTGCAGTTGCGATGACAGTCCATATCATTTTTCTATCCCTCGCATTTTTTTTGCTTTTCCGAGTTTTCGACAGCAACATTTTTATGCGCAAACGCTTTGCAAAACTAGATATCATGAACCATCATTAGATCAATGAAACCTATAGGGACATTTTTCCGAAAGATACACAAATATTACGCAAAGGAGCAAGTGAATGTGAAAAACGATCAGAAACCAATAAAATATTAATATCATCAATATGTCAATAAGCAATAGCGTGTCATGGTAAGGGATTGTGTGATGGTACATGTGCACACTGCTATCATGAAATTTATGACAAAGTGGCAGATAGTAACTGAGCCCTGTCTTCATGATGGGTCCCGTGGAAGACAAACTCGGAGTTCGCGAAAACTTCGCTGGAGTAACGTGTTGTTTCGCAAATCATTTCCGATTCCAGATAGAACAATCCTGATCACATATACAAACATACACGCCGTGTGTTTGTCTTTCTTTTAATGGTACACTTTCTTGAATCATTGCTGTTATGTTTGGTGAATATTCACATCTTCAAACAACGAATGCCTGAAATGAACCCTTAGCATCCCTTAGCCTTAGCCACACGCATACAAGGACATACACCGATGTATACCGATATTTACCGATTCAAATAAGTACACATACACATTACTGTATAACATGCATACACACCCAATGTATCCAATATTTAATATGCAGTACGTACATGTATACACACAGACACACATAGAGTGCAGTATTTGACTCCTGAAGGTTTGGACATCAGCGTCGTTGGTGGGAAGGTCTTGAAGGTGTGATTCTTGTGTTTGGGAGGGGCGACTCTGATGTCATACCGGGTTCGAACCCGGTAGCAAGTGGGTGTGACACCTGTGTATTTCACTTCCTCATCTTGAACGGCGCTTTGGACAGAAACCAGAATATCTGCGGGTTACCCAAAACTCTGGAAGCCAGCAGGTACTGTGCATGTCATGCTCTTATCGGTTCTAAGGTCTTTGGAGCACTACCTCAAAGAGTAGTTTAGAGCTGTTATTAGCAACTTATGAGTTGACTTTCTGTCTCTGATCTGAGGACCCCATTCTGAAGGATTTAGAGGCCATATATGTATATATAATGTATGTATATGTATGTGTATGTGTATGTGTATGTGTATGTATATGTATATGTATATGTATATATATATATGTATATATATATATATAAATAAAAGGTCATGGGGGATTTATGAACCCTTTAAAACTGCTGTTTAATGACCTCCCTCTTCTCCCGACCTGCGTGGTGACACCTTACGGCATGGCAGCAGTGGTGACACCTTAGGGCATTGCAGCAGTCTATGGCAAGAGTTGTTTTCAGTGTCAAATTGGCAGGTGTGGAAAGTAAAAGATGGCCTCGTGAACGAGTGGAACAAGACTCAGCCCACAGAGGGGCAGGCGAGATGAGAAATGTTCCGTCGCATCCGACATAGTCATTTATTTGTTGTATTGAATTTGAAAGCGCCGTTTTATCGCATTTTGCTGTTTGTCCGCTGTCTATTCGTCCAGACTCAACAGTCCATCAGAAAGCCAACACCAACCATGGTACTGTCTTGAACTGAGACATTTAAGTTTTCGACATCACAAGCTCTCGTGGGACCGGTTTGGACTTCGCTCGGTCAGTCCTTTTCGTTCCTTCTTGTCCTGTTGCTCCATGCAGTGGTGTGGTGAGGTTTGGCTGTTGCGCGTGCTTTTGCAATCCTTTCTCGAAGCCATTTTGTAGTGGGGACGGTGTCCCCACCACCTCGTGCTGGCTGTCCTTGTTCATTGGTGGTGGGTGGGTCACGTCTTGATGGTTTCCGTGTCGCGGTCTTGTTGTTTTATACTGTGGTGTTGTGTCCAGTTTTTTCCACTCCGACAAAAAGCAAACGTGAGTCAGCCGGACACCTGCAGGTAAAAGCTGGCGACGCAGTGGTTGCAGTGAATGGGAAACGAGGTAGCTCGTTCCCCAGACTCAAAGCATAGTCCGAGCTTGCACAATTTTGCAGAGGGTATCCTCAAATGGAGCTGTTGTTTTCTGTTTTATCGTCCTCCACCCTAGGTGCGGAGCAGCTTCTTGAACAAGTTTCAAAGGGCACGTCAACCTCGACTGTTTGCTGGCAAATGCCCGAAGCACCAATGTCAAAAAACTGTTTCTGACATTTTCTGACAGATTTCCATAGAGTTCTGATATTTTCTGCGGCTTTTGATTGGCTTTGATTGGTTTTCCACGGTTAGTCTCAACACTTGCTGGTTCATCCCGGCCAGGAAGGTGAGCATTCTTGTCTCACGAGGAATGTTTGCCTGAGCTTACAGAGAGCCTTAGGGAGTATGCCGCAGTATGCCAGGGATGAACGAAGTTCTTCCTTGTGCATCTGAAATGTGGTACATGTGCCTCTTCTAAAAGGACTTGGCACTTAGCCTTCAATACTCTCCGAGTCTTTTTGCCTGCTTGGAAGATATTGCAATATTCAGAAAAGTCCGTCTGTTTTTTTTCGACACCTGATATAGAACATGTCTATATACGAGCCTGGGTTGGCAAGAGACGCAGGCTCTCCGCCGGACAGCCTCTTTTAGACCACAGAACTTCCGCAGGTATCGACTGTATCCGGGCATGTCACTCCTAGGGAATTGTATTTTCATTGAAACAAGAGTATGCAGCTAGCACAACTAGGATCAATTGACTTGGAATCCAAAGTCCAGACTGGCTGCAGTTGGTACCTGAACTGTTTCACCATTCACAGTTGAATGAATTATGTGATATTCTGAGCCTTCATGTGATTTGTCTATTGCTGTTTTCAACCAAAATAAAAACACGAGACTATCATTCAACCCATTCAACATCCTTCTGACGCAAGGCGAGAAGAGAATGACACGGTTGCAAAATGTTGCAAAGAACTCTTGCTGTGAATCAACACAGGTTCATGAAGAAATCCTAGGAATGCGCAGTCACAGGAAGCACAACTACAGTGCACTACTAAATAAAGTAGATAAAGTGTGTAGGCTCTTTCTGTTGGCAGACCTCTTGCGACTTTCAAAAATCAAAATGCCTTGCTTACACGTCTTCACACGTCAGTTTTTCATCTGATTCCATCTGATCTGATCCTTTGACATGCTACGGTGAGTTGTCTTCCCGCAAATACTTCATCAAGGCTACATCAAGGTGAAAATTGAGATGAGGTACATTCTTCGGCGCCCGCAGAATCAGATACTGTAGCCTCTTTTGGCAGGGTTTTATATAGTCAGGGTTGTCAAGTACATCATTTATGTTTCGGCAAATCAAGAACTAAGGAATCCCAAAGGAGGTCACAATTCCTTCGGTTTTAGATATGCACAACATCATGGATTTGGACATTTTGAATGGGTTTTACAGGTGGGGGAAAGCAAAAAGAAGAACCAGCACTTTCTATTGTTTGTACTGACAAATGATGGAAGGTAAAAGGATGAATTAATGGATTCGGAGTTCAACACTTCCAAGAAACACTCGCATGATGTTAACACCGTGGAGAGGTGCCAATAGAAACAAACAACTTGCAAGATCAGTCAACACGCTTCAGGCTTTGACTCGCAGCGAGGTTTGCTGCACGGCTTACATGGCTTGCCATGGCGCCGCTGTTCAGTGTACCGCTTCTTCAGAAGAGCTTCGCAGGAAATGGATTCCATGGAGCTCGTCGATGGTACACCCCACGCTCCAGGACCGAGTTTCGTTTCTTCAGAATTAACAACATGTTTTTCATTGTTTTTCAGTTTTTTTTCACACTTCCAGCTTTTCAATTGCCAATTTGCAACCAGGCGGAACTGGTCGCTGCAGCACCATCGCATCCGGATTCCACGGCCGATGGTCGATAGGCAGCCCCGCTAGCTGTTGAAACTGATGCTGCTTGAATGATGTTTGACCGCTTTCAAACCTGCAGATAGACGTGTCAAGTCGACACCAGATGCCACGAACAAGAGTGGGAATACTACAGATTACTTCCACCAAAATCGCACTAGTCCATACCGCACTTATCAAATTGGTTGCAGTTGAGGTCTTGTCAGATTGGCTCTCCAGCCAGGAAGACTACCTAGTGCACAACAAGAAAATACGACAAAACCTATAACGCGGACAAGAAACACGTGAAACGGCATTTGCTTGAATTCACGGCAGCCAACACTTGAGCGCACCACTCACTGCCTGAAAGGGGATTGGATGGCTTATGATTCAAGAAGCAAGCAACAAAATCACGTATGATTACTTTGAAGATAAATAAAGTTTGCATTATGTCTTGTCCGGATCTATTTCAAGAACATCGGCCCCCATCCACCGCCTCCAAGATCGACGATATAAATCTGCCTGCGAAACAGGGTCTCGACTCTCACAGTGTTTCGCTGAGTGAGTGCCTTTCTCGCAAAACATGTTCTAGTTTCAATGGCTGTTGTTTTGAGACAACATCTTAACCCATGCCTTTGCGTGTTAGTTGCGCCTGGCCGCGTGTTCATTTTGACTTGGAGTATCGGCTCTCCAAACAAGAAGAATGAACGTATGGCTCCTGCATGTTTTGAGTTCACAGGCATTGAAGCGTCTTCTTTTGTTTTTGGGTAGCAACATGGCTTGAATTCAAAAGCGAGTGTTTCGGCTCTTGTTTCGGAGAATATCGTACCCCATTATGCAACTTGACCGTCTTGCAGTTCCCTTGCTAGTCTACGCTGATCAAAAGAAAGACAACTGAAAAAGCACACAACAACAAGCGAAGAAAGCCATTCTGTTGGTTGAGACACCACTGGCTGAGAGCAATGTCTTTTTACTGGGCTGTGCTTTGTTTCCTTCCAAGATCAGCTGTGATCCCGACAATTCTAAGCTGACCCGCGCAGGTTTGATTTGTCACGGGTTCAGCCGCAAAAGGCACAAAACTGTTGCTGACAGTCTTTGCCTTCTTCTCATACCACAGAAAGAAACTAAACAGCTTGACAACAATTCATGACCTGTGATACCTTTGTTTAGTGTTTCGTACACGTTGCACGCCTTTGTTCTACCTCTCTCTCTCTCTCTCTAACTCTAACAGTCACGAAATGTCCATGAGATCCGTGCAGCATCTGGAAGGAATGGTGGCGAGAGAGGCGAATTGCACCCGCCACATTTTTTGGCTTTCCCGACGTCACCAAGGCCACCCAATTCCATTGCGACATGTCTTAGAGTCTTAGAGCATGTTCTGCACACCTTCAGCATGTCTCCGTTCTAGGCAGGTCTTCGAGGAGGTAGCGTGTACGTTGAGCAAATGGATGCGGCTGCAGCCATAGATTGCCATGGTTAAAGATAGTAACGTCAAGAGCTGGACCGGGTCGTGGCAGTGACTGCAGTGACTGCAGTGACTGCAGTGACTGCAGTGACTGCAAGTAATGGGAAGGACGAGATGTTAAGGTGACCTTGGCTGTCCTCACTGACAAGTGTGTTCAGGCGGTGTTTCAATGGACGGTCTTCACAGTCTTCACAACTCAACATCTGTTTTGTCTTGCAGACTGCAACTAGCAACATGCATGCTGAGCATCGTTCTTGCAGAGGAGGATGTTTGGGATCCGGAAATATGGATGAAGCACCTAGCTCAGTCTGGCAACCGGCCGCCAGTCCTCGTGATGTTGTTTGAAAGGGTCAAGGATTCTTGGGATGAGCTGAGCCTACAGCCTTCCTCTTTCCGCTGTTGTCGTTGTCGTTTTGATTTTGGTTTCGGGTTTGGTAGTGGAAGTTGAAGTTGAAGTTGTTGTTGTTGTTGTTGTTGCCGCCGCCGCCGCTTTCCTGATTGCATTCCAGCTTCAGGTGTTGCCTTTCTAAGACAATGGCTACAATTCAATGAAGTCTCTGTAGGTTTGCCTGGCGGGCGCAGCAACTTTGTGCTCGCACTCACGAGGCCACATCCTGTGGAACATCATCCTTATGTATCAGTTGAGTCAGACGTAGTTTCTTCAAAAGCTTGAAGACTGCCTTCGTTTCTGGTCAGCGTTCGGATATTGGTCTTACTCCATTGAGTCCAGCACCCTGACCAGCCCGATTTGTGCTACATCTTCCGGGCCTTTGCGCGTGGACAGCTCAAAATCAGGGGCTCTGTAGTGCTGGTAGTTGAAAGGGCACCCAACGGAAACAAACGGAAAGGTTTGGCAAAATGATGCAGAGCCATGGTTCCTTTCCATCAACACTCCGTTTGGAATAACCTGCTGTGTCTTGCTGTCTCTCGCCACCAAGCTTATCCAAGCTTCAAGGTGCTGATTGGTTTGATCAGAACCTGCTTACAACATATCTTGGACGACTACATCGCAGGTCCAAGAGTTCGTAATTCTCCACAGATCAGTGATCAACATTTATTGCTTGGAGGCTGCCAATGTTTCAGCTTCCAGATGTGGCCGTCTTGCTCGAAGCTTTTGCAAATCCTCGCTTTAGGCCTGAATACAGACCGACTCCAAACTCCTTGGTCTTATAGACAGGATGAGACATGGATACCACGCAAAAACTGAAAACTTCTCTCTCTTTGGGCAGAAAGACTCTGCAATGCGGAGGCAAGGGGAGTACTTGCACCGAAGTCTGACACACATGGGTCTTCTATTGCAGTCTCAAGCTTACTGTAGAGATTGTACAAGCGCATTGACCGTACCTCAGCTCACTTCAACTTGAGCTTCCTATGCTCAGACTCCCTCAACTCCCTGTTGCTAATGTATTTCGAACCACTCTTGAATGGAACGTCTAAAGAAGCATGGAAGCTGCAAAGCTTATGGAAGCTTGTAGAAGCTCATCGAAGCCTACCAAAGCTTGTGGGGGCTTGTGCCAAATGGCAGCCAAGCCTAGGCATCGTGATGATGCAAGCGTAGAGGACTTGGCCAAGACATGTGCGAGTCTCATAAAGTCTCATCCAGTCTTAAATTGTCTTAAACGAAGGTGATCGATAGTGGTATACTGCAGCATACAGGCTTCCAGGCTCAGGCTTGAATGAGGAGAGAAACGACAAACATTGTGCGGTTTGAGAAGTTTGGAGGTCATTGTCCCAGTGTCCCAGGCATCGCATTGAGAGACCTTTATCCTCAACCGGAGGAGATTTCAACAGAAGCCCGGCTCCCAATCCAGGAAGAGGTAGAACTTGGTACAGCTGGGAAGAGGATGAAGAGGATGAAGAGGCAAATCTCCTGTATTTTCTGGTTTTAGAATGTTTTAGAATCAAATCTTGGGGATTTCCTTCGGCCTGGAGTTGTCAATAACTTCAAATCACCGGAACAGTCTGTGCCACTTACCAAGGTAAAAGCTGGTTTGCAGCTTTTGGGCGAGGCCCAGTTTTTTCTTGTTCTTGGTCAGACCATGAGACATTTCTATGAACTTCTTGAATTGTTTCTTTGCGTTTGTGATTTCTGTGTTGCTTGAGCTCTTGGGAGGCTCTGTTGCTGCGAGAGCTCTCTGAGCTGACACCTTCGCAGGCGATTCTCTAAAGCAAGAAACAACTTGATTCGATACTCGCACGTTCGCGTCATTTCGTGCCATTTTTCATTGTTGACATTTGCGTGCATTCAACATCCAACACAATACCTTGCAGATATTTGCAGATTTTGCAGTTCGCAAACCGCTCACCACAGAGTGTTTCCAGGCTGTGCATGTGCTGCATTGCATGACCCACTGGAGGCCAAGACCACAGCTTTAGCACAATGGAACAGAGGGCAAACATTCACTTCTACTATGGAGATGAGACCCTCGTTGTTCTTCAGATTTCCTCTGCATAGGTCCACACTTTGGATATGAGACACATGCACGCTCACACTGAGACTGGTGAACACAGAGCCGCAAACCTCCAACGCCCCAGCAGACTTGAGCTGGGCTCTTATTGGTTGCGAAGCAAGACTACACTGACGACACAATTGTGCCATGCTGTGCCATGCTGTGACTCTGCGTGTGGCCTTTTGTCCATCAGATGAGCTCAGGCTGGACCCTGGCTCGAGAGTTGAAGGGAAAGCTCCGGAATGCGGGCAAAGAAAAACCGGAGGCGAGCAGACTGGAACAGACTGGGACGATATGCAAAGACGTGAACTGATTCCCTTTCGAGAGAGAATCGAGCTTGGTCAACTCTTTCAACACAATGGCCAAGTGGTCATTCCTGATGAAGGATTTGGCCGTGCTGGCGGAAGCGATGTTTACCGGCGGCATTCGTCATGAGGAACTTTGGGAGGCGCGTCATGTGGCACCACTTGACACTACTTGGCACTGCGTGTCGCGCCATGTTTAGCAGATCCAAGCCTTTACTGTCGTTTATGTATTTTGTATGAATCATTTTACTACTATTGAATTACTCTATATGTATAATTGTATAATATTATATTGTTATTATTACCTTTATATACATCCGTCCCAACAGAAAGGTGACAGATCTGCATAAAGCTTAGGAGCTCGTCACAAATCTGGAGTTTGAGATGCACAAGCCCAAGACCGTATACAGTCGAACATCGACTGAATTTGTCATTTAAAGCTATTTGCCTTGTGTAGTGTAGTGCATTTCCTCTGTTTTCATATACGAGAAGCCAATGCATTGATTGTTGAAGTCATGCACGCTCCACAGAGCAGACATCTGCAGACCTTTCTTCGCATCCCTTTAGAACTTCACATCTGTCTCTCTCTCTCTCATCTTGTGCACTTGCAATCATTCATACCTTGTCGCATCTAGTTACGTCTCATGCTTCGTCAATTCGTTCTTTACGTGGTTCAATACTTCTGACTCTCTTCTGACCCTACCGTAGTAGTCATGAGTCATGAAGATTCATCAACTTTATCCGACTGTATCTTTCTGATCTGCCAAGGCACAGGCTCCCAGCTTCTTTTGCTGCAAGTGCAGCTTATGCTGCTTCCAGATTTGGCCACCGTGGGGCCAAGCTCTACTCGGCCCAGTCCCCAGGAACATCCAGGAACAAATCCGACCAATTGACCAAATGGTTTGAATATTTTTGAATCGGATAGCCGCTGTACTACTACGAAACATGCAGTGTAAATCAATGTAAATCGATATAAATCAATGTAAATCAATGTGTTATGTAAATCAGTGTAACGTGCTAACTGTAAGTATTGGGTGAGATGCCACCGATCCAAAGGCCTGTGGAGTAGTTTTGTATTCTGGGAAATTATATATTTGGCACAGTGAGTTGCCTGTCATTCCAAAGCTGATCATTGGACACCATTGGATACCTGGAACCATGTGTTGTCTGAGAACCATGGTGCAAATTTGCCCAGAACGCTGGTCGGCGACTGGGCGAAGAAGCCCCAAAGATGTCGCCAATGGACTGCGCATATGCAGCAGGTTCGCAGAGTTTGTTTTTCCTGTTCAACACTGTTGCGCTTCCCAATACCTGGGGGGTTTGCAGATGCGTTCACGGCGTCACCTCCTTCAAGTCCTGCGTCCACTGACTTTGCAGGTGCGTTCCTTCGTGGCCCAGCCTCCGTCGCAGAGAAAGCGAAGCTGGCATTGTTTGTGAACAGTGCTCATGCATTATCTATATATATATATACACTCAATATACTCTATATATATATATACACATGTATACACTAAGGATATACTATCTTACTATCTGTGCTGTACTACTCCGTAAACATTGTTGGAACAGTGAGAACAGCAGGGCTTCTGAAATGACACGTCATGAGCAGTTTAGGGACTTCACAAAGTCTTTATTCATTCAGTCAAGAACACATTGCGTCATGTGGCTTTCGTGGAGGTCCTGAGGGGTGCAATCGGAGAAAGGATCTTGGAATTGGGCTTTGGCAGCTTCGATCCTGAGGCACTGAACCTGAACAGCTTTGAACCCGTGAGACAGAACCTTAAATGTTTTCTTCGCTTCGCAGGTTTCTGGATTTTACTCGATATTGTTCATCTTAAATAGGATCATTCCAGAGTGCCAAGGCTCAAAATGAAAAGATAAAGAAGGAACAAAGATGCAGAATGATGCAGACAAAAACGCAGAAAGCATCTTATTAATCAAGGTGCCGAAATCTTGAAATTGTTTTGGGTATACCTTTTGCGCTGAGGGAGATCAACTTTACTTTTTGGCCATTTGTGGTCGTCGTTGGTTTCGTTGTGTCGTGAGTGATACAAGTATGTTGCGGAAATTGGACCTCACACCATCGAAGGGTGGCATTTTTTCACATCATCTTTGTAGAAAGTGCATGAGCAGGCATTCCTCTTCAGCATGGACTATATGCGCTGGATACATACCAACAGCCACTCATGAGACTATGTTTTATCCATCGCCAGTTTCCATCCTGCTAACCTTCCGTCAGCTCTTTGGTTGTCACACACGGTGCAGGCGTTGACCCTGATGCTGAACTCTTTAAGTGATTGCCCCGGACGGACTGTTTGCGGGGTGACTGTGACCCGAAAAGCTCATGCCTACGCCGTGACGACAGAAATGCCCAGATTGTCTGTAGCAGTAGCAGCTGGTATTGTTTTTGCCATGTTCTGTTGCAAGTCAGATCCACAACGGATTGCTAGTCATTTGAAGAGGAGTTCAGAGGCAAGGCAGTTTCAAGTAGAGTGTTAGCACTTAGAATGCATTGTCCACGACTGCTTGTTGTTGTTCATCCTGTTTGCCCTTTTCGATCCTTTTCGTTTTCTCAAGAGCAACTCACACGATTTGGCCAGCTGACACTTCGTGTCCAGTGAGGCCGTGCTGAACCTGGAGTGTGGGGAGTAGAAACAATGGCAAGTTCATTGCTGCAGGCAATCTGCTATGGAACATGATTGCCGGAGTTTCACACATGTGCAAAATGATTATTGTCGAATCTATTGCGACTTTTGCAGATTGATTTCCAAAGCTTCATGCAAGTAGCGTAGACTTAGAATTGAGCAAATTGAGCTGCAATTTCAAAGGACTTGCTATTGTCACCGTGGGTCAATGCTTTTCTCCAGACGCAACATCAAGAGTTTGAACAAAGCATGGGCTCTATCACAGAGGGGCCGTTGGGCACTGTTGGGCACTGTTGGGCACTGTTGGGCACTGTTGGGCACTGTTGGGCACTGTTGGGCACTGTTGGGCACCGTTGGGCACCGTTGGGCACTATTGGGCACTGTTGGGCACATTGTGACCTATAAAGCACTGTGAAACTCTTCAAGTCAGGAAATTCATTCTCGTCTTCATGAGCTCGATGCAGATCAGCTCACCTCAATTGTGAGGCCAGGGCGGCCAGTATGGTGTGAAATCCAGGGCATTTGGATTTGTCATGATTTGACCAGGTTCGACCACAAAGTACGGAAGTCTTGTGCCGTTCAAAGGCCATGCTTGAATTCAGATTTAGAACTTATTGCATACGGCAAGGAGCTTGGGCCACCTCCAGCCTGAGGTTCCGGAGGCTGACAAAAGGGTCTCTTTTTTCCTAAGACGAGATAGCAATGTGATGATAATGTGATGCATTGTGATGCAATGTCCTCAAACCTTACTTGACCTTAGCCTTACTTGCTCTCTGCCAAGGTGCTGAAACAAGTTCTGGATCATTGTCAGCTGAAAGTCGAGGACGCTGGAGTGCCTTTCTCAAGGGCGCTTTCAACATTCCAACATCTTCCAACCGAATCTTTTAAGATTTGTGTGTTTCGTGTGCTCAGTGTGCTCTCTCATTTTGTCTCTGAGGGTATCTCGCCCCGGTCTTTGGCCAGGCTTTGCCAGGCAACGTGTCCAAAGGTAGTAGGACCATTAGCACAGCTTGTCCAATAGAAATGGATGAAAGTCAAGGTCTTTAGTTTGAGATTTTGCACATGACAACATTTTCCGATATTTTTCCTGTTCGCAGGGTATTGCTATGCAGCCATCTACAACTCTGCCAGATGCAAGCGAGCGCTTGGTGTCTCTGATACCACAGGCCAAGCTGCACAGCACGCTTGAGCCATCTGGTTCTCCATCTTCAAAGTCTTTGATTTGCAAATGTATTGCACATGTCAAATCCCGTGGTTTCAAAAGTCATGCGCTGTCGCCTAGTTACTTGGGTGACTCAGTTGTTTTACATGTTGTGAGTGCAAGGTGCGCAGAGCGTTGGAGGCAAAGCCAACTGCAGTTTCCACGGTCTGAAGCTTGGCGGGTGCAGCCACTGTTCGGCTTGAGGCTCAAACTGTGCACAAACAAGTCAGATTCCATTGAGATGCTTCAATTGCTCTCGCTTCGCTTCAGGCTCAAATCTTTTGGAGCTACTCGCGGTGTTCTTTTGACGAGCGGGATGCAGTTCTAAAGGATGCCGACACGCGCCTCACGGAAAGGCGCTGGAGAAGTTTGGTCCAAATCCAGGTCACAATGATTGATGGGTTTTACAATTTTGGAAATATAAAAGTCAACGGTTTGAAATGCATCCTCGATGTCATTTGACAAGCGCTTGCCCAGCTGGATGCTTTATGTGATTTCATGTGCGAGGGCCATCGATTTGACGGCGGATTTGCTCCTAAACCTTGTTGAAGCTATGGAAGCGATTGGAAGGACTGACGATGAGTGATGACTGGAGATCTGGCTTCATGAAATCTGCTAGTTTCACCGGCCGGCATATAAGACTGGATCAGAATTTCTAGTCATACAGTATCTGCTTGTTCTTTAGACAAGAGCATTGACACTGAAGTGGCCTGCATGATTTTCGGAATTTCGGTACCATGCTTTTTTTGTCGCTTTATTTCCCTTGACCTCTCTCTCTCTCTTTGAATGCCTGCAATTGAAAGGACAGGATGGAGTCCATCAGAAGCTCTTGTGCAGAAGGCATGGAAATTCAGCTTAGGGGTCTCAGCCCCAAGAAAGGTTCGGTGCAGCTTCTGGTGCGGGCTTGGGGTTCTGGCTTGGTGCAGGTTCAGTTCACATTTCGGGTGGTTCAGGGTAGGTGATTCCGTGGCTTTGCAGCTTCAGGTGGGTTCCGGTGCAATTTGCGCATCGTCCCTGGTCGGTCTGGAGTCGGTGTGAGTCGGTGAGGTTTCTGGATGATTTTGGCTTACGAGGTTCTGGGGCTGGTTCCGGGTGGAGGTTTTGGCGCAGGTTCTGGAGTTGGTTTCGCTTCCAGTGTACAATTTATACAAGCACGAGACAACTTCGCTGGATACTGGACGATACTGGACTTGAATCTCCCTCCGTTTTCCAGGTATCCTACCTCCTGGACATGAAACGATACGACTTGCAACCAGGCCGGTCGAGAACTGAAGGCTGTGCTCAATGATCTTCAATGATTTTCAATGCAGCCGCTCTGAAGGCAGGTTGTGGCGTGCGACGAAAGCCTTTGAATCCCTGGGAGTGGGCGCCTTACAGTGCAACAGAGTATTCTTGGTGCACGATTTAATCAACCAAGTAGGCGTGCAGCCACATGTGGTCCCATTCATTGTTTTAGGAATCTGTGGACTCAGAACTCAGGTCGCACCGGAGCTTATTCCCCCGTTGGAGACACGCGATCAGCCAGCAGCGGCACAGACGAAGAGGCCAAGCTTGGCTGCAAAGGTCGAAAAAGAGTAGTTTCGTGCTTCCGTTCATGAAAGCTGGGCGCATCTGTGCGCATTTTTGCCTTAGCTTTGGTTGAGCCTTCTAGTTCCTCGAAGCAGGGAGCTTTCAACAACGATCTCTTCCGCTGATTGAGAGTTTCACAAGGACAAGAGTTCCCCAATAACAAGTTCCCACCTTGGCCGTTGCAAACTAAAAATAGCATAATATGCAATGTCGAAAATGCTAATGCGAAGCAGACGAACGGCTGTGTGTTTTTCTAGTTTCAATGCGCACGTGAGGGACAAGAGCGAATATCTTGGGCAGAAGAAACTATACAACTGCCACTGCAAGGGGAGGCATGAAACGTGCTTGGGAAAATAATGTGGCTAGGTACCTTGACTGACAGACCGTGCAACATACTGAACATACTGTACCAAAGCATAGCCTTGGTTCACCAAACAAAGTCACCAGTTGGCGCTTAGACTTTGGACCAACAAGCAATTGAAATCAGAGCGCAGCATAGATTCATTAGTTCACTTGCATGTCGTTGCATGGGCAACACACGGCTCTTAGGCGTGCAGCGCATCGAATGAATAAGCCAACCAACAAAGTTGTAAATCAATGACTAGCTTGGACGACTTCAAAGGCGAGAAAAGATTCATACTGTAAGATACCAGCCATGTTTTAAACGCAAGGATAAGAGATCATAGGAATCATAGGAGCTTATATAAACAAAGAAACAGAGCATGGACACAAGCAGACACCGAGATGAAACACGAACGGCCTGATGGATTTGAACACCAAACCGCACAGACGGGAAGCGGATGATGTCATTTGAAAGCCAGTCATGCGTCCCTATACTTTCAAGATCTTTCAAGCCTCATTTTGAGCTTAATCAGACAAACACCTGTGTTCCATCAACCGATTGGCAGGAAAAGAACAAAAGGCGAATGATGGTACTGAGTGACCAAAAAGACTTTCTGTTGTCATCTGCAATCTAACTCACTGGATTCAGTTTGCAAGACAGACAGGAGGATTCTTGCATTTTTCCAGTGAACATCGCTTGCCACAGTTGGCTCAAAATTGTCAAACGCACTGGCATTTGCAAGATTGATTTACATGTGCACAGCTCGAAATGGTTTACTATTCATTTGCTCTACTTTGCCTTAGTCTTTCGATCTGTTGCAATGGTGTTAGGATGTTGAAGTTCAAACGTCAATAAGACCATAGACCCTGGGCCCTGGGTCTTGACAAAGGAAGCACGATGACCTAGACCTAAAGAATACCTCAAGAAGAAGCACGACAGCTGGTCTTGTTTGCAATCTGACCTGGTATGCAGCATGGAGATAGACCCTGCTGAGAATGTCACGCCGATCCCTGAGCCAAAGGAATCCGAAGGCATTGCAAGGCTCTCCTCACTATCTGGAGAAGTCACACTGCAACACTTGTCCTCTATGCCGGCGATCTAGTTGGCATGTCATGGCAAAAAATCGAAGCATAGATTGCTATTCATGTTGAATCATTAATTTGAACGCAGCTGGAGATTGGAAAGTCTTAGCAGAAGCACATCTTAGCACCATTTTGATCCATTAGCAGCGCCGCATTGATTTTTTCAAATCTACTTTTTGTTTCGATCTCGTTGTAGGTACATCCAACAGCCTCTTTCCTTGTCTAGATCACCTGAGGCGCTCGCAGAGTTCGCAACCAATGGCAGGTCCTTCCCAAGAGGCGAGTGGTGAGCGGAATCAAATTTGTTCGAATTTCGGGTTTTCACTGGTTGCATCTGGTTGCAAAGATTTGCAACGTGTGTTTCTCAAAGCCGAAAAAGAACGGATTCTGCTATTGCACAGAAATCTTTTCCGGGGGCCATAGCTTGCAGTTGTTGTTTGCTTGGTGGAGCAGCTGGGGCCGGGGGTGTTCGGGTGGAAGTGACACTGAGTGACACTGAGTGACACTGTTCGAGTGACACTGCTCTGTTATGGCTTTGTGCCCCTCTTGAGCTGGGCGGGATGTTGCAGCGTCCCAGTCATGCAGTGTAGGGACGCCCCCAATGTTTGCTGGATCCTAGGCATACTTTGGGTCATGTTCGGCTGAAAATGATCGTTTAATTCCCATCACATTGTTCGAGATGAGGCGCTTTTTTGTTTTGTTTGGATGGTAGTATTTTTGAGCTGACGCTCATCGTCGGCTCCGCCGGACTACTCGGCCTTCCATTTCATCGCAGTGTGGGCTTGAAAGCTATTGAGTGAGGACCTGCTTCAGAAATATATTCCTTAGGTTTTTTGGAACATATTTGTTGGAAATAGACGGTTTGTTTGGGAGCAAGTGAGTTCCCGAAAGCTCCTGCGAAAGGTTTTCCCTAAAGAACTGCTGCCAATTTCAACTTGTTACTTCGTGTACAGGCGCCTCTGTGCAAAGACTTCTCTGTGTAAAAGCTTTTGTGTGTAAAAGTTGTGTAAAAGTTCTCTGTGTAAAGACTTCTTTGTGTAAAAGCTTCTCTGTGTGAAAGCGCGTCTGTGTAAAGATTTCTCTGTGTGTAAAAGCTTCCGTGTGTAAATAAATACTCTCTGTGTAAAGGCTTCTGTGTAAAAGTTTCTGTGTGTAAACGCGTTTGTGTGTTAAAGCTGTAAAGACTTCTTTGTGTAACAGCTTTTGTGTAAAAGCTCCAAGACGTTTGTGTGCAAAAGCTCCTTAGAGGAAAGACTTCTCTGTGTAAAACCTTCTGTGTGTAAAAAGCTCCTCTGTGTAAAAGCACCTGTGTGTGTGTAAAAGCTTGCTGTGTGTAAACGCTTTTGTGTGTAAACGCTCCTCTGTGTAAAGTCTTCTCTGTGTAAAAGCTTCTGTGTGCAAACGCGTCTGTGTGTAAAAAACCCTCTGTGTAAAGACTTCTTCGTGTAAAAACTTCTGTGTGTAAAAGCTCCTAGACGTTTGTCTGCAAAAGCTCCTTAGAGTAAAGACTTCTCTGTGTAAAAC
>Ga0126342_10003460_pt1 | contig 26103 bp, 23 predicted proteins | sample Cyp1metagenome_FD_92528 | JGI IMG/M metagenome (GOLD analysis project Ga0126342, IMG submission 92528) | Coral microbial communities from Lord Howe Island, Old Settlement Bay, Australia - Cyphastrea 1 metagenome | ecosystem: Host-associated > Invertebrates > Cnidaria > Coral ...
CGCCCGCTCCTACCGGCCCCGCCGCCTCCACACACAACTTTGTCACACACCCTCTTTCACACACAACTTTCACACACACCACCTTTCACACACAACTTTGTCACACAGTCTCTTTCACACGCAAATTTGTCACACACCATCTTTCGCACACAACTTTGTCACACACAACTTTGTCACACACCATCTTTCACACACAACTTTGTCATACACATCATTTTTTAAAAACAACTTTGCGTGGCAGGCGTGGCACTTCGTGACCTCCACCTTCGTTTCACGTGGCAAGCGTGGCGCTTGGCGACATCTACCTGCGTTTCACGTGGCAGGCGTGGCGCTTGGCGACATCCACCTTCTTTTCGCGTTTCAGGCGTGGCACTTATGGCACTGGGCTGGCTCTGGTGGCACGCTTGGGCGCCGCTTGGGCTCGGTTGACGCCGCGGCACTTTGCGTGGCAAGCGTGGCAAGCGTGGCAAGCGTGGCACTTGGCAACATCCACCGTCGCTTTGCGTGGCAGGCGTGGCACTTATGGCACTGGGCTGGCTCTGGTGGCGTGCATGGGCGCCGCTTGGGCGCCGTTGGTCGCGCGGTGACGCCGCGGCACTTTGCATGGCAGGCGTTGTAGCACTTGGCGACATCCACCTTCACTTCGCGCGGCAGGTGTGGCACTTGGCGACATCCACGTTCACTGCGCGTGGCAGGCGTGGCGCTTACGGCACTGGGCTGGCTCTGGTGGCGCGTTTGGGCGCCGCTTGGGCAGGCGTGGCACTTGGCGACATCCACCTTCACTTTGCGTATCAGGTGTGGCACTTCACGACATCCACCTTCACTTTGCGTGGCAGGCGTGGCACGCCTGCGACATCCACATTCGTTTTGCGTGGCAGGCCACCTTCGTTTTGCGTTGCCGGCATCCGCATTCTCTTTGCGTGGCAGGCGTGGCACTTGCGGCACTGGGCTGGCTCTGGTGGCGCGTTTGGGCGCCGCTTGGGCGCCAACGCCGCGGCGCTTTGGGTGGCAGGCGTGGCACTTGGCGACATCCACCTTCGTTTCGCGTGGCAGGCATGGCACTTGGTGACATCCACCTTCGTCTTGCGTGGGACTTGCGCGCATCAGCCTCCGTTTGGCGTGGCAGGCGTGGCACTTGGCGACATCCACCTTCGAGGCAGGCATGGCACTTGGTCACATCCACAAGTGAAGTTGCGTGGCAGCTGTGGCACTTATTCACGTCGGCCTACGTTTTGTATGTCTTACTTTTGTGCCAGCGATGTTTGCGCGTGTTGCAGCCATGTTTGGCCATGTTTTTCTTGCATACAGTGTTTGGCTGTATCAGCTACTTCGTCACTTGGTTATCTATGTATGGTCTGGTCGCCTTGGCTCAACGTAGGAAGAGACCTTGTGTACATTTGATAGATACTTTGTGGAAGCGATGCTGGCCTGTTTCTGCACGTTTGAGAAATACTTAGTGGAAGCAATGCTGGCATGTTTGGCATGTTTCGCTTTGGCCCAACGTGGGAAGAGGCCTTGTGCATGTTTAATAGAAAGGTTCTGGAAGCGATGCCGGCATGTTTCGCAATGTTTCGCTTTGGCCCAATGTGGGAAGAGGCCTTGTGCATGATTGATCTTTGATCCGCAAGGTAGCTAGATTGCAAAATTGTTTTGTAAATTTCTGGTTGCCATGTTGTTTTCCTGCATGAAACAGTGTCAGGTACCTTTCCCAGCCCGTGGGCATTTTGACCCAACGTGGGAAGAAATCGCGCAGTTGACGTTGGCGGTGCACCAAAAAAACCGGTGCGTATTTGTGCAGTATGTGCGCGCCAATGAGCTCGTCGTTTCAGGCCTTCCGAATAGTTTTCCTTCACACCTGTCTTTGAGTTCCAGAAAACGTGGCTTTGATACTTCAGCAGCATTCCGAACACATTGGTTATGCACCGGATGGAAAACTGAATCACCTGCATTGCTTGTGACGTGCTGTCTTTGCATTGTGTTTTCTAAACTTGATCTGCATTTGCATCGCGCCCAGGCTCCCCTTCCATCTTCGCCATGGCCCACACACTCTCTTTCACACACAACTTTGTCACACACTCTCTTTCACACACAACTTTCACACACACACACACCATCTTTCACACACAACTTTGTCACACACTCTCTTTCACACACAACTTTGCCACACACTCTCTTTCACACACAACTTTCACACACACCATCTTTCACACACACTCTCTTTCACACACAACTTTGTCACACACTCTCTTTCACACACAACTTTCACACACACCATCTTTCACACACACTCTCTTTCACACACTCTCTTCCACACACAACTTTGTCACACACTCTCTTTCACACACAACTTTGTCACACACTCTCTTTCACACACAACTTTCACACACACCATCTTTCACACACACTCTCTTTCACACACAACTTCTCGATCCTCCACCACCTCCTCTGTCTTTCCTTTCTTCCTCGTCCCGCTACAACATTTGTTGCTCATTATTGGAAGAAGTTGACTTGGGGTTTTCTGGTCCTTTCATTTTGTCTTCAATGCTATCCGTGTTGGACAAAAAACAACCAGAATGTGACAAAAACGACCCATATCGAGCAAGCAGGACGAGGTCAGTTTTCTTGTCTCGCCGGGCGTCTGATCCGCATATCAAACCCTACTTCAATCGGAGTGAGACTTGAACAGCTCAGGGTTTTGTTCCTGGTAATGTTGTACCAGAGCACTTTAGCTGACTCCGGGGGATTTCAATTGTGCAAAACATTCAAAGCCCCGCGCCTCCGAGCAATGCCGAGCATGGAAATTTGCAGCGGCTTCAAGTCGTCTGGGCTTGGCATCAAATTTTTCGACGTGCGCCGGAACTTGGAAAGTCTGCAAACCCCTAGGTTTTGCAAAGTGACAGTGGCACTACTGGCGCTATGAGTGGGTCTAATCTCAAAAGTCCTGTGTCGCAAATATGCGTTTTGAAATCGAGAGCATCACACAAGATCATGGTTCTTTAGTAAGTTGGTCAGCACACCTCTGAAGATCACAGCGGCCAAACAAACTCTTTGTAACTAGTACAGGTGCATACACCTAAACGGAACTGGGGCAAGCAATAGCGACATGGTCCACCGTGCTGCTTTGGTACATCGTGAATTTTGACATGAAATCTTGCTCAAGCAGTTTGGCAGAAGCACCCAGCTTGTAGAAGTCGAAGTCTCAAAACGAATCATTGCCGAGTTCGGTCAACCATGGTGTACCACACCCACACGTTGTTCCATTCATTCCAGTGAAATAGAATGCTTGAAGGTGCAGGCAGGGTCTTTGAACAGCTGCTGACACACCACCTCTGTTCACGGTGGATGCCGTTGCATGCTGGCTTCGAAACTACTTCGACAAACAGAGGAAAATCTGTCTCATCATCGCGCAGCGTGTTTGTCAAACGCACAGCACGGGCTAAAGCCAACGGTGCCTTCGAAGTGACCAGGCTCAAAATGTTGTAGATCTTGAGCAATTGGCAGGAAGCAAACATATGGGCTGAAACGTGCTGCAAAAGACTACACACATTGAAAGCAGGCATTGCACATGATCGGAGAATCCTAGCAAAACTCAATCGACTTAGGAATGTCCAAATGCGGGCATCAAAGAGTTGTGTCGCATGCAGTTCCTAAACAATCCAGAACGCAGGAGCTACTCAACATTCCTCACAGCACTCTTGGAATGCCATGCCGCAAAGAGTACATAAAGACTTCACGCGATTGAATGAATAAATGTTGAGCGCAAATCCATGCAAATCCGGCAAAAACAAAATTTTGGGGTGCTGAGTTGGTAGCAAATAAAATTTGATGACGCTTGAAGAAAAGCACCAACAAGTGCCAGTGATGGTTCTAGTGGTGAGGGGCAAGCAAAAGAACTGGAAGTTCTCCTTGAATGGAAGCTCTAAACTCTAAACAAACTCAGCTTTCAAATGATCCTGCTGCGAATCCATGTCAAATTAGAGTTGGCAACTCACAGGGCTGGAAACATCTCAAGGCGTTACTTGAAGAAAACAAAGGCAACTCCTCATTACACGGAGTTTTCACGATGCACACTTCACGGACTGAATGTGATGTGCCAAAAGTCTTGCGATGTGCAAACCAGTCCCCTCTCCAGCACTTTGAACTGGGACGCAGTAGAAGTCATCTGAAGAATGCGACATGACCCGCAAGCCTCTGCAACGGCCGGTCCAGCCGTCTCGAAATGAAGAATGTCGACAAGTTGTGTTCGGTTCGACAAACACTCTTGAATCTGGAGCCTATGGCATCTGCGCTGGGCCATGACGCAGCCTGGCATGACGGAGCTTTGTGATTCGTTTTTACCACCAATCCAATGAACCCTGGACGATTCACAGCGCTCAAGCCCCCATAAGGAGCTTGGCTTTGAGGAAAGAGTGCCTGCCTCTTGGTTCTCTTTCAAATTGGAACTCAAAAGCGTCCCAAACTCTGGAGCAATTTGGCAAATTCAGAGCCAACTCCCTATCCTGCGGAGCATCATTTCCGCAGCCAAGAAACATTGCGATGGGCAAACCATTTTGCGCTGGAATGAGTTAGAAGCCATCTCCTGGTTGCAGAGAGACATGGAAGCTTCTGCAACGACCAGTTGCCGTTTCAGGACACACAAATCAGGCTAGTTGTCTAGAAGTGAAGGGAGTTGCGTCTGCATTGAGTCATGACACAAACTAGGTCGCTTCAATTACAACGGTGAGTGAGTTTTAACTTAGCGAAAGAGAGCTGTACATAGCCAACAGGGATGTAAGCACTGTATACAGCCAACCCCGAGGGCAGATTCAAGCAGAAAATCCGTGGCTTGCGAAAGCACTCAGGATTTTAACATCCACAAAGCAATGTGTGTGATCACGCTCCAGAAAGCCCTAACGAGGCGAGCTTCTGAAGGGTTTAGCAAAGTTGGCAAATTTCATGAAACATATTTTGCTGCAAAGTATGGCAAATTTTGAACAGGAAACTGAGAGTTAACGGAGACCTTGTGTGAATTTCGCCCGTCTCAGACATCTGCAGAGAGGTCCGACCTTTGAAACAAAAGCAAACTCCCTCAAGCTCCTCATGGAGAAAGTGTCAAAGAAATAAACGCGCGCAAACTTGGCGGTCATATTGTGGCTCTCGTGGCTCTTGTCAGCCAAAAGTTGCGGGAGTTCACAACAGGCAGTTTCAAGCTTCAGTGCTTCAGCGGGATTCAGCTGGCCAGCGGATGTCTGTAGTTCTAAGGTACACAAGGAGTTTCATGAGCGACAGCAAAATCGAGACGTGTCCGAAACTCCACGACTTTAGGGATGTCTGAAGGCGAAGGCTCGAAAACTCGTTTCCTGCAGCTGGGGGGTTTGAAAGGCTTGGAAGGTGAAAGGATGTGAAAGGTGGAGCAATGTCAACCCATCCTCCAACCCATCCTCACTGCCTTGGCAAGGGCGTCATAGAACTCGCAGTCTCGGTCAAGAGTAAAGCCGCCATCCGTCCACAACACTCAACTCCAAGCATCGCTGGGATAAGCAAAGATTAAGCACTGGACCAAACATGCGTCAGGGGAAATGCACAGGCTTGATTCTGATAGCTCCAATACGTTTAATTCCACGTACCTGTAATGAACATCAATGAACCTTTGGTGGCTGAATCTCTTGCCGTGAGATCCTTGAAATGACTTCTTGGGTGCCGCTCAGCGGCGCGGGGAACACTTGCAGATTGCAGTGATTGCAGGGTCAATGGGGAAAACATTCGTTTGTTTGAGATCAAACTGTGACGAGTGGCAAGCCCAAGTATATCAGCAAAAGCTCACTTTTCAGGGCTTCGGGAACATCGCTGAAGATGGTGGCCGGCCGCCAGCCCCTTCAGTGAGGGCGGTTTGCCATGTCCTAGATCACTGCAGAAGGGGCCCGCTGCCAGACTCCCTAGCGAGGTCGCTGAATCTCGAAGGGCACTGAGCGGGCAACAACTAACCTGATGCGTCAACAAGCAAAACATGTTGTTGATGAAATGGCATCAAGTCTCTCAACAAAATGTGTTCATAGTGTTCTCCTTGAAACGCGTGGTGTTTTCATTGGACCTGAATTCTGGTAAATCCCGCTCGGAAACCAAAGTTTTCACACAAGCACTGTGTGAAGGCACTACACGCGCCAGGTCAGTGGTTAGTGCAACAGGTGTCTTGCGAGCCGGCGGCGTCTCCAGCAACATATCTCCACGACTAGTTTCTGGAACAATGTTGCCCCCAGTTTGCAATGGTTGATATCATGAAATGTCTGTAAGGTCGCTTTTTACCCAAGTGAAGTAATTATGAATGTGCATCCTTTGATGAACCAAGTGGCATTGGTTATTCAATCAACTTGCAGCAATGTGATGAAGCATACCCTTGACGTCTTTACAGTCTTGTTTAACTAGATGTTAACTAGACACTCCATAGTCCCTTGCCAGCGCCCTCATCTAGCCGACCTAGCCCACTTCGCACTGGTCACAAACTCAAGACTAGGCTGTTCGGGGTCGACTCCAGCATATTTCTGCTTCTGCACTTCCAAAAAGCAAATCCAAGCCGTCCTTTCCAGAAATTGGAGGGCTCTCTTGGGATTCTTCGGGAACACCCAAATGGTCGACATGAACACGCCAAAGCGCATTTTCGAGTGAGTCTACAAACGTTCACTTCACCTTTTTCTTTTTTCTTTGTAGATTATTCCCCCATGGAAGCAATGTCCTACAAGAGCTTTCAACTCAATCAAATTGACAGTGAGCTCCTATGCCTGTCGAGAGCTTCTCAATCGGACATTCACACAGAAACTCATGGAGCCGGAGCTGTGGCTTTCTCTGGAACTTTCAAATCTTTCAATACCAATTCTGCACCCGGACACATTTGGAGAATTTGATTCCAACCTCCGACGACGTGAACATCGCATTCTGGAATCGTGCTGGCCTCTGGAAAATCCCAAATCAACATCTAAAGACCGTGTGGATCAAGGGAGACTCAGGTAGACTGAAAGGCAAGATCAAGCGAATCCTGCTTGCCAGACGGGAAAATCACAGCACCCAGGCGCCCGATGCCACGTCAGAAGCGGAGTCTGGAAAGTGTGGATAGTGTGGATAGCGACAGCGCTTCCAGAGCTCAAGCTGACCGCATCTGTGGCAGCTTTCGGGTAGCGGCTAGGAAATCCTTCGCTGGCGTTTGCCCAACAGTTTGGTCAACTTCCAGCCCTACGCGCCTGAAAATGCTTCTGGGGCATCTCAGGAATATAAACAGCTTCTGCAAAGACAGAACAGCACACCGCACACATTGCACAATTGTGAAAACTCCTCAAGGATCGCGTGTCATGACCAACAGGCGTCCACAGCATGAGATCAGCACTTCAACTTTGCTTGTAGGACTGCACCAAACCTAGCAGAGAACAGGCCCCAGACAAGAAAAAGTTCAATTCAACTGTGTCAATGCTTGTGACCTGCAAGTGTAAAAGCTGAGTCCGAGCACGCTTCGACAAAAGACATCGGATCCAGTTTCAAATTCCAGCTTCGTGGCCGACAGCGCACTCCACGAGCTCCTCGCAGCACAGCATTTGGCGTTTGCAGTGCCGCTTTGAACTCTGCTGGAGGTCTTTCCAAGTTTCACCCTTACAGTAAGCGAAACCGGCTAAACCAGCTTCCAGTTCTGTGCGGAATCCGGAATATGCATCAGATCCGTTGCGCCTTTCTCCACCCATCAACGTCTAAAACACTTGCTTCCACATAATGTTTCACCGTCACATCTCCATCAGGCGCGCCGCAGCGGGCACTGCACCTGTCGCAAACTCTAATCAACTGTGGCTACTGCCTGCTCCAACATGAAACCATGCTGTGTGCACTTCAAATTCCACATGAACACAGCTAAAATGCCTGCGGTTTGCAAACGTTCTCCAACAGCTGCAGCTCTCTGACCGCCAACGGGAACGGCCAACGGAACACGGGACAATGAGACAACGGGGCAACAGGACAACGGGAACGGGACAACGGGACAACGGAACGGTCAGTACCGAACGCATCCTCGAGAGGATGGGAACAAAATGACTGCCATAGGCTGCCCATGGCTATTGCCCATGGCTGCCAGGTTTCTTTGTGTCGCTCTTCGAAATCGGTGAAGTTTGCAGCTTCATACTGCAAGGGGTTGAATGAAGCATGCCTGCTCGACACCCAATGGAACCTGTGGATCATGTGCGGCCGCAAGCGCCAAGGACAATATGAGAATTTGACATCTGACTAGTCTGACCCTTACGTTCTCTGAGCAGAGAGCCATTTTGATGGTTTTGTGGCAAGATTTGCCTTCACCAGCTGCCAGCTCTGCTTGTTGAAGGCACACCATGTTTTCTTCAATGCTGCACCCCAGAATGGTCATTGCAAGTTTACTGGTTGATATGTTTCCTCAAAACTTAGGGTTCTTATGATACATGCCCCCAAGTGTTCATTGGGGAGGCTTACCATTCGTCGCTGCGCTCGACAGCATTGCTGGTATCTACTCACCGCCTTGCCTGTCATGAGTTTCCCTAGTGGTCCAGTGGGCTGTCACCCGTTGAATCTTTGGAATTTTGATCTTGGGACTGATTGCTTACTCCTCTACGGGAGTCTCTGCAATTTGTTGGATACACTTGGAAGGTATTAAGCTTGGGCTGCAAAAAAGTATGATGATATAGCTTTGGAGGGAACGCCGCTGTCACAATGTACACATCCTGCATCCAAACAAGTTGGTACAATCACTCGACACCTCAAAGTTCACTGGCTTGCTTGTCTGAAAGAGAGCAGTGAACTGTGATATTTGTGACGTAGTTGCAGCGTACCAAGCGTTCCAAATGTACAAGCACTTGAAGCGTCCATGGAACCCTGCCGGCATCTTGCAGCAACTTCTGCTTAAAGATCTTGCTGAGGGGCAAGGGACCAATCCCAACAGATCTTGCCATGGCAGATATGGCAGTGCCGACTCACAGGAATTCAGTGTGCTGCACTTGTCATGACATGTCATGACTGAAGCGATGCGGACTTGCAACACATGGCAGGTTGGCGGCATGGCCTGGCGACCTTCCGATTTGTAAATTTCGGCCGAAAACATGCTGCCAAGGCCATCAGGCCGCACAAAAACGACACTCTCCACTCAAGGCGAAGTCTTCCAGTCGATGTCACTGCACGGTTGACATCCTTCACGTGCATCATGTGCTTCGCGAACACAGAATTTCTCTGTGTTGCGATCTGATGCCAATCAAGGTGCACGGTTGCGTGGGCAAAGCAAAATTCTGTTTGAATTATTCAACTCGTTGGTTTGTCAAGAAGAACAAAGGCAAATAGCTGAAAGCAACGGCTGAAAGCCGCGTTCTTTTTGCAAATCGCTGCGGAGAGTAAGGCTACGCGAGGCTACAAAACACTGACAGGTAGGTTACGCGGGCTTTGCGGGCGCAGGCTATGCGATGCAACAAAGGAAACTCGGGAGGCTACGCGGAGGCTACGAGGCTGCAGGGCCACCAGGGCCAGTTCCTTTCAAAAAACAAACGTGGCTGGAATGGCTCGAATGGCCCGAATGGCTCGAGGTGGGGGAACCATTCGCACCCGCTTCGACGAGCGAGCATTAGCTTCGAAGGATCGGTGGCTTTAAGGGAAAGGTTTCAACTTGGCTTGTTGGCTTGTGCATGGTCATAGCTTTTCCACAATGAATTGCGCACACATTGTTACAGTTTCCTGAGCTATCACCAAAACCTAAGGCTTTTTCTTTTGTGTCAACTGGAGGTATCTTGTACAAACATCTTTGACTGCGGCGGATTTGTTGGTTTTACTTCCGGGCTACCTTGGGGGTTAGCACAGCATGAGAACTCACGCTTGATTTCATGATCTTTGGGATTGTGGTGGCATTCACTGCCCACCACAGAAGAACAATATACATCCTGAATATGCACCGGTTAAAGGACTCCAATGGCTCGCTGCACGGATGACAATGCTGGCAGTGATCGTCCAAAAAATGTGCTGCAGTGGTTCTTTTTCTTCACCCGGCGCTTTCGCGCACTCTGAAGGTATTTGAAAGATATGTGCCACGACAATGGTGGAGCATCAGACAAACAACCTCTTGAGCAGATAGCTCAAAATGCTCAAATCAGGGGACAACGTCCCTGCATCTGGCGCGTTGTTTGAGTCTTCGGGGGGCAACAAGCCAAGCACAGCCAACCTTGGCCAGCCTTCAACATATTTCGCTTATTTCGTTTTTGTTTGCAATGCATTCGCTTTCTTTCACGTGGCAGTGCAGAGGCAAGGCACCTGCTTTGTTGGACATCTACCTTCTGAGATGATGCCTCAGTGATGTTGTCATAGCTTGAAGTTTGCTGCGGTCACAAGGTTGCAGTAGCATTGCATGTCGGCAGCTTCAAAGAAGAGTCAAATCTCAGTTTCTGCGGAACAAATCCACAGTTGGAACATTTCTTGCCAAAGAGTGCTCTTCACCGTCGCCGATCTCGCCAATCGCTGCAACTTCGGCAGATTGAGACTTTCCCTTTTGTGCGACAGCATGGGCTTCCGCAATCCGCATCCTTCATCTGGATCTGATTTATTGTACTGGTCTTTGAAGGCCAATAATTCACACTTCATCTAAGCCTCTAAGCTTTGGAGACCCATGGCCATTCGAACATGAACTATGCCATGGCAAGGTGCAGAATTCAAGGCAAGTAAAAACTAGTTGGTGAAGGACACGGCACCAAAGGAACCGAGTGAGGGAAGGTGTAAGCGGTGTAAGCGCGAGGCATGACATCAATTGCCAGCTCTTTCCAGTTTCAGTTGAGCATCCAGCCTGAGCTGCGGAAAGTGACTGCTGCCCTTGGTGAAGGAAACTCTACCGGACCAAAGGCTTCGCTTTAAATGACACCTTAGCTTTGCGCTTTGTGGCTTTGGCAAGATCACCTTCGCTTTCGCCGTCTTGATCCTCCATGCTTCACTGATTGTCCAATCTGCACCGTGGTGTGATGAATTGACGTGTGAAAGCTATGTACCAGCTTTGCTTGCAATGGAAATCAATGGACACCTGGGACACCTGGGCTTTTGGAAAGATGCCATTTGGATCCATTGGATCCATGTGGCACATTTGAAACAATCTACGCGAAATGCTGGCATGAGGTGAATCTGCGGTTGCTCAAACCCAGGCTCTCAATGAGACGACTCTGTCACAGTGGCGGCCAAGAGCATTGGATGCTTACGAGAAATGCATTAGATGCTTCATGATGCGCTTAGTGAAGCGCTTAGCGAGTCCGCCATGGTGCTTTTCAAGCTCTCAGGACTCGCAGCATCTCGCAGCATCTCGCAGCATCTCGCAGCATTTCGCAGCAGCCGGCAGCGTCTTGTGCTGCAAAGCTTCGGCTCACAAAATGCGATACCAAAAGGCCGACGAGGCCGACGAATATGCTGCACTTCTTGGGTGACCACGCAGCATGCAAGTAGGCATGCAACTAGATGACTGGAACTATGACTTCACGCAAGTTGAGAGTAACTGAGTAGTAACTGAGTAGCTTCACTGCACTGGATGCCACTCTAGGAATTCACATTTTGGGACACGAAAACAGCCGAATGTCCGCAGATCGAATGGCCAAGCGATGACCTACACCTCGCGACGCCACGTGCGAGGCCGGTGCCTGGAACATTTGGAACATTCACTCTGCACAAGTCCACATCTGATGGAACTAATGGAACCAATGTAACCAATGGAACTATGGAGTGAAGCCAGTGAAGCTGAAGCCTGTGAAGTCCACGTTTGACCGACGGTGAAGCCTGTGAAGCTGTCAAGTTTGCAGTGCGGGTGTCCAAAGGCGCAAGATCTTCCGAAATTGATTCCTGGCCACCAAGCATGAAGTATGCTTGGAACGTGACTCTCCATGTAGCAGGGTTAGGGTTGGTTTGAACGATTTAACATTTTTTGTTTGGGCATTTTTTGTTCAAACATGTTCAAACAAATTCTTAAACGTGTTTAAACCAATTCCAAAAGATTGTGGACCCAACCGCGCGAGATCACGCGCACTTGCAGAAACGTTCAATCAAGGTGCATCTCTTTTTTCCAAGTGTGAGTCGTCAGGTCATGCTAAAATCCCCCTGGTGCTTCTTTTCGCTCACCTGTTCTTGTCCCCTTCATCACTCATTTGGATTCATTTGGGATATTTTCAAACAGCCCCACCAACATAGATTAAATGTTCACGTTTTGGGGATCATGGCTCTAAATGTGATTAGCCGGTAATGTTTAAATGTGGACCGAATCTGCCATGTAGGATCACGTCATGGGACGTCATGGTATTCTTTTTCAACAGAAGCTGCGCCTAAACTTGGCAAAGGCCATGACCATGCGATGGGTTAGCAGCTTGATGTGTCAAGAAGGCTTCAGCTTAAACGAAGTGTAGGAAATCTTCCCGCCTGGTGTTGGAGGTTACCAACTAAGTGCCAAGGTCCATGTAGATCTTGCTTCCAAAATGCCCTTTGGGTTAAGGCGTGCAGGGTGCCCCAATAGTTGCAATCTTCTCCGAAATCACGTGCACACGTTGCTGTGAAGTCTCCGAAATCTATGACGTCAACATGGTCCCAACACCAAGCTCAATGAGTTCATCTTTTGGAGGCTGCTTTTTTGGGCTGGATTTCTCCTGGGAACGTCCCTAACTTCGAGTGAAACCCGTGAAACCCCAAAAATCGAAGGAGCACAACCATTGAGTCACCGTTGTTGCTATAGGCTAAAGATGTGAATTTTGGCATCTCGCATCGGCCAAAAAACAATCTCCGTTGCGACTTGTCAGCATGCCTTCCAAGGGTGTCATTTGCAGAGGGATCCTCTTGCATTAGGTGCGGATGGCCTATCTAACGAGGGAATTTTGCAAAACAAATCATGAAACGTCATCAAATTCAATTGATTTATATTGATTCTTATTTTTAATTCTGCTCCAATTTGGCTGTCCCACGCCATTGAGTTAGTAGCCGCAGTGTACACATGGGGCTGCATCCAAGCTGTTTCTGATGTTCCTTCGCTCATGCATCATCTGCGTTGCAAATAAGAATAGAATTCACCAGCATGTAGTTTGATTGCATGTCAATGCTAGCTGCGTGTAATGAAGGAAGGGTTTCCTTGGAAACCTTCTTCCGATGCCAGTCCTATATAGTCCACATATAGTCCAAATGGCAGAGAAATTGCCAAAATGAGCTGCCAAGGCAAGAGTCTTTCGAGTCATTCCCAAGATATGCGAATCAAATCGAGTCTTGGGAGTCTTGGGAGTCTTGGGAGTCTTGGTAAGAACCAAGCGAGGAGGACCACTTGGCATCTTCTCGGGCACACAGAAAGCACTTGGAACGACCAAAGTCACCTGAGAAAGCTGCCAGAATGCCCAAAGAATGATATGTCACAAGTGCAGGGACTTTAGATCAAGACATATCACGACTCAATTGACTCAATTGACTCAGTGCCATACAAATCCAGACATATTTTGTTACATGCCATACTCTGGTCTTCTCTAAACTCTGCCCCTGGCTTCATTCCTTCATTGCAACGGTGTCCGTGTCGGAAAGACACGATACACGACCCAGGTCTCCCTCCTGTCAAATTATGACAGGAACATGACAAGAACATGAAGAATCTATACGAATCTTGTCTTTTCAAGTCTTTTTCGAGTTTGTTGGACTTTGTTCAATCTTCTTTTCATGTTCTTGTCATGTAGCTGAGAATAGCTTCTGTGCAAAGTGGTGAATCCCATTCTGCAGATCAGTTGGTCAGTTTCAAGTCGACCTCATCATCTTCGTTTCCATGTTTGGTGTGCACCCCCTTGATGCTTCATCGCAGAATGGAAGCCTTGATCAGAGACTGGACCTCAACAACACTTCATTCGAATGTGGGAGAAAAATGCACAGCATCTACAGCATCCACAGCATCCAAGGCGTGCATGCTTTGCTTCTTGGGTCATGGGGGCAGCCAAGCACAATGGTGCAGTTTCATAGGTGAACAAAACATCAGAACTCCTGGTGTGGAGTGTGAACCTGAAAGTTATGTCTAGATGGTCTTGTCCACCACGATCTTCGACTCGATCAAGTGCAACTGTATGGCTGGCAAATGTTCGTATGCATGACTGGCAAGTGTTCGGTTAGCTTCTCATGTCCAAAAGTGCTCTGCAACCGTTTGAGCGGAAGGGGTCTTGAATTCAACCAAAATGCCGCCTGCGGATTTCCTAAAGAGGCTTAAAGCTGGTGAGATCATTCTGCACATGCTTTGCAATCTTAGGCAAGGTCTGCTGATTACAGCCAGCATTGACTTTCCAAAAAACATGTGACGAACCAGTACAACTGCCTTCGGACATGGCAAGTACTTAGCCTTTCATATGCGAAACCGGCCGGCTGCTTTGCAAATGCAAAGAGCTACGTCAGGAACTACGAGTGAAACCTGTGCATTTCAAACTGCTAAATCGCATTTCCTGTTTGCTCGGATGAGAAAATGCAGGGGGGCCAACATGCTCATTTAATCGGTTTAACCGGCAAATATGGAAAACCAGTATCAACATCATCAACATTGCAAATGGACAAGTTCTGAATCTTGTGAATTTCTTGGCTTTTGATAAAACTATGCTGGCTTCGTTAGCTTCCAATTCTTGGACCTTAAACTTGCCTCAGACTGAGGTCCTCGCTATCCTTCGTGCTACCAGAAACGCAACCTGTGTGTCGAGGTCATTGAACCGGATCCGACTTCGACAAGATCCGATGCCTTCCAAATGCGACATGAAACAAACATGTCCGTGGCACTGAGCAACTCATATTACATTCAGCACATTTCAGCACATTTGGCGCTTCAGCTGAGCTCAACCCCCTGTATTCTCTTTGACAGCATCGAGCATCCGAACATGCCATGAGCGAAAAGCAGTGACAAAGCACTACGCGCATCCTCCAAGAAAGATATTTGACTTTCAAGAGCTACGTCCCAAGAGAATCACGATAGCTTCAGGCCCAGGGCACAATATGCACAATATGCAGAGTATGCACCATGTGCACCATGTTTTTAAAGTCACAGGTCATTTCGCTTTGACAACTCCTAGGTGAGCGTAGGGCGCAGGGCAGCGATCCAGCGATCCGAGGCGAAGCGAGGGGAAACAGCCACCAAGAAGCGCTGGTTTGGTGCATGGTAATATGTTGGTACCAGAATATGTAGGACTAAGCAGGGTATGTTGGTTCGAATCCATATGCATACTCAACATCTAAGCAGGACTTTTGTCCCGAAGTTAGTTCCCAGCAGTAACTTTTGGCTTTCAATCCTTGGGTCTTTTGTGGTGCGTGGTTTCTTTGCGCCCAAACTGAAGCGGAACGCCATAGCGACGTTGCCCTGGAACGCTGCCTGGTTTGCAAAGCTGGGTGGATTTCAAGCCCAGGTGGTGACGGTGGTGACATACAGCGACCTGTACTTCACATGGCTTGATTTCTGCTGGCGCACAATGCCACCGCGATTTAGGGATGTTTAAAACACAGGGAGCGTGTTCGTGCTGATGTACTACTGTGTCAAAAACGTTGAAGAGTATGAAAGGGAGGCAACCTGAGAATATGCAAAAACACAAGAAATCACTAGGCAAAGGAGGTGCTCCGGTTGACTGAATTGAATCTCTGCCCTCAACCGCCAAACACAGACCCTATCAAGCCAAACCTGCGGTGACCGCTGTGACTGGGCGAACACAGCGGGGAACACAGCACTGACAGAGACGTCGGAAGAGTTTGCGATCTGATCAGCTGCACAGTGGCATCCACGAATAGTGCTGTGCCCACAAATAGGTCATAGAATTCAGAGCACAAGAACTGCAAGTGGCAAAACCCTCAATGTTGGCAGTTCGAGATTTAATGGGACACATGCACTCGTCAGGCTTACTTGATGGGAATCGCTTTGATATCTGGTGCCACTTTATGGCGCCGTTGCATCATTTTGAACGATTTAGGAACTTTGGTTGACAAACGACGTGGACCGGAACAGGACCGCACAAACACTAAGGATACCTTCTTTCAGCGACATAGACAGCAGTAGTTTTAGCTCCCAACATCCAAAAGAATTCCAAATGACGGCTCTCCTGAAAAGATCTTTTCCGTGGATGTCTTTCAAAATTTGGGTACCAAAGGCAAATACTTGGGAATTGTTTGCATTGAGCTATGCTTTTTTAGGGATAGTTTTCGAGCCCTGGCAAGCAAAGTTTTGATTGACCCAAGTCGACCATCGGTCGGGCAAAGCAACAGTTCCCATCAGCAGCCGGCATGAGAAAGGAGCATAGAGGAAGCAACGGAACCAACGGGACGAACCTCATTCAGCACGGCAGAAGGCTATGGCTATGCGCAACGCGGCACCGCGGCAAGTGCTGAAATGTGTAGTGACAAAGATTATGAACTTTCAACATGCTTGGTTTGCAAAGAGACAAGCTGCTTTCTTTCCGTGGCGTGACTGGGCATCATTGGAATCAGCACTGAATAAAAAATAACAAAGAACACAATGAATATCAATGAATTATCTAAAACTGTGCCGCATCTCTTCCTTCAACATCTCCATTCCGAGAAGGAAGCGACAACACCAGGCCAGCAAATTTGGCGAAGGGGACCCGGCGTGCGCACGTTGGCACAAGCAGAGACCGGAGTCGTCTCGTCACACCGAAAAATCAGACACTCTCGGGTGGTGGTTTTCTTACCAGAGAGACAGCAAGAGACAAAATGCACAAAACAACTCCTCAGAACCCATCCACAAAACAGATGCCAGGTCAACTAGGCCTTGCTGAAATTCATCTCTGCACATCCACTGGGTTCTAAATCCATTTCGAATGGCACAAACAGTACCTGGAAGCGAAGGAACCAGTCACCAAGAGGTCGCGTTCAATGTTTGAAGAGACATCGTGGAGACAATCCTCTTCAACAGCAACTGCATGATTTGGGATATACAAGGCTGACAACTACCTTTTCAAATTGGGAAACCAATGATGCCAGTATCACAGGAATCTTGGACAAAGGGAATCACACTTTTTTGCATCGCTCAATCTGACTGGATACACAGGTGCTTACCTTGCAGCTGTTGCACTCCTTACGATTGTTTTTTTGCGGCGTCTGGCAAAGTGTGCAGCGAATCTCCTTGGTGATTGGGGGAAACTGGATATGGACACATTCACCAATGGCGTGTAGTCACAGACCATGGTCAACTAGCATATCCTGAGGGACAGTTAAAAAGAGTTGGTAAACCATGTAAAAACAGAACACTGTTGCTGTAGACATTCCGGATGCGCTAGCAGGTAGCCTCTCTGAACGGCATTGCTCAGAAAAAGTCAGCCCATCTGTTGACACTCACACGTCCAAAAAGCCTCATTTTAAGCTTCAAACATGTTTCAACCATGCTGAAGCTGCACTTGGACAAAGCAAGGTGCTCGCGTTCCGATGCAAGATGCCATCACAAGTCGAGAAGTTGCTGCTTGGCGGCCGTTTGAGACTGTACTAATCTTTTTGGGGTGCATGCCACTTTTTTTCGGATCTGTGTGTGGTGAACACCCGATGTGATCCAAACTCCGCCCTGCTTCGACTGCTCTCGTTTATCGCACCAAAAAACACATCGCGCCAGGAAGCGCGGCCAGAAGCTCCACCAGAGAAGCTCTTGGAGGCCAGATTTCAATGAACCGCGAGCTGAGCATCGCATGCCTGGGCGCACTGGGTGCACTGGGCGATGATAGGTTTGCTTGCAAAAATGGGCAGGTGATGTCACGTTGCGCAGCTCCAATGGAACTCTATTTACATCATTTCATTAAGCGGAACTTGATCCGTGTCATCATGTGAGTCTGGTTAGAGATTGGACCTCAACAACACTTCATTCGAATGTGGGAGAAACATGCACAGCATCCACAGCATCCAAGGCGGGCATGCTTTGCTTCTTGGGTCATGGGGGCAGCCAAGCACAATGTTGCAGTTTCATAGGTGAACAAAACATCAGAACTCCCGCTGGAGTGTGAATCTAAAAGGCATGTTTAGATTGTTCTGTCCACCACGATCTTCTACTCGATCAGGTGCGACTGTATGGCTGGCAAACGTTCGTATGCATGACTGGCAAGTGTTCGGTTAGCTTCTCATGTCCAAAAGTGCTCTGCAACTGTTTGAGCGGAAGTCTTGAATTCAACCAAAATGCTGCCTGTGGACTTCCTAAAAGTGGCTTAAAGCTGGTGAGATCATTCTGCCCATGCTTTGCATTCTTAGGCAAGGTCTGATGATTACAGCCAGCATTGACTGTCCAAAAAGCATGGGAAGTACCAGCACAACTGCCTTCGGACATGGCAAGTACTTAGCTTTTCAGATGCGAAACCGGCCGGCTTTGCAAGGGAAGTGACCACTGAGAGTCAAACACATGCTCTTGAAACCAGGCATAAATTTAGGACAAACATGGTGGCCAAATTACATCAAAAATTGTCATATCGGGGCACTGGGGTCTGCAGGCAGCCAAAAAAAGTATCACAGCAGCAGCAGCAAGAACTGTTCAGAACTCAGAGCTGTTCAGAACTCAGAGCTGTGAACTTTAAGAAACTCAGCCGACAGCTCAATGTTGCTGTCACTGGTGTCACTGGTGTCACTGGTCGGATCCAGCATCTCGAGCATCTGCCTCGGCCTACTGTCGCTTGCACGGGAACGATGATTTTCTGGTCATACTGGGATTTCTTGTGGACTTGTGGGTGTGGGCTAAAGATGCTAAAGCCTTTAGGAAGACAATTTTCTGGACAAAGAAACACCTACCATGCAATAACTCGCTTAGATGCACACAGCCTTTTGTGTTTGCAAGCTAAACCTGGCTTGCCCCAGACTTTTTCGTAGCAGGTGTTGATCTCCCTCTACGATGGAAAACGATGACTGCAACCTGATCACTTGTGAACCAACGTTTAGAACAACTCCTTCTGTGTTTTGCATCAGCAGTCCTCAGCGATTCCTAGGACCTTCAGGACATTTGACCTGCCGGCAGCACAAGTCAGCGTGGTCAACGAAGTCTAAAGGACAATTCGAGCACTTTCGCGACAAAGAATGAAGCTGAATCTTGGGAACTCGGAGGAATTCCTGAGTTACGAAATCCGAATTCCCACAGTCCTCAAGGCATCTCCACCCCCTTTGACACTACCAGCTGAAGCGGGGCTCCCGAGTGGTGAAGTTTTAGACCTGGAAGAAATCCAGCTTCCCAAGCACCAGGTGCACCCGATCCACGAAAACGAGCAAACGAGCACTTTTGGAAACTCTTTGGACCTTCTTTAGCCATGCAGGACCGGTTGTGGCTCTAAAGGAATGGAAGAACCAACAGGTTTTCCGCTTGAAATGGAAAGGAAGTCGCCTTGTCAAAATTCTTTTGGCAAAAGTGGGTGCACCATTCCATGACTTGGTTCGCCTCATTTGCTTGTGCCAAACACCTTTGCGCATCTGGATTGATGCCTTGTCGTTTCTGAGAGTGCTTACCAAAAAGACACCTGCAAGTAGACCTTGCCAGAAATGCTTGATCAAAAATCTTGGCTGGACAGCATCAAACAGATTCACTACAAACCCCAATACGGTCTGCATCTGTAGGCAGAAACAAGGCAACATCTATTGACCAAATTTGATCAACATCCAGCAGATTCTCTACTGACCCCGAAATCATCTCGACGCCATCGAACGAGGCTTAGCTGCAGTTGGTACTAAAGGACATGTACCCCAAAGGAGTCTCAATAGGAGCTCGCCGAATTCGTTTCAACATCGGAGCTGACCTCAACATGAAAACACGAAGAATACAGAAAGTACACAATTTTTATTGTCAGCAAGACAAGTGCTGCGGCGCCTCTTCTCTCAGTTGAAGTTTGATAGCAGAACCTACACTGGCAGGTTGACCCCCACCTGACAGGCACACGAGCCTTCAGTTGGAAGGTATCAAAAGGTCCTGCCACCTGATTAGCTGCAAGATGCAATGGTAAACCAAGATCCCGACGGAAATTCTTCAAGTTTCAACGGGCAAAAAACGAATTCTCAAGTGGAACCAGCGATGCCGACTGATCCAAAAGACGTCCGAGCAAGAGATCGTCTGACTCGTCTGACCAACTGCCCTCAAGATCTGCGCTGCAAGAGTACAACCAGTACAGCTCGGCACGGAAAACTGAGGGAAATGTGTCCAACCCAAAAGCTGTCCGCTCCGTTCCACTGGGAAAAGCAAAACCAATTGCCGCTGGAACCACTATCAAATGTCGAATTGGCAAGAACATTTTTACACAGAAAGAACCTTTGAAAAACTTGTTACTCGGTGGGCATGTGGCGCTACATGATCCCCCGGAAGACCATGGTGTTTGAGCTGTTCGCCACGAACGCTCACAAGGAGGTTGCTGTCGCAGCAGCAGCTTAGACATTGTGACGACATGGCACCGCCTTTTTGATTTGGTTGCTGAAGAGCCAAAGAGCCGAAATAAACATCGAAGCACGACAAATCAGCTGAAGGGTGGCTTTCTGGGAACCCTTATAAGGCAACAGTAAACTCCCAAATTTCTATGCATAGAAATGGCAGAAACTGAGAATACAGAAGATGCACAATCCAAGACTTGTGCGAACAACCAAAGCGGATTGTAGAGACAACTGAGACGACTGAGACAGCCGAGACAACCAGACTCGACCTGAGGTGCTCAGCAAGCAAATGCTTTTCAGGAACAACTCCTTCGGGAAGCATCTTCCGCCGACTTGAAACCCACACCCCGTGGCCACTCTCTGCCTTCTAGAAGGTCTATATGATCTAGATGATCCAAGAAGGAACTTTCACAGGTGCAGCTATTCGCTGCAACTATTTGCACTTGCTATCTGGGTGTCATCTTGCGATTCTTGCCCCGATACGCTTAGAAACTGCAGCTGTGGGTGGCCAAACACGCTTGTGAGGCGCAACTCTGTTTGGCAGTTGCTCATTATGGTATGGACAAACCGCACATTGTGGCCTTTGTGTTTCCAAACGGTCAACTACTGTGAAGTCGCAAAGTCAACCAGGATTGAAAGCTCTGGTCAAAGCTGAAGGTTGAAGGCTGCGAACTGTTGCGGATCGAGCAACGAAGAAAACACGCCCGTGTCCTGGCTCTTTGTCTGAGAAATGTCACCTGTTTACTGTTTACATTCTTGTATCTCATTATTTCTTATTGTATCTTATTGGGTGTACACTTGAGGCCGGGCGAAAGCTACGAAGGAAAGAGAAGGGGATGGACTTAGAGGTGCCCGTCCTTTGTAAACTGGGGCTACCAACAAAATGGGAGACCTGGTAGGATTTGAGGTGACCATCTACTAACACCGCTTCAAAATGCTCCAGGAGCTTAGAAGGGGGGGGAGGAATGGTTTGTGCGAAAAATCATTGTGTTGGACTCAGAGCTGCCCCTCCCTGAAGCAAGAGTAAACCCCAGCTAGCAAGCTGCTAAGCTTTCGTGAAAAAATGTTCGGTCTCGGTCTCCGCCATTAGAAACCGCTTCGACTCGAGCTTCGACTCGACAGTGGATGGATGCGCTGCACCCGTGGATGGTGCTTTGGCGGAAAGTTTCGGAGCCTTCTGCGGGGATGTTTCGGTTTCAGGCGACTGCCACAGCAACATATCACCGTGGCAGTGACCTGGTTGCCATGAAATTCTGGTCTCATAGATGAATCGATAGATCAACCGTCCCGGGTCAACCGTATCCATCTTTAAGTTTGCTTTTCTATTTCTCACATGCCAAACATTAACCCAAAAACAGAAGCCGATAGCGTTTCTGCTCGAAACACCACGCCTGGATCTAGAAATCCATCAGCTCAGAAAGCAATGGAGGAACCTGTTGCCTCCTCCATTGCCTGGCGGCTTCACATGCACTTGGTCCACCTGACCTCTGTGCGCAACAAGCTTCCTGCTGTCACTGCTGTCAGGTTTCCGAAGTAAAACGTGACATCTCCAGGACCCACAGGACCCACAGGACCCAGAGGTCACAGCAAACATAGCAGGCAAGATGATATCAGCCAAGGAGTCTATGGTTTTTTGGGTTCGGACAGTTTGCTCTGCGGGTAGGCTCAAGGAAATTCAAAACTTGTTGCTTTGCAAAGTGTTGTAATGTGCAAGCAACTGGCAAGCTGTTGCTCATTGCGACCGCAAATCAAACAAAGGCGAGTACCCTGGAACGCTTCCAATGTTACATAATGCTTTGTTGCTGTTCGATTTTGGGGACAAAAGGAACCTGCTGCGCCCACTTGCTTTTGCGTTTAGATTATGGATGATATATATCCACAAACTTTCTCCTAATATAAAACTTCAAAAAAATCCAAGTCGCATTGTCTTGAAGGTAGGGAAAATGGGAATGACACACCTCCATGCTTGCATGTCGCGAATCAAATGACGAGCCCTTTGGCTAGCATCAGAGAATCGGATGTCCTTCAACAATTTCCACACGCTTGTTTAAAATTCACCACTTTGACATTCGGAGCACTGGGCAGAAATCACATTGCCCCCGCTCCATCTGAGACCCATGGCACTTTTTGTTTTCATTAAACAGTTGGATTCGCTCCACTTCTGAGTTAGTTGTTCTTTGGACATAGAACGCTGACAAAAACGCTCACCTTTCGAAAATCTTCTCTCCACACGCGACAAGGACCTTCTTGGCTCATCTTCGTCACCACTAAATCAGGTGGTTCCAGAAACTCCCCGAGCATGTCCCCATGTGATGTCAGGCAATCATCCTATTTCTGCCTTTGCAGCTCTTTCCCAACCAAACTTCCGCAACAAAATTGTTGGCAAAAGGAGGTCAGGAATCATATAGATTTCAACATAGATGTCACTTCCCCTTGAAAACACCATGGCGCTGGTTGCAAATCTCTTTCAATTTCTGCTGTTGAATTGTTGCCCGAGGTTCTGAATGCTCAAATGTTGGTCACAAATATCGAACAACTTAAGAACCAAACGAACCCAACATGATAAACTCATGAACCACACAATAAATGAACAATTTCTAGGGTCCATTAGCACCCCATTTGAATGACACCAATCTCTGTTGATCTGTATTCAGAGCCAAGTACTGCTGATGCGTTGCTGTTTTGTCTCGGTTGTTGACCGTCGGTTTTGGAGTGGCAATTCGTGATGCCAGTGTGCGTAGTTCGATTGTGTTTTGCAATTGCACGCTGCAAGGTGGAGACACGGTGAATATGTTTCTTCGCCACATCCGACAAGATTTTGGGATGAAATGTGGACAGAGATGATCGGATCAGATCAAAGAGATCATGGGGCCAGAGAGAATATAGGGCAAATTTTCGTTGTATAAGAGTATAAGCAATCTTATTGATATGAGATGACATGAGATAAGGTCTCTTGCAGAAAAGACAAATAGAAAAGAGTGGAGACGTGCCGAGCAGAGAAGAATAAAGAAGGCCATAGAGGGCATGGTGAATTGGGGGAGAAGTAGAGCAAATGTAGAGACGAGCAGGTATAGTAGAGACAGTAGGGGAATAGAGGAAAAGTTGAGAAGAGAAGAATAGGGTAGGAAGACGTTGAGACGAGGAGCAAGGTATAGAAGAGACGAGTAGAGGGGAAGTAGAGGGGAAGTAGAAGGGAAGTAGAGGGAAAGTAGAGGGGAAGTAGAGGGAATGGAGAAGAAGAAGGAAAAGAAGTGGCAAAATGGCTACCGCTGGGAAGGTCATGTCATGCTTTACGCCTGATGCTCATGATGTAAGCCATCCAAAAGAACTGAAGAAGTCTACGTGGAGGAGAAGCACCTAAACCAATATACATAAGTAATAAACTTTAATAAGCCACAAAGGGATCTGCAACTGGGTGCTGTACTAGACGATCCAGTGATACAGAAGTTGCAGCTGAAAAATCATGGATTGGATCTTGATCTTGCCCCGAAATACAGCGCCGCAACGGAACTCACTCAAACTTTTGAATGGAAAGTCATATCACATCATATCCACCACAATAATGCATAACAATGCTACCTGAGCAGTTGCAGTTTATTTTTGAAACCTTCACGTAGGACAGGATGAGTCATGGTATGTCATAGTCTATCAGTCAACTCTTGAGGATTCTCCTGGTCACACTTCTCCAGGTTCCCAGGTCATGCTTCCGGGATCATCGAGCAAACACCCTGCGTTTTGTGCTTCGCATATGGCAACTGCATTGCGACCTGGTCTGTACATTGAGCATCTGTACAAATGCGTAGCTAGGCCTTGAGAGCCCCGAGAACCATTGCTAGAAGCTAAAGGAATGAACCACGATTCCAAGCTGAGACGTTCAAATACTGCCAGCTGGATCTACAAGTGGCTGGTCAAGATATGTCAAGATCGCTGCTTTTTATGCTTCTTGCTCCGGCGCTCATGGAGAGGACCACCTCCAGGCAGCATCCGTAGCCTAGTGAGGACGGGTGCTGCGCAGCATGGCATATACGGTCTTTCAACTGGCAGCTCTGGCAGGAGCTGTGACATCGCCATCTTTGAATCGGCTGCAGTGTGTGCTGCTTGAACACGGTGCGCAAGCTCAGTGACATCCTCAATGGCGATGACGCTCTTGACATAGAACTCTGAGAGTGAACCCTTCAAACCTATCTGGATCGCACGGCGGCGCAGCATCTCTCGTGGAGCCCTGCCGTCCCCTGACATGAGATCTCGCTCGGGGTCCCACTGCACACGGCCTTTGGAGCCCCCTCCTCCTGTTCGACACTGGCAGTGGTTTAGGAGTTCTGCAGCAGAAATGTGCGACAGCTTCACCCTGAGAATCCTTGTCTGGTTGTGCTTTCGTGCGTAACCAGAACGATAAAGGACCCAAGCAAAGGAGGGCTTAATCCAAGTCATGCGTGTAGGGTTGAATTGAGGGCCACCAAACTGCTGGTGTTGAACTGCCCACTCCGCAATCTCATCGTTGTAAGCCTGATAGAAGTACACACCCTCGTCGTCCCACTGGCCGCGAAAAACCTGTACACCGTCACCAGCAAGGACGGCATGATCGTGCTCCTCCACTGCGTGCAGTTCTTGCATATCCTGTTGAGCTGCTTGAGCTTCTTGAGCTGCTTCATGTGAGCTGCTTGAGCTGGACAAGCTCCACTCAGAGTCCACGGGGATGTTGAGACTTGTCTCAGCTGTCGTCAGCCGTGCAGCATCACTGTCTGCGGGATCCATGAGGCAAAAAGCAGAGCGGATCAGAGCGGAGGAAGTCAGGCTTGGGCCACAGTTCTGCAACACACCACAAACATCCACAAACAATCACAACAACTTGATAGAACTTGCATGCTCGACTTGCACTGTCAATAGTATTCAATTGTGCCCATGAGAGATGATTCTTGGTTGGATATCTTGTCGATCAGCTCAATGGGGCGATTGTTGATAAAGAATTCAAGCCTCCAACTCCAACAGTTGGGTTGGTCATCTTTGGCAGTATGGTTGTATACCCACTAAGTTAACATGCATGTATAGAATATAGAGAACATATACATATATATATATATAACTAATATATACATAACATATATATATATATATATGTATATCTATTAATAATATATATATATATACACACAAACTTGATTAAATTCATCCTGATATTTCACTCTTTGATTTGGCTCCAATTGTTGGAAAAAAACTCACCCAGAATGTGACGGAAACAGTCATTGGCAAAGGTCCCACTTCTGGGTCCTTGGCTGGACAGGACCATGTTCGGAGCACAACTCGCAAATCTTGCGCATCCCCAAAGAAGACCCGATGGAGTGCCAACATCAGGGCAGCTTCAGGCCAATAACAACCAGGGCAACCAAGTCAACAAAGGCACTTGCAAGTCGCATGTCATCTCATCTCTGGCTTTCAAGGCAACTTCCAAGTGAAGCACGTATGAGGTGCTTTTTGGTGGGTGTATGATGTTGGGAGGCGTAGCGGGTAGCTGATCAGAAACGGCCGCGCGAACGTCAGACTTGCAGATGTTGCAAATGGGGCACCAGAAGTCGTTCAAAAACCTCTACCAACATCTTTTGCCATGCAACATTCTCCAACAGCAGCCAACCTGAACTACCAAGGAACCTTCGCAGCCAACCTCAATTGACCTTCGCGGCGTTGCAGAATGCAGTTGCAGGATGCGAGCCCCGAAAGAACTCTTCCCTCAAGTCCATCCGAGAAGCCAAGTTC
>Ga0126342_10003461_pt1 | contig 26100 bp, 20 predicted proteins | sample Cyp1metagenome_FD_92528 | JGI IMG/M metagenome (GOLD analysis project Ga0126342, IMG submission 92528) | Coral microbial communities from Lord Howe Island, Old Settlement Bay, Australia - Cyphastrea 1 metagenome | ecosystem: Host-associated > Invertebrates > Cnidaria > Coral ...
CCCCCCCCCCAGCTAAAGCTGATATAGCGACTGCTATATTAACAAATGTCATTGAGCATTTAGTGTTGCTGTTGCCCCCCAATAAGCACGCCTTCACCGCCAAAGCGGTGTGGGCGGATTATTTATAATTATTTATATGTATTTATGCTGTTGCTAGAAGTCACGTGAAGCCACTTAATCCTGAAGAATTTGACGTAAATATCCTCTGTATCCTTCCTTGCCTGACTCTTGAACCCGGAAACATTGTCACTCGCATAATCTTGCACAATCTTGCACACATGTAATGATAGATTGTCAATTCGGGCCACATGGAGGTTTCCATAAACGGGGGTAATTACCCCAAAATGGATGGTTTTTCCATGTTTAATCATGTTTATAATAATTTATAATATTTTAAGATATATTGTGTAATGGCAAATCCTATTAATTAAAGATAATTAAAGATAATTCATGTGGATCAATGGATGAAAACTGGTGGTATCCCATCGCAAAGCTCACACCTTTGGACATCGATGACATCCGATGCCTGCCTGACCTGCCAGGTCACGTAGCGTCAGATTTGCCAACAATCCATAGCCCTGCTCGCACACCACTGGAGTGCCCAGGTGATCACGGACCGCTTGAACATAGCCTTTCGTTTCGCAGGACCTAAGAGTTATAGCATGTTATAGCAGCTATATAGAAACTCGAAGTGACTCTATAATCTCTATAGATATCCATGATTTCAAATCATATTTGAACCGTTTACGCTGAACGAAACATATTCCATCAATTTCCATCAATTTCCATCATACTTCCTAATCTTTCCACAGCCCATTGAAAGGATGACTGAGATCCCTACAACGATAGCTCGTCCCGGACGTCTTCACAGAAGGCGAAGGCCCGCAAAACAGCCAAAGCAGCTCGTACCAAACGCGCTTCTGAAGATCCCAAAGCTTTTCGAACATAGGGCATCATTAAGCCTTTCGGCTTAGCCAGTTCTTGAATCCTCTCTTGGCCTCGAGAGATTTCCCTCAAGAGTAACAACGTCTGTTCAGTCAGCTTGAGCGGCTGAGACGCCAGCTTGGATGCATTTTCGACGATTCCCCGCACTTTTGGATAGATCTTGTCACTGAGCAGCACTTCACGGTTTTCCAGTGCTGAAGGCATGCATTCGGATTTCCGGGTGTCGTCATCTACCACCAAAGAGCGTAAAGCCGCCATCGCCTCTGTCTGGAGTTGCACAGACTCTGGAAATGCCTCCAGAGTATCCAGTAGGAGAAATATGGCGCCATGCAAAGGCTTCTCGTCAGCATCATCAATCACACCCTTTTCCTCGAAAACTTGTGCAGCCACCTGTTTGTTGGCATCGTTGGCAGTGCACATAGCTGTAATTGCTGCGCACCCCGCCAAGAGCACGTGTTCATCCTTGGTGTCAAGTGCTTTTTTCAGCATCTTGACAGTTGCCACTAGAAATCCGGTCTCTCTCAAGCAGGCGCGATTCACCAAGCTTGTACGGCATACCTCAGGCATGATACGACAGAAGGCGAGCATAGCTTCACCCTGCCAGTTACTCTTGTTCAAAATATCAGCAATCTGATTGATGCCCTCGAAATCGCTCAGGAGATCTCGATCTTTGGGAGATGCTCGCAATCGAATTCCGATCTTTACAAGAACAGAAGGTAGCTCCTCCTCACTCGCAGATTCAACCTCATCTATCAGCTCAAGCAGTTCAGGAACTTCTTCATCTGCCTGTGCAGCCTCCTCAGCTTCTCCACCTTCATCAACTTCGACTGCCATTGCCAAACCCTCTGCCGCAGAGGCTGCACCAGTGAGATTCGGTGAGGTGTTTGATGGTCTGCTGAGGCTTATTTTGCCTCTTCCAAAGCGATTGCTTGGTGATGTTTTTTGCCCATCTGACTGCAAACCGGTGCCAAAAAGCTGCCAGCAAAAGATTAACAACCTCAAGTAATTTCTATTTTTTGCTTGCAAAGTTGTGAAGAGTTGAGATTTGCTCAGCTACCACTCGAAAACAGCTGCAGTGCCCACAGCTGCAAGTCTCTCATGTTTTGCCAGTCGAGTTCTGGGGCTTCACAATTCACCGAAGTGGCTGTTGCAGTAAGAGTTACTATAGTGATCTATAGTGACTTTAAAACCCAAGATGCCGAAAGACCCAGCATGACAATGTGGCAACCTTTGTAGCACCACCAGAGTCAATTCAGTGCCTCTGAAGGGCTTGCGCCGCCCTCATTCATCAGCTTCAGGAAGCCCATGCCCTTGGTGGCCTCTGAATTTGACAACTTCCAGGCTTCTCAGTCATTAGTTTCGCTGCGCAAGACCAACCATTTTGCTAAAGTTTGAGGGACCCTGATTTTTACCAACATCTGCAACTGGGGCAACCCCTATGAATCTCCAAGGCTACTCTCAAGTGTTGGATTTGCCCCTGCTTCAAGTCCCAGCAAGTCCCACCTCGGAGCACGGTGTGAAGTTCAGTTTCACTTCCGACCTACCGGGCAAACTTCAGAGTTCGTGCAGCACAGATATGCATTATGCACCAGCATCACTGGTCCGGCCACATATTGTCTGCCTCTCATGCACGCAGCCAAAGTTTTTAACTGTATGTGTAAATATACAATATATATATACATAATATGTATTATAAGTTTTGTACAACTAACATATAATCAATTATATATATATATATATATATATATATGTATGTATATACATATATACAATTATATACATAAGTTTTATACATATGAGCTATATATATAAGTTATATATATAAAGTATATATATATGTAGTGTATATATATATATACAAATTATATATAGTATATATAAAAGTTATATATATATAGTATATATATATAAGTTATATATATAGTATATATATATATATAAGTTATATATAGTAGTATATATAACTTATATATAGTATATATATAAGTTATATATATAGTATATTATATATATATTGTATATATATATATATATGTATATTATATACATATACACACATGATACACAAACACACAAATATATATATACACAGTGTTTCAGGACGCAGTTTGTAATGTTTACAATGAGTTTGCTTTGTTTTCGTGTTTCCTTCACTCTCAGTACACCCATCTCTGGCGCGCACCTTGCGGCATCTTCCTCGGGTGTAGAAAGCCGGTTGTATTCGCTTTTTTCATTAGCAAGTGTTCGGCAATGTTTAGCAATGCTTTGCAATCTTCAACCCCAAGAGTAGCTAAGACATTCAAGTTTTCAAATTGAAGGTCAGCAGTGCCCTAAATTTCAGGTATCGCCACAAGTCTCTGATACTCAGGCCAAGGCTTCTTTCCCTGCTTCCACTGGCGCCTCCAAAGTGTTTCTTCTTACAATGCAGTATGACAGAACCACCAGTCCACGCGACTCTTTATATCATAATTATATATATCTTACTATATATTTGCATCTTGGACTCCCGACGACACTGTGGTTCGCGCACCTTGTATGCTTCCAGCATCTGTTGAAGATCTCGCTTCGCTTTATCAACACTTCCTTCCATTCTGGCTGTTCTAGCTCTAGCATATTGAATCATTATGCTTTCTGCATCTGACTTGTGGACTTGTTTGACCTCTGCGAGCCTGAATTCATGGTGGTGAAGTACACGCCCCGATCACCTCAGCAACATCTGTAGTTTCCTGGAAAACCCAATCCCACCATGATCCCAGTCAGTGATAGTCAGTGCTCATAAGCAGCAAACTCTTTGAGTTTTCACCAAGGATCACACCCACAGCAATCACCACACCCTTGGAAGCCTTTTGGCGCTTGGCATCGCCACCACCAGGCCCTGAGCCCCTGACGCTTTTCATGGCACATCGAAGGAGCTAAAGTCAACACTTGGTGCTTGTGTGTGCACATCACTTTATACAATTACTTTATATAATTTATATAACTTTCAGTCACAAATTCATGGAACATACAGAACATATCATAAAATTATCTGACATCATCAGACATCATCTGACACTTTTCGGCTTTGCAGCCTCTTCTTGGCAGAGGGTGCCTGGGATGCAGTTGCCTGAAGGCACCATTGAATGATCATCCATGTCCCTTAAGTCTGGGGCGTTTCCGTTGTCTCACGGGTTGGTAAACAAGGTATACCAAGGTGACATGCTTCAATGTCCAGCCCAGTCTAAGCTGAGTACTGTAGGCTTCGGCTGCCCATGGTCTTTGCCTGCCTCCTTTTGGACCTTTGTCTCCTCTTTTCCAGGGCCAGAATCCGCGGTCGCGCCTGAACACAAAACCATCAAAACTTCAGACGGCCTGGAGCCAAGTTTGAACCAAAGTGCAGAACTGCAAAGGGCTGCAGGAAAGGAAGCCAGCTGCGAGGCCGTGGCAAGGGACAAAAGGCCCGTTACACTGCACTGCCTGGAGCTGCAGACTCGTCGGACATGGCAACGATCAAACCATCAAATGCGGAATGGCAATTGAAAATGCTATAGCAAGCTGCTATTAAAGGCTATGAGGTCCCGTGGCAAGAACTTGCTCCAGCTCCTTAATTTATATAAGCTTCCTATGCATTTGACTGATATGATCATCATGACGGTGATAAGGTGGTCATACGAAAATGGGTGGCTACTTGATTGGGAATATTGCCTGGGATCTCCTTAGAGTCATTTAATAAAGCAAGGGACCAAAGCTGTGGCTCGTGGTGATTCAAACTCTGCTCTCTTTCAAAACGAAGATTTGAGCGCTGGGAAGCATTGTGATTTTGTCACTGCCGATTTGGTTTGGTTTTCTGTAACAACCTCCTTCCAAAAGTGCTTGAAGCCTCAGTGGCTGCAAATGCCAACTTTGCTTATTCCTGATGGCATGCAGGAATCACATTGTCTGCCTCCTCTTCACTGTTCACTCATCCCTGCAGGAAAATCACATACCAGTATGAGCCATGCAGGCAGAACATATCCCAACCCCTGTCAGCATTGGCGTGAAGTTGCTGATGGTTGTGCAACATGGAATCTCATGGCCATAATATTGGAAATTGCAGAGCCACACAGCCAAGAAATGATTTGCTTTTCCATTCCTCTAACGCGTCATCGCAGGCAGCCTTTCCAATGGCTGCCACGGCTTAAATGCACGACGAGGCATCCGATATCAAGATCACTCTTTTCATAGCTCCCTGAGCTCACTGTTAAGCATTTGAGTATCTTGGATAACATTTTATTTTCAAGATAAATTAAGTTTAAAATAGTTTGAAGTCATGACCTGTTTGCATCATGTCCATCGTGCCTGGCTCTCAATAATTGTGCGGCTGTAACTAGGGTAGCCCAGCTCTCCCCATTTGTGGAGACGGGCCATTTTTGAAACTCCGTGCAAGGGGTTTTCTGTGGCAAAGATGTATTGATTGCATGTAATAAGATCATAGCAGTGTTTCGCACATACACACACACACATCTTACTCAGACTCTACTGCTTAACATTTTGAGATCTTGGCTTCCCTTGCACTGTTCCTGGAGTCCCGTGAAACAGAAACCAAACCTAAAGAGCGGACTGCGTGAAGTTTGACTGCTTGCATCTGCTTGCATCTGCTTGCCTTACGCATCGGCCTGCTCCATGAGTGCAACAAATTCATCGAAAGTAAGCTCAGGCATTTTGCTGGAATCTTGTTGGCCTCCGACAATTGCGATTTCCTGCCATTCAGATTCAGTGATGGCGTTGCACATCACACTCTTCACATCCTGATAGGTGATGCGACCAATGCCCTGCTTGTCAAACTTCTTAAAGCATTCAAAAAGTTGCTGCCGATCAAACTTCACTCGTCGCTCTATCAATGCAGAAATAAACTCTTTGTAGCCAATACATTTGTTCCCACTCCCATCCAAAGCTGCCATGATTTGTTCCAACTCCACCTGACTCATTTCATAGCCAACATGGCGCATCCCCTCAATCAACTCCTCGCAAGACAGTAGGCCATCACCTTGCTTGTCGAGGGCCATGAACTTCGCCCGGAGTTCCTGAATCTGAAACTCGCTCAACTCGCGGGTGAGCAGCTGGAGGACGGCCCTCTTCAGTTTGTTGTAGGCCTGGTATTGCTTGAGGCCGTCGAAAATGGAGACACTTAGGCCTTCCACATTTCCGAAGGGGGATGGCTTCGTTGGATCTCGGAACCACTCGTGCATCAAAGCTTGTGTAGCACTTAAACGATTCTTGGGAGACTTTTCCAAGAGCTTTCGACAAAGGTCACAAGCTTCTGGAGAGACCTGCGCCCAAATGTCCACTGGAAACTGTACTGGGTCTGGGCTAGAAATTTTGGCTCGCACGGCTGTCTCATCATCGCCTGGCGTATAAAAGGGGTGCCAACCGGTGAAGAGCTGACAAAGAATGATTCCAATGCTAAACAAATCGGCTTTTTGGTCATAGGACCCTTCAATCATCTCTGGCGCCATGTAGTGTGGAGTTCCAGCTTTTTGCATCACTCGCTTTCGCTCATGCCAGGGAATAAGATGCCGACCATTCACGGACGGAAGCATCCGGGCCAGTCTGCCCATGGTGCCGCTGCGCGCTACCTTCACTTCCTTGGCCTGCTCTCTAATCTTCTCATGGAAGTTTGCCAGGCCAAAGTCAATGATCTTGAGTGAAGAGCTTGCAGTTCGATCCACAAACAGAATGTTCTCAGGCTTAATATCCCGATGGATGATACCCTGGTCATGGCAGTACTTCGTGGCAGACAAGATCTGCTGCATCATGAAGGCCACATGACTCTCCGTCATCGGCTGCTTCAGCCTTTCATAATGATGCAAAATCCGGGAGAACAAATCGCCACCCTCACAAAGCTCAGTCACTAGGTAGATGTTTCCACCAGCTAGTTGGCCGTTGTCAGAAGCTTGCTCAAAGTATACCTCATGCATCTTCATGATATGGGGATGGTTCAATGACTTCAGCAACCGGATCTCGTTGTCCATCAACTCTCTCTGAAGAGCAGTTTGTACAGCAACCACCTTGCAGGCACGAAGCTGCTTGGTACTCTTGTGCCTCACAAGCATCACTTTGCCGAAAGAACCAGATCCAACATCGCCGCAAAAGAGGTAGTCATCAAAGATGGCCAAGCGTCCAACATGGGTTGGAAACATCACCTCGGACGAAATGTTGGCTGCTGTTGCCCGGGACAAACCACTGGCACCTCGCAGAATCAAGGTGTCATCTGGTTCCTCCGCTGTAGCTGAAGATGAATGGGTCAAACTTCTGCCTGCTTCCTTGCTTTCAGACCCCGTGGCCTGTCGAGGCGGTCGAGAGTGGACTTCTTCTCTCTCCACTTGCAGCACTTGCGTCTCTTCCTTTGGCATCACCTGGAGCTCTTTCTTTGGCAGACTTGGCGTCTCCGGAGCTTGACGCTCTACATGGAATGGCGGCTGCGGCGGCTGAGGCGGTGGTTGCGGCGGTGCCTGCGCCTGTTGTGTCTCTTGCTGCCGCAGCTCTTGCTGCTGCTGCAGCTGCTGTTGCTGCTGCAACTGCTGTTGCTGCAGTTGCTTCGCCCGTTTCTTTTGGTGATGCTCATCCCACTGCTTTACAATCTCTTGGAAGCATCGGTAGTCAATGAGGTCTTGCCCCGTGTTTGCAAAGTTGCGGAACACTCGGACGTACCAATCATCCTTCGGCATTGGAAGGTCTCCAAGCTGCTGGAAAACCATCATAAGACCTGCTTTGTTTTGACTGCAATCTATGTGGCCTGTCCTCAATGCATCCACGAATTCAAATGCCTCTTTGCAAAGTTTGGACCGTTGCACACTCCTTTCAGGCTTCTCCATTGAAGTGTCCGAAGCTCTTGATGGCTCTCTGTAAGGAACCTCAGGAGGCGGGCCATATCGTGGAGGGTAGCCTGGATAGGCTGAAATCGCAACTGGGCCATAGCCATGCGATCCATGCGATCCATGCGATCCATGCGATCCATGCGGTGGCCCATACTGTGACGCCACAGGACGGTCGGGCCGATACGGCGCAGCAGGCGCAGCTGCAGGGCGTCCAGGATATCCTGGTGCCTCCATTCCCGATCTCCAATTCTAACGATTTGGAAATGATGTTCCTGAGAGTTCCGGATGCTATTCAATTCCTATTCTAGGTCATGAGCCAAGGTTTGTGATCACAATAAAATTCCGATTCCATATCTTTCCATCTATTCCTCAACTGTCAACACAAAGTGGAACATGCATGCTTGTATTGAAGTGTACAAAATGTTGGGACATCCGTTTGCTTCTTCTGCTTCCCCGCTAGCACCCACTGCTTTGGCTGACATGCTGATAGGTTGAAAGGTTTAATTATTGAGGATTCTGTCAGCAGCCATGACAACTGCGGATTGGGTGGGTCATGTGCCTTTCAAAACTGCTATTTTTTGGTTGCCCGCATCATTACTAAGTACTACTTGTGATTGGTGCAGGGAGACAATAGGTCAGTCAAACTGGACAAAATGGGGTGGATATATTTGCTCAAAGAGGCAGTGAGTGCTCTGCTGAGAGTTGAGCAATATCTGCAGAATACCGTGGAATCACGCATCATGGCGGCATGGCGCGCTAGACTGTGTGATTGTCGCCAAACCAGTCTGCTGTCTGGCAAATCTAGTCTAGTCGTCTAGTCTAGTCCACACTCTTCGTCAGCAAGTGAAGCCTGCAAGCTCTTGCCGTCCGTTCAATTCCACAACTTCCGTCGTTCTGAAGTCATAGTGGCGCGATAGCGAGATCAGAGCTTCTTTTTGCACGTGGGACTGCAGGTCTGCTATACAAATGGACCATCCGTCATGGTCGAAAGCAGCCGAAAAACATCGATGTCAGGACCTTCTGCACATTACAAGGTCTGTACACGGTTCGAAAGGTCCTGTGGCCTATGACATCTCAAGCTGTTATAATCTGCTGCGATTGCGATGCTACACAGCTACACATCGGGTCGGCCATTTCCCCAGCGTCGCTTCACTGGTGGAAAGCGCTGCAGTTCTGCAACCTCAACCTGCTTCGGTGGCCTTCGAAGGCCTGCGACGATCAGTCAATTCCTTGTCTGATTGGTATCTTTAATGTACTTTAATAATACTTTCATTATCTCATGTTGTCTTTATAGAATTTTATCAAATTTTATCGATATCTTTAGTCTTTTAGTATAGTTGAAGCATCTGGCCAGCGACGATCCCTGCCCAGCCATGGCCTAGGGCGCCTTCAGGAACTTTGTTCTTTGTGATCTCTTGCCTTAGCGTGACTCTTGCACCACACAAAATCTCATGAAATCTCATGAAACTATGGAGCACATGTCGAAACCCATGCTTGGGGATTGTGACCTGATCATGTTGATATTATGTTGCAGCAATTCTCCGAATGCCTGCCTTTCCAACACTAACAGGGCAGGTACTGTACCTAAATATGAACATCCCGAGAATGCCTCAGAGTTACTTTTCGCGCTCAGCACTGGCTGGCGGACTCTCCTCATCTATCAGAGCATGTAGCGTCGTTGTGTCATTGTCGAGGATAGCGGAGAGTTTGCTCAAGTCTGTGCTTGTTCGCACCTGGTTGGCAGTCCACAGCTTTTCATTGATGCTCCATTTTGTTATACAAAGCTTTACACCATCCAAAACATCCAAAACCCCGTACCATTGCGATCCATTGGGCCTAGGGCCTAGCCTTGCTTTCGACGATTAGTTCCACACCGTTGTCGCGAAAAACGTCCAAAGCTTTGCTAGTTGCTTGAGCCATGCCCCGCAAAGAACTCAAAAACTCCTGCAAGAAGTAAGACAGTTCAAGTCACTGAATTAGGAAATCATGAGAGCTACTGGGACATAAACCACCCGTGTGCTTTGCTTTTAAACTGACATCTCCCGTCCTCACTGAACTGAACGCCATTCCAAGGCCGTTCACGCATCTGCTGCAGTTGCGCAACGCTCGGTAGCATTGCAGATGCGAACAACTCCACTTGGACACCCAACCTCGGACATGACGGGACATGTCGGAAGTACAATGCCTCGTTGGATTGACTTTCCTGCGTCTACCTTTGAATCAATTTGCTTTTGAAAGGATTTCGGGCCAGTGTCATCGCTATGAAGCCAGAATAGCATGCCACGTGTGCCATGACTTGGGCTCAACACGGCTTCTTAAGAAACACATTTGCAGCAAAGTTGCCGAGTACTTGTCTCCCGGACGAATTGGATGCCCTCTCTCAACAAGTCTTCATCGACTCCAGTGTTTCTCAGCTTGCCAAGTCGCGTAATTGGCCGATTTTGACTTTGGTCATGCGAAGTCTAGTAACAGTCCCTGGGGATTGAACACTTTTGCAGCAACAAAGTGTGTTTTAAGAGGAATAGCAGCACACATCAAAGATTGTGCTTTGTGAATGAAGAATTTTCAGTGTATCAAACTGACCTATCCAATTATCCAATCCTCATCAATGTTTCTTACTCGAAGATCTCAAAAAGGTTATCATCCAAGTCTCAGCCATACGTCTTGGACAACGCCTGTGCGGAGTTTTTGAACCAACCGCTGTCGTTCAGCTTCTCTTGCAGCCTCACTTGGGAGGCAGGCCTGAGCAGCTCAGCATCATCCATGATATTCACATATTTTAAACAAACTGTGAGATTGCGTGCGCCCAGAAACCAGTCTGATGTATTCTGTGATGTATCGTGAATATGATTGACTTCATCGTTATTGAATCTTCAACTTGCTCCAAATTATATACAAAAGACATGTTGAATCCATTTGAATCCATTGCGAAGTGCCCTCAGTACCCAACGTTGAAGGCGACGCCGTAGCGCAACCCTGACACTGGTCGTCCAAGCTGCTGCAGAACACGGACCTCATGTGCCAAGGTCAAGGCCATCAGAGGGCACATGGACACTAGAAACACAACAGAAACACAACAGAGCGGAAGTTTTTGATAGAAGTCTTCTCCACAATATATATATATACTTATGCATAATACTTAATATATATATATACACACCTAATAAGGACCTGATACATCCTGATACTACTTTTGCATCAAACAACAAATATTTTAGCTTCGCTGTTCTTCAAGAATCTTCAAACCATTTAAGATACGGGTTGCCGAGGTGCAGCATCATGGCGAGGTCCATTCGGCCCGGTCACAAGGAGAACCTGCAACTTGCGGAGAGCAGGTCTTGCAATGTGGCGTAAAATGTGCAAACGCATGGAACATGATGTAACTGTCAAAGGGTGTAACAAGATACGGCAAGATGTCAAAGGTGCAACTGCGAAATCACGGCCTAAGAGCATGAGATAAAGCGATTAAAGCGAAAGGCACCAGCCACTCACCCACTCGTAGTCTGTCCACTCGCAGTCTGTTTGTGGAGTACACAGAATACAGGAATGATGCACAAAGGACTCTAAGGATGGTATGACTTCTTATGATACACGTACAGCATCGCACAGCATTATGTACATTGTACATTCACTGTACCATTTAAACAACCTTGGTCTTGCGGTAACAACCTGACCGTCTCATTGAGATCAAGCAACTCTGCGCACGCCGACTCTAGCGGCGTCCATGCACCATTCGTGAAAGGCCTCAAAGTGTTGGAAGCTGAAAGAAACTGCTAACTTTGGCATGTGCGCCATGGTGAGACTTTGCTGCGAGCTGGTAGCTGTTGGAAGTAATCCATCTTACCACAGGCTTCTGTTGTCGGGATTTGCACACAAGAATGAAGGAGAATCAAATCACTTGCTACATATCAATTTTACTCAACTTCATTCAAATTGACTGAATGCCGCCAAATTCCGATCCCTTATATTAGTCTTAAATAGTCTTAATCAGTCTTAGTCTATCTTGGTCCAAAGGGCTCTTTTGCCCCACACGACATCATGATCATCATGGCACATGATCATCAAACGACATCCCGCCTCTGCGGAGTTTGAACTTCGTTGATGCTTCAAGCCTCAAATCTCCACAGGAACATGGTGGAACCTTCAGGAAACTTCTACGGAACTCAACCAAGCAACTGTAGTGTACAGTGACCTCTACGCCCGGAAGCTCTTTCACAAGTATTCCGGCCTTGGCAAAAAGGAAGTACCATGAAGTACCACTATATCATAATTATATATAATTAATTATAATTATAATATACACAGCCCTTTTTTGGCTCAAAGTCTATTGGCATGAGCCAAAGACCATCGAAGACCACCATTTGTCTTGCGATACAATTACTCAGATTCCTAGATACATCTAGATACTACCACGTGCTCCAAAAATTACCATTCATCCTTGTCTTTGGGTGACTTTTTTTTTTTTACGGACCACACCCTAGCTCGTCCCCTTAACTGCAGGGGTGGGGTAGTGGCCCGCCTGTCCGCCTAGTGTTGCACCCGGGTATTGAACCCGGGTCTGACGCATGAGGGATGCGTCTTATCCACTAGACCATACCGGCCCTCTGTCTTTGGGTGACCAATAGCATACTTCAAATGCCTACGCCGAGCCTACGCCATTGCATGAGGTAGCCTGCGCGGAGTAAGCCCTTTCAGGGGTGCCTATGCAACCCTGAGTGGTGTAGGTGTTTGCCTACGCAGCCATGATTCTTGATTGTTTTTTGTTGCATAATTACTTCCAGAAATAAATGGTTTTCAATTATTGTAAACGGTTGTCTACACAAAGCCTGGGTGCAGGCTAGAAAGAGCCTATGCCAACGCCTACGCAACCTATGCCGTCTGCATGGTATCATGTGCCCGGGGTATAATATTTCTTGCGGAGTGCCTGTTGATCTATTTTCCAGCATCCAGAAAAACCGCTACTTAAGTGGTGTGAAGCTCACATGCTTGCTAAGGTTTACAACTCAGGAAACCACACCACACATTATTATCCAATTCAAAACATCGGATGCATGACAGCTTTCCACATGAAGGTGCAAAGAAACTGAAAGTAATAAAAGCATATAAAAGCCTGCATCAGCCTTGAAGCAAATCTTGGGCGAACAACCAAGAGCTATCTACAGCCAAGCAACCCATTCAATGAGCGGCTCCCCTGGCTTCTTGTTGGGGATATTGAGGCCAGAAAGTACACCAGCACTTTGCGCCTTTTGGAGCAAACCGCGTGCATGCCTGCAAATCAACTCGAAGTGATGTCTGCACATGTCTACACAACAGCTGCATGACTGCATCAAGGTAACCGCAAGACTTTACACTGGAAATATCAGCTGAAACTAAAGAAAACTTTGTGATACTTTTGAGGCTTTGATACAACCATTGAGAGAAGATGAGACCACAAACGCCAAATCCAGTTATGTTCGATGGCCTCTGATAGCCTGAAGAGTCATGGATGCCCATAAGCTCCAGTCGGCATGTTGGCATTGGACCTGCACAAACTCCCAACATCCATCAATTGTTTTTTAAACATGCGATGATATTATTGCTATAGATTGCTACATATTGCTATGACATCCTATGACTTTTCTCACTGGGTGAAACGATGGAAAGCTATCGATCATCCCGACACCGTACCAACAGCCCTTGGTGCGCGAGTGATACTATTGATATCTATTGATATCTATTGATATGTAGTGATATTAGTCTTGCAATTCTCCCTTGTCAAAGCTGTGATGTGTAACTTTGCAAAACTCTGCATTCAAATCTTGTCAACGAGAGCATCCATCCTGAATCTGAATCTGACCTTCCGCATCCTTCCGCAGCTTGCGGATCTGCAAATCATTGCAAATCTAATCAAATATATTCAACTAGAAATTATCAAAGGGCGGAAGTGGCCGCACCATGCCGCACCCTGTCAAGTTGGTGCCTCGTCGTCCGCGTCTTGCAAGTGCAAACAAAGTGATTGCCGCCGCTCGATATGGGAGGCTTTGAATGCTTTGAGACTTGGGCCCTAAGGTCGGACCGGAATTCGAGAGCTTTCATGGCTCTTCCATTTCATTATCAATAATTAATGATGAAAAATGCCCGAAACCTCATGCATGGCAACACATTTCAAAAACAAGGCTTCCTGGTGCCTTTCAAAGATATGAAACATAGAAACACAACGAAACTCAGCAATGGGTCCCTCTGCAACCCAGGTGCTCAGTGGACCTGGTAAGAATCTTCTTGACTTGTCACCGCTGGATCTTCCCTTGGCACGACATGAATGGCTTGGATTCGTGAAAGTCTTGGCTGGAATTGCCTAGTAGCAAGGAACGGAGCAGGTATTACAACATGACACAACACCGTGATTCCATGTGATTCCTGTTTGCAGTAACTTGAAGCCAGGAGGCCGGTTTATGATAAGGTGCGAGCCCTGGACCTCGATCTGGGAATCTGGGACCCATGGTGATGCTCTGTACATCTCTGTACCCTTTGATCAGCTGCAATGACTAATGCGATCCCTGGGATCAATGACCCATAATGACCCTGCGATCACTTGTCTTTTTGTTGGGTGTGCCAGAGAAAGCAATCAGTCTAAATATGTCTAAATAGTCTAAACTCTGAACAGGACCTTGCAAGAACCTTTAGGACAAATCTGTACAAAAACTTGTTGGGGTGGCTAGGGTTTGGCCACAACAATTCCATCAACTGCATCGCCTAGGCACTATATTTTGCTTTCAAAGACACCAACATTCGCAATGCAGCGCTTGAGAGGAACAATGCGAATTTGAAGCCCATTGCAGCGAGAATCGGAACAAAAATAACGGGCATGCGCAAATACGTTGACCTAACAAAACCATAACACCACTTGACTTCGACAGGAATGGACCTTTCGAAATTTTGCAAAACCTGGGACACTGCAAAGCTGGTCTGACAAGCACACATCTTGTTTTGCAACATTTTGAAGCAGGTCATTTCAGCGAGCGCCTATGACGCTTTCCGACAATCAGTGATTGTCTCAAGGGTCCGGCCAAATCCCAGAACCCTCCTGTAGACAAAACTGCTGGAACCCGACACTGAAACTTGCTAGAATTCTGAAAGCAAGAAGCAAAGCAATGACGTGCTCGAAACATGTCGAAACCATCTATATCTATGAGTAATATTGAGTAATATGAAACAAATGGTTTGAAACTCAAAGGCTGAGCAGAATGCGATGCCGTGTCGATTGACCTGGAATGTTCAAGGTCAATGAGGCGGAAAATTTGTGGAAGCAAGTGGAGTCCGGGGTTCAGGAGCAGCCAAAAAACATGATATGATACGTTTTGGTGTGGTATGGCATGGCATGGTATGTATGTTATATGTATTGTATGCATACATATATATATATAATTATATATATACTATATAATTATATATTATAAATATATATTATATTTACACATATCAGATCTTCCGCTCCGCCACATTCTGACTTGGCTGCACATGATCCACATGGATCCACATGGATCCACTTGCTTCCGGATCCAGCTCCAACAGCTCCAACGCTTTTAAATAGTCTGAGCTGCGCGTGCACGATTTGGTAAGGCTGGTAAGGTATGCCTCTCATTTTTTCGCAATTTCATATCAATCGAAAGAGGCTACGAAAAACAGAGCTCGGTGTGTGGTCGGGATTCTAAGCTTGCACCGAGTGAGAGTGAAAATGAGTGAAATGATATGAAATCTACACGATTTCTTACTCAGGCAGCTACCGGTGACTCATAGGCATTCTATCGCATTCTATGTCAAGCATTGCTGAAGCATTGCGATCTCACTGAGCGATCCCGACCCAAGGGCAATGAATTCTCTCATGAAGCACGACTCGTTCCGCGACTGACGCAGGGCGGTGGCCTAAAGCCGTAGCCTGTATATCCTGTTCCGTGACTGACAGACTCGACTTTGAGCCATTCAGGCTGAAGGTCCAGCAGTGACGGAAGCTCCCAAGTCACCTGTCAGATGGGTGCAGGTTTTGGAGTGCCTCCCTTCCACTTGCAAAAATACACTAAACACCACCTAACACAACCATGTGCAACCAAAACAAACCGAAACTTGTTGCAAAAGTTGGATCAAGAGCTGGAATGAGCTGGATATGTTGGATATGTTTGGCCAGGAATGAACTGGGCAGACCGAGACACTTCAGCTGCTAGCCGCACCACGAGGCGAGGAAGACCCCCACATGCGACCAGTGCTGGAAGCGAAGCAATTCTGCGCCTGAGCCAAGGAAATACCAAGGACCAACCGTCAGTGGAACAGTATGCTGTAGGATTATGTAGGATTCCTGTAAGAGACAAGGCTGTGTGACTTCAAAGGTAGGAAAGGTAATGGAAAGGTTATAACGGGATGCTACGATTGCGGTGTCGAAGTTCAATGACCAAGGCGACCAAGGCGACCAAGGCGACCAAGGCGACCAAGGGGCAAAAGATCCTCATTAGGCCGCAATGGCTCTGCAGCCTCGGAGTTGCATGTAGCACTTTAATGCACTTTACACATGGCATCACATGGCAAGGCAATTTGATGCAAATTGCAGAATGGTTGGGTCAGGTGGACCCAATGGCACAATCAGGAGTTCTCAGTCATTGCATCTAAATGATTCTAAGTTCTAAATTTTAAATGCATCTACTGTACGTATATAAATGCATCTATATTTAAGCGAAGACTCTGAAGATTTTGTTTGATGTGGAAGGGAATTTCACTTTCAAGTGTCCAACTGCCTTTGCATAACAAAACATGGTTCGAGCAGTCGACCCTTGCACCAGCTCGATCAAGATCAAAATGACGCCACCAACTCAAATCCACCTCCTCTCACTGCAGCTGGGCAGCTGCCTTTGCAGCTGGCCATAGATCCAACGGAAAGAGTGGCCGATGCAGCCTGATTTGAACAGCACAGAGCTTTCACAAAGGACACACTTGGAAGTTCTGAGCAGCACAAAGCAGCCAAAGTTACAAGCCACTTCTGATTCATTCAACTCTGGACCTCAACTTGAGAGCTTTCCAAGAGGATATAACATGATAAGACATGATATAACTTAAATACTTGAAGATACTTGAAGCATCTTGAAGCATCTAATTGGGAAGATTTGAGAGCCCTGATGGTCCCGTTGCCTTTGAAGGAAGAGCTGGGCCGCCTTGCAAAAGGCGACCCGTTTCTTGGTTTTATGGTGCGAAAGGCGCGAAAGGCATGCCATTGCATCATATTGCATCATATTGCATCGATTGCATGCTCTTGGAGGCGTAGACTGAACCGCTTTCACTGATGAAACAGAGATTGAATGAAACATTCATCATCAACCTTGTGAAGATTGTGACGCAAATCCTAAGCCCAAAGGAGTCCAAAGGTCAGTTTTCGCATTACGCGACATCCTGGCAGATTTGCGGCCTCCACGTCTGGGAGCGGCCCCAAGGCAATGTTCACCGGCCTTAGTGCTATCGTGTCCAACGACATTGGAGGGAGCAATGCACCAGTTCTTGTCGTACCTCCTGGGTCCTGGGGCAATGTATTGTCCAATATTTGGCTTCTCGTCTGGTTTCTGGACATGGGATGACATGGGGTGTTGTTTTGCGCTATGATTTATGATTCCCCCCTGCACAAACATTTTAACACCACTTTTGATCACTTGTGCATAGTGCTGCAGTACATGATTCATTTCAGTGAATTTTGGTTGGAATATGTTGGAATCAAGACTTGGGGAGAAGGAACCTTCCAAAGCAAAAACACGACAAAGCAAAGTTCGGTCCATGAAGGGATTGGTGCTGAAAACAAAAGACTCAACCCTATCACGCAGTTTCAATTGTGGTTAATATAATTTTGACTTTTGTGGGTCTATCTGTGGCTTGAAATTCAAAGGCTTGAAAAGATTCCAAGGAGGACTGTAATCAATGCAACGCGTCGCTTCATGCTGAGCAGGTTTGAGAACGTTTGAAATGCTGAGCATTGCACTTCCACCTGTCTCCTCGGGTGATGATCGGTGAAATGTGGCAAATCTATTGAATCAACTACTGGTACTAAAACTGATATCTGCTGACATTGGTCAGCATTGGTCAGCCAATTTCAAGCTTGGCATATCTTGGCATTCTCATTTGCATATCTTTGCAGTCCTCCTTCACCATCAAGCCTGTACAACGGTGATCGCCTGATCGCTGCTTCCAAGGACAGTGCTATCCAGTGCCGATTGCTGACAATATCTGACAATCTGATCCGGGTCAACGAGCAATCCAGCCTTGTAATTAGAAGACACAGCTGCGGATGCTTGTCAAATACTTCAGGAACAAACTCGTCTCTCCTCGGTAACAATAATCTAAAACATTCACTGCCAATAGAAACAAGACGAAACAAGTCCAGTCAACTCATCAGCTGTGCCGTTTTGCCCATTGCTCTGGCTGAGTCAATTTCCAGACCCGCAGAGTTTCCCAAGTGTCCCCACCAACCAAACTGCTTCTCCGCACGATCGATCAGCAAACCTGAACAGTTGTTGTCTCTGAAGGCGGCTGCACAGCCAAAAGGATGAGCAATGTCTTGCTGGGCCTGAACAGCATTGAACAATACCACAACAGTAGATACATCCATCAAGTTTCAGGGAAAATCAATATTGGTTTTATGATTGAGAATGCCGCTGTTGACAAACAATCGATCATAAATGATCATAATCATAATCACAATGATAAGCAACACACCATTCATCAAAAACCCAAGCCACACATGCAACATCAGCAGGGCATCGCACATGCTCGTCCATTGGAGGCAAGCCCAGCAGCCTAGGCCCAGATGGAGCCGATGAATTGGTTGGTTGTTACAACAGGATCTTTCAACCGAGTTTGCTCTGGCTCTGTGAACTTAAGAGCTTTGGCAAACCAAGCCGCAGCAGCGAAAATTGATAAGTGGGCGCAAGCCTCTGTGCCTGTGCCAGCAGAAGTTGGAGATCTCTAGAAAATTCTAAACATACCCTTAAAATCTGAAAGTCAAACTCATGTCTCAGCATTGCAGCCTGTCTCCGAATCCATCGATGAATTTTGCAAGGACCTCGTGGCGCAGTTGACGCTGTACTGCTCTTTGCTGCCTCTTCCTTGTAAATGTAGTGTTTTTTTGTTATGGGTGTTTATGTTTTGTTGGTCTATGTTGGTCTTTGTACTGCTCTTCATGCTTTATTGCTCTCTCAGCAAAATGCATTCCCTTTGAAGTTGCTCAGCGCCATGCACGTAAGCCAACCGGTGCCTGCCCTTGACCTTTGAATCGCAAAACAAAATGAAGTGCCTTCTCTGGCACGTTCAAGGTCTGAAGAAAACCTGACTCTCCTCCAACCAATTGTTCTCTATCTATCTGTCTGTCTGTCTGTCTATCTATCTATCTATCTCTTTCTCTTGCAAACGGAGCAACATGGTGCAACACATCTTTACACACAATCAGGCGCAGCAAAATTATGTAGTTTTACTGCTGTCTTTCTGCTGTGCTCCACACCGGTGCAAATCTGCGCCCAGGAGCAGTTGCAAAGCGGCAAAGTTCTGCGCCTGTGGTCAACTCGCGTTTCAGGCGTAAGGGTTCTTGTATCCAATAAATTTCAATCAAATACACGAAAACAAATCAGGGCAGAACACGTTTCTTAGACTTTGAAGCTGCAGGAATGTGCATGAGGCAGGTCCAAGGATGTCTAAGGATGTCTAAGGTATCTCCGTCATATTGAAGAACTTAGTCCATCTTTCCTCCCCTGGGCTCTCAGAGCAAGTGTTTGACATGTTGGAACTTGTTGGAACTTGTTGGAAGAAGCACTGAGGCCAAGTCTGATCGCACTCTTCCCGATTCCGCAGGGTCCATGCAGGACGATCACACGCCGACCTTCAGTTGCCAAACGATGTCAACTTCGATGGAAAAACATCTGGCCAAGACACTACATGACTCCTACAATATTCAAAGCTCTTGTCTTTCCGCATCTGTTCTAACAAACATCAGCAAACTATTTTGAAGTCTACAGTTTTATGGATATTCATATGAATAAATATATATATATACATATTATGCATTATTATGCCATCGTCAAAACATTGCATATGACATGGGTTAAAGTAATCCCATTAGAAAACCTGATTGGCCATTCTAATTTCCTATACTGTAATCTCCTACTAATATTGGTAAGAACATCCATCATGATTGACAATATGTGGGCACAAAACCAGTTATAATCCATTGCCATATCAATCCATATAATCCATACATCAACCAGTTATCATCATATCAATTCATGTTGGTATAACCGTAAATAACCATTATACCCACCATATCATATGTTATAAATGTTATAATAATATCATATAATCACACATAATCCAACTTTTCAGCGATCAGTTGGACCAGCGAAAAAAGAAAGGGAGGGCGCGCTCACCTCTTGGCGCCCCAAGTTGTTGCAGAAGCCTTTGAAGGTCAGAACCTCGCCCCAGAAAGTCCTCACAATCCTGGCACCAGGGTTGTGTCATGTTGTTTTATTGTTGTTATCATATTGGACATGTAACAGTATGATACAGTATGTAACAATTTCAAGCTAGAGATTTAGATAGGTTTAGGAAAGAACTACAAGAGATAAGAACAGAGATATCTTTTTCAGGCATCTAGGGCCTAGGGACATCGAGGATACCAAAGAAATCTTCCATCCAAAGACATGGAAGTTCCTGGAAGGAACTCACCAGGACTTGGATGACTTGGGCCATGTTACAACATGTTACAACGCTATTGTCCTCTGGAAGGCTTCTGCTAGAGGTACTCACAGGCAGCGCTGGAACGGGTATTGGATCGTCCTGCTGCCATAGTCGACAAATGGGCCATGGCTGTTCCTTTGATGGTTTCAGGAAAATCAGGAAATGTACTGGTACAGTACATATTGATACATATTGGTCATAGCTTCTACATTGGTACACGGCTGGCCAAGCAATGTGTAGCGTATGTGTAGCGTAACATAGGCTGAGGAATGTGTGCCTCGACGTCACCTGCGACCACTCCTTGCTGGGCTGAGCCTGCTGGATTGAATCAACATCAACCAAAGCAGTGAGATCAGTTGGGACAGCACATATGGCCAAATGTTGTAAAATGTTGTAAAATGTTGTAAAATGTTGTAAAATGTTGTAAAATGTTGTAAAATGATGTAAAATGATGTAAAATGATGTAAAATGTTGTAAAATGTTGTAAAATGCTGTGACATGTTGTAAAATGCTGTGACATGTTGTAAAATGATGTGAAATGACCAATGCCATACCATTAGCAATGAACCTGCCTCGGGTCTCAGGAGATATAGCAACTGGCACCCACAAATTGCAGCTCCTCGATGGTCACGGTCTTTGTTTTTCACTGTAGATACTTCCAACCGTCTGAACAATCGTGGAACATCGTGGAACACTGTGAGATTGTGCGAGTCCGAAATCATCCGAAATCCTTCCCAGCGGAGCAGGCGGAAGCGAACCTGCGACAGCGGAACAGCAATCACTGACAGCCAGTGCAATGAAAACGAACTGCAGTATGGAAACATATGAAACGGATACGTCGCATCTAGTAATGGTAAAGTGATGCAAAGTGTATTGTGTCTTGGTCCTCAGAGACAAACAGGCACGCTATGAAACTTCTCGGGCCTTTTTCTAGAAGAATCAACTGGGGTGCATCTGCGCGGATTGCTGCATTCGCAGAAATCTTCAAAGCCTGAACACTTGGATCACTTGGACTTGCACAATGGGAGGATGGCGTAGAACTGGCCCTGGGCTGTGGCACCTCTTTGGCAGCTCTGAAAGCTAATTGCACTCGAGATGCAAAACCTGGCCAGGATGTGACATGTGACAGGATCAACGACGCTGACTGCCAGCTTTCTGAAGTTTGCTGCCTAAGACTTCACATACTTCACGAGTGCCTCTAAAAGTATCCTAATTTTCGATCATTTTTCGTTGTTGTGTATATTTTTTCAAAAAACATATTTATGTATATTTGTGTATTCTCCGCGGACTCTGCAGATTCTATCCTTTTTGATCCCTTTCGCCTTCGGGCAAGAAGTTGGATGTCCTTGGCAAACTCGATTTCTCAAGCTTTCCACGTTCTGCATTTCGATCTATTTCGATGTTTAGCACTGCAACTCACTGCCGTAAGTCCAGCACTCTAGCCCTCTGCAAGCACAGTGAAGTCTCCGATAAAAGTGGGATGCAAACATGCGGGCGGTCGAATCACCTTAGCTTTGTCAGCACTGCTCCACGCACACCATTTACTTTACTGTAACAGTCACTATTTCCGCGCGTCGCTTGTTGGATATTATTGGATGGGTGGTTTACAGTATAGATCGGTATAGCATTGAATGCAAACTGCAAACACATTCAACCCTAGATATCCCTAGACCCTAGATCACTTTTTTTGCTGGAGCTCAAACGGAAAGATCTTGAGTTTGGAACCTTGTAAGACTTTGCGAGATCCCACGATCCCACCAATTTTTCCATCATTTTTCATCACTGAGGGTTCTGACGCAGTTGTCCCGTGGCAACGATTGCAAAGGATGCTCCAGCATCAAGAAGTGCACGGCCAGCCTGCCAAGAGGTGCAGCTGTTGCATGCCCAGAGATAGGTTTGCTGAGCCTGCAACACCCCACAGGATGTAAAAAACATGTAAAAAACATGTAAAAAAAAACATCAAAGTCTATGAAAACAATTCACACTGTGATCTCGCCTGCTCCCCATCGCAAGCCAGGACCGAAACACCAAGCGGCGGTGTTTGGCACTCGAAAAGGGCCTCAGGGTTTTGGCCATGATGGATCCTCAAGGCCAACTTTGAAGACTGAGCTGATCTGATGATCTGACCTCTCGAAATCCGCAGAAGTCTTTGGAGCTGGTGAGACGTTGAGACTGGAACTGACATCGATACTACTTGAGGAGCACCATCCTCGTCCTGCACTCTGACCCTCACCCAAAGCCTCTTGAGAATGCTACGCATTTTACGGGAACATGATGGAACATGTATGCACAAATTCAACCTGGTGGGAATAATCACTCAGGATATCTCAGGATACTGTCAAGCCCTTGCACATCACTTGTACCCAATACATCCCAATAGCAATCTTACAATTCTGGCTGATGGACTATGACGCAGAATGAGCCAGCAGGCTAAAATAGTGTCTGCTCAACGAACTCCCGTTGAACTATTTGACTATTTGGCATTGACAGCTGAATCAATATGAAATACGTGAAGCGTGTGCCCCGTGTCATCATCCTCAAGAATCAAACGACCAGTGCCGCCAGGTTCGCTGAGCAGCGATGTGCCACCAGCTAGGACCTGCAAGCTCTATAGTTTTAACATGTTTTGAATTGGGAGGCAAACGATGGGAAGCAACAATATGATCAATATGCATCATTATGCAATTTCCATCAATGTCACCAACTCCATCAATGGATGGTTAAGTGCTGGCAGAGGCATGGACGATTGTGGTGGTAGGATGTGTCAGAATCAGCAAACTTAAAACTCGGCTCGGCTCCGACCGCGTTGTGTTTCACACGGCGCTGTTTTTGGCAACAGAAGCGTTGGAACTGCCACCGCCTTTGCAGTGATTATTCCGTCCAGACACTACGAAGTACCAATGTTTCATGCTTCGCGAGCACAGGGACCGTCTGTTAAGTCAAGCAGTTCACAGGATGCTGTGAATAGTTCCTCACGCTGCTTTGTATGAAGGATCATTCGTGTAAGTGTACTTCAGTGCCTGTCTACCGCCCAGTTTCTGCACGATCTGTCATGTCGGGTGTGTGTGTGTGTCCTGGTGAAACTTCTCCAAGAAACACTGTCCCACTTTATTCCAGCCACCAATCTCCTTTTGAAAGGCCGTCAATCCTCCATCCTCCAACAATCTCCAACCCGAAACTTCGACTGTCCTCTTGCAAGAGGCGGTTGGAAGCAGTAGCAGAAACGCTGGCCACTCCACAGTCCTCCGCCTCAAGATGTACCGTGCTGAGCGTCATGCTGTGTCGGCTTGATCGGATACAATTCTCACACTCAATTGTCAAAATCTAAGAGAAGCAGAGTGAAAGTAGAAAGCAACCGAACATACTACTGACCCATCTGAATGCAGTCACACATAGTCAAACAATGTCAAACTATCTTGTCTGAACAGCACCATGTCCCGTTCCCAACTAGCCTGCTTGCCGCACTTCACCAAAGGAGGTGACAGCGATGAGTAGTAGCGGCCTGATACCGCCTGAAGCAAGGCCAGCATTCAAGTGGCTTTGAAACAGTCTTGGTCCCTGCCCTGGTTTCGATACATCATATATACGGACTTGACTTTTATAGTATCAGAGAAGTTTGATGTTTGTGTCTGTGGATCAAATGAAATGTTTCAGGAACGTGGGAGAAGTATGTAGAAGTATGCCATTAAATATACCGATCACTCCACCATCTCCAACTTCTTGATATCACTGTCCTGCACAGAAGGATGTGTAGACACGTGAATTTGCGTCTTTGGCGCATCCTCCTGGCAGAGCAAGCGTGTTGAATGGCAAGACACATGACATCATACGACATCATACGACATCATAGGACAATATCAATGCGACTTGATCTGATTTGACCATGTTTGACCTGGAAGTGTCTCCTCGGACTGCATAAAACCAAGCAATTTTGCGAGAGGCTGCAGGATGTAGGTGAACAAGTACCTTTGAAACCAGCACTTCCCAACTAAGCATGTAGGCTCAGAAAGCAAGCGGAGGCACTTTTGAGGCCCTTCAAACCTTTCATGTTTTTCCTGAGTCCTCAGCATCAAGACAAATATCTGAACATATCTGAACCAATCCAGCAAGCTAAGGAGCAAGAGCTGTCATCACCATTCATCACCTATGATCGCAACAACAGCTTGAGGCAACCGCTGAGCAATGGCGGGGTGCAAACTATGGATGACGACCTCGCAAAGGTCCGTCTGCTTGTCACAGCTTTTCTGCTTCCGACCAAGTCTCAAAAAAAAAAACAGTTCACACAGGTCTTGTAGGACTGGAAGATCTGGAAGACTCTTTTTATATCATAATATCTGTTTTTCAACACTACTGATTGATTTCTCTCAGATGTCTTCCACTTGTTCCAGTCGTCCAAGCGAAAATACTTGGTCATAAGGCCACTGCATGTGGAGGCAAACGTCTAGCTAAGGCAAGTGTAAACAGCACCTGGAAGCGAAATCAATTCTGAAAAGCCGACAACTGCACAGTTTGCATTTTCTGAAAAACCAACAGCCTGTCAATTTGCAGGCCCTTAATCAAATAGGGTATGACTGTATGATGTACTTACTAGTCTTAGCTACGCTAGATAGTCCCATAGTACTGGTATCACTTTCAAACGGATATTTACACACTATATATTGTTTGGTCTTTACATGCTTCAACTACTTCAAGTCTTGTCGCCGTTTTGTCATTGCTTCCCAAGGTGTCAATTTGCAACATTTTGCAATTACCTTTTCGGACTTTTTGCACCTTTTCGTCGCGCAGTTGTTTTACTGCTCCCCTGGCCTGCGCTAACTTGGAATCGGCATAAGAGCCAGCGAGATTGCCGAGCATTGGCATTTTCCTGTGCATTGCAGGTTTCTTCCACGGCAATCGAGAATGTCACTGCCAAATGCATATAATCCCCGGACGCTGGCCTTTTTGGAAAATCCAAATCCAGCACTTTTCTGCTCTTCAAATCCTGATGCATACAACTTTTGCCACGCGTGGTTGAAACTTCAGCATGTACTGTACCTGGCTTGCAATCAATCAGGAAGTTTCAGAAAGCGCCTCTATGCTGATGTTCCCCCACCTCAGTCGAAAGGAAGTCTTAAAATCATTCGGTGAACATCATCAACCGTCAAAACGGTACTGACCCCCTTTGCACACGCCGACTGAGTCCTTGGCTCATGTGCCTTTGCAGAAACATATACGATACGCCCCGCAGGGCTTTCCTCCAGGTGAGGAAGCAAAAGCAGTGTGAGCAAGAACCTCAGAAATGCAAAGACTGGGGCAGAAACTGCTATCAACTACAGGATACCAGTAAACCATAATGGTTATTTGTGAATATATATATATATATGTATGTATGTATGGATGGATGGATGGATGCATGCATGCATGCATATATATTATACAATGTAATATTTGCGTACTACACATATACACATGTATATATATATATATGCACTCAGACACCCTTCTGCTTCGACACACGGTGCTAGCGCCACCTTTTTCTCTGCAATCACCGTGCCCTTTGATAAAGGCATCCAAAGCCACACCAGGATACCAAACCCAGGCTAGCCTC
>Ga0126342_10003462_pt1 | contig 26099 bp, 26 predicted proteins | sample Cyp1metagenome_FD_92528 | JGI IMG/M metagenome (GOLD analysis project Ga0126342, IMG submission 92528) | Coral microbial communities from Lord Howe Island, Old Settlement Bay, Australia - Cyphastrea 1 metagenome | ecosystem: Host-associated > Invertebrates > Cnidaria > Coral ...
CAGCGTCCGCGCTGCTTGTTTTCCACACCTTGCGGAACTTGAGCCATTGGCCCGGTCGAACAGCGAGGTCTCCATGCTGGTACACCTGCAAGGCACATCCAAGGCATATATTGGCTTTTCACATATATACGTATATATATATATATTATGTATATCTTCTGCATGTACATATTATACATGCATATATAAATTTATACATATGCTGACTAGGCAGCTGAAAGAACTCCTATTCTCTTGGCGTTTCTTATTGCTGGATTCCCGGCGACAGACGCAGACGCCAGGAGCACGCCTATGTGACCTACCAAGTCTTTGCTGCAGAAAATGCTGAAGTCTTACGTCAGGCGTGGGAATTCGCTCATTTTTGAGTTCAACAAAGATGTGTTTTGGGTACCCGGCCTGGTAAACGAACTAACATAACGAACTGGAAAGATCCACCCATTTTTAATGGGAAAATCCACGAACTTTCTAGTCATTTTCAATAGCTATTTTGACATAACCAGAGGGTATACCCAGTTTCCGACCCAAACATATCTGGGGTGTTGGGAGCAAGCCTGATCTCGGGCGGAATTCATGAGGCAAACAACCAGTGGAATGGGATCTTCCCATCAATTTTCAGACACACAAAGTCACACAAAGCACGAGCACCTCATGGAATTGTGTTCTGGTTGGTGGTTTGGAACATTTGGATTATTTTTCCATATAATTATTGGGAATAATCAATCATCCCAACTGACGAACTCATATTTTTCAGAGGGGTAGGTTGAAGCCACCAACCAGTGTTGCTAAATGTTGGTTAATGTTGCGGTATAGGATGCTATGGGTCCAATACCTTAAGGATATCCTTGGCCGACATTTTGATCATTTATTGGGCCTCCTTTTTTTCGGAGAGTTGGTGGAGAAAGTCCGAGGGATCCACTCAGATGCGCTTGGTCAGCGTGTTTGTTGTTGGTCACCAGTTCGAATTTATAGTTTAATGATGTTTAATGATGCTTAGATGCGGAAAATAATGTGGTAAAACCAAGGATAAACCTAGAATTTAAGGGATGGTTTATGGAAGCGATTTATGGTGATTTTGGAGATGGATCATTATTGGATTTGCCACATGGAAATTTCATCAGCTTCTCAGGTCTTGGGCCTCTCACCCCACCAGGTTCCTCCTCCGCCGATCGCGGTGAAGTATTACGTGGAGGGGGATTTGTACAACTTTGCGGCTTGGACGAATCAGAGGCCTATCGGGGGAATGCTAAAGTATGTTTATTTCCGATAGAGACCACCGAAAAAATGGAGGTTTCCAAAAAAATTTGGGTACCCCCAGTCATCATCAATTTTTAATGGGTTTTTCCGTGAAATAAACCATCCATTTGATCATTTTGGGATACCCCTATTTTCAGGAAACCTCCCAGCTGGATCCAAATAGTTCAACCGTGACTCGGTTTGGTCCATTCTTTGCCAGCGATTTTGACCAATCTTTCTGCCTCGAAAATCGATTCCAGCTGCATCAATCAAGGTTTGTTTAGTTTAGGAACCAGGCTCTCCTGTCACTCTTGATCTCAGACTTTCAGGAGTTTGATCCTTTTACAACATAACGACTGACACGACTGACACGACGAGACAAAAAAACGTTCCCTACCTGTTTACTGACCTTGGCTAGGCTGACATATGCAATAAGATGTAGGCTGACATGTGTTCTAACATATGGATATAATTGGATATATATATATGGTTTGATGTCAGTTTTACTGATGTATAATCTCTCGCCTTTTTCTCTTATAGTCATACGCAACCCCCCAAAAAAGGGGGATTCCTGTTTGGACTGGTCATATCACTACCAAGTGGGGCACCCTGGTTATAGCTGTGTCTAGAAAAGCTCAGCTATAAACTTTAAACCAACTAACAAACCTATCTAGGAATCGAGGGGGTTCTGCCTGAAAACTCTGTACCAGGGTTAGAAATTCATCTCTCCATTACCCATCTCCAAGGACAAATTCCAGACACGCCACCGGGAGGAGTGGATAGCAGCCGGTTCCACTTTAGCAGACTTGGAAAAACGTCAGTAAACGACGTGAACAAAAACATTGAACGCCACTAGATCAATCTAGATCATACAAAGTGGGGGCCCCGAAACGATAGCAAAGTTGGTGAACAAAACTCAATAGGTATGGTTTATGATACTTACTGTACAACTATAGTTAATGGGGTTTATAAACCAACTTATAGCTGGGGGGTCCAGCCATGGAAAATGGCCACGGTAATAGGTACATCACCTGTAAATGGGTTATTTTTCCTAGCTATGTTAAACTACCTGATGGTAAATTATAATTGGCAATCGAAAAGCACTGGAGAGTCGAATGAGGATAATAAACCTTGGATATCAAACCTTTTTTGGGGGTTATGGGTATGAAGATTGGGGCTAGAACCAGTTGGACATGAAATTGAGTGAGGGAACATCGTAGCTTTTTAGCTAGTCTGGCAAAATCTTGGGGATATGAGAATAATGGTACACTTTCTACATTGTACATATGTTTCATATTTCTTCCCCAGCTTTGTATGGGACGCATGGCAATGCCCACAAGACAAGACCCGCCAAAATAGTGATAAGTTACTATTTGACTTGATATACCTCCATTAACAAACTGGTGGGCTAGTGACTCTTAAGTCAATAACATCCATTAACATTATGGAATACCCTGTCGTAATTATATTGTTTGCTGTGGTTTAGATGGCCAAGTGACTTCACTGATGTACCTAGCTATTAAATACTATTTAAATTGTGATTTTCTGTAGCAGACTGTGAACAATTCGGGAGTAAGATGAGTGAGCCACAGGAAGAGGAACCCCAGATATGTCACTGTTGGTTAACTAGTTACCCTCACTAACTAGTTCGATCTATCCACCACGAACCAAAAATATAGTGATGTTAGAAAAGACTAGAGGAAAACAGAGATACGGAGAATCCGCCATTTACAGATCATGTTTCATAAATCTCATCATAGTTACCCTCAGCTAATTTCATATAGCTATGCTATTAATAGCCTGTTAATAGACTATTTGCATATCATTTCCATGTCCATTTTCCATGGCTATGTTACCCAGAGAGTTATTTTGAAATCCAGAAAAAGAAACACAACTGCCCTCAAGCCAGCGGTCGAGATCAGTGAGAAATGGGGATCTCTTCGCTGTGCCAGGAACCTCGACGACCACCTTGCGACAACTTACTGGATGCCATTTGGTCAAAAGAAATCACCCGCAAACAATTGTGATGAATGGACATAACCGTCATAAATGGAGGTAAGGCTCAAGGAATCAACATGTTGATGAACAAGAATTGTTCACCATCTGGAATCCGGATAGATACTTTATCTATTCATTTATATCATTTGCTGTGAATTGGAATATATACATATATATAAATTATATAAATATATCTGGGTAAATTATAACGACCTCACTGCGACCACACTGGAAATCATGGTTAATAAGGGAAATCATCCCCAAATGGCCGAACTATTCAGGTTAGTGAATTATAATTAATTTACCCAGATATATACATACGATACAAACCAGCTGAACGCTTGTTTTTCAGGGTATCCAATATTGGCCTTGTATACTGTATGTAGTGGTCACAACAGTCAATAGATATCCTCATATCGTCATTCTGGAGTAGCGAATATGAAGCTCGACCAATGGCTGTACGGGACAATCACCTGAGAGATTAAGATATCTATTTCAGGATGATTACTATCTGGTAATTTGACATAACTGTGAGTGAAATTTCACCATTTTGACTAGGTAAATCATGGTAAATCATCTATAAGTGGTATCAAGTTTACCATAGCTGTGTTGGTCTACCAGAGGGATCCACGTCGATCATGTCATGTCAGGAACACTACCGCCCTCTTCCCAACAAGATGTTGAAGCTGCAGTGTTCAACATGCCAGTGCTTGGTGGTTTCATCTGTTACTTACTCTAGCTGTGAAATTCTCATATGGGATTGTTTAGGCATAGGCGAGTATGGTATTTTTTTTTTAAGATTGGAGTTGTTTGGCCTCTGGGTAGGGGACAAATTTATGCATTCCGGGCGCCCGGGTTGTGATATGTAAACGTCTCGCGTTTCGCAACGCAGAGCCCGTGCCATCCCGGAGGTGGCCGTGAGACTCACTGTTGGGTTTTTTTGCTACTTTTTTAGGGATGCCCATGATGCCATTTTAGCATATTTTTAGCTTGGAAACTCATCCCCAGTTTTGAATGACAATCGAAGGGTAAGTCATGATAATCCCATCCCCGATCACAAAAAAAATATAAAAATATATATTTTTCAGAAACCGCGGTGGAATTGGAAAACATCTTTGGGACCATAGATGATGTGGGTCTGAAAAAAATTACGGGGATGGGAGGAAACATCTACCATTTCTGACTCCGCACATCACAAGGTCTTCGAAAACATCCGTGACGACGAGTATGAGCATATTGTCACGATGAAGGCGGGATTTTTTCGCTTGGATCTGCAATTTGGAACATTGACTGTACTTCACTGGGTAAGCCTGGTCGTGAATGGTGTGTTGTTCAGTTTTTGAGCCATTTTTATTAGGGGAAGACAACATCTTTAATTATGTATATATGGTGTTCAGTCAGTCTCTCAGACTACGTATGTTGCATGGTCATTCAACTTGGTGTTTGGATACCGGCTGCAAATCGAATCTAGCAATGCAACATCCTCATTTGCATTCATTTACATCAATTCATACAGAACAATTTTCCATGAACTTATATTCAGAATTTGCATTTATCACCATGGTTGATTACATGAAGGTTTTGCAACTCTGTGGCTAGTGCGAAAGATGAGCAGCCTGATTCATTGCAAATTTTGGCCAGGTTCGGACCTACATGACTAGCCCAGCCCGTTCCGGCTATGTGTCGATCAAACTCGCATGATGAATTTGCATATCTTGATGTACAGAATCTGTATGGAATACGTTTGAGGTATCTCCATATGCCGGGCTCAGCCCACAAGAGCTACTCTTCAACATCCCATTCCATGCCGCTGCCAGCTGCCCCAGTTTTGTCCTCATGTCAGCGTCAAACATTCCGCTGCTTCAAAAAAGGTGCATGTGGAGTCAACATTTTATTGCTCAAACATGCTCAAAATAGGTCCCCATCTTCCCTTCGCTGGTGACTCCAACTACAGTTTTTTCCCCCTCTGAAATTGGAAGATGGTCCCAAATTGACCAGCGACCACTGGGATCCACTGGGTCATGTGTTTCATAGAACAGGGGATCCCCAAAACCATGGGTTTCAATATTCTTTGTTTTCGGACAAGAGTTCAAGGGAGTTTCCATAGTCATGGGGGTACCCCATAGCTGGATGGTTTATAGAGAAATACCTTAAAAATGGATGATGACTGGGGGTACCCCTATTTCAGGAAAACCCACCCGGTTTAGGACACCTTCATGTCTTCATTTTTTTCAGCCATCCCCTGGGCACACCCACAGGGCATGTGCGGCATGCTCAGGCGTGCCAAGAATGGTGGGCCGGACGTGGACCTTCTCCCATCCCAGCCAGGACTGTGTCACCCCCGTGGCTGTTGAATTGGGGTGGTACATGGTATATAGGTAAGTATATGGTAAGTATCAGATTTATGACGGGGGAGTAGTGGAAAATTATGGAAAATTCATCAACCGGTACCATAAATAAGTATCAGATTATGACTATTGGGGGAGTACTCCCAATAAACCATGGTTGATTGTTCCAGGGTTGACATTCTTCAACGGAATTTGGCCGTGACATCGGCAAGTTCATTTCGATTCCACGCCGATCGCCCATGGCCATGACCCCTTATAAATCCAAAAAATCACCCCGATCGCCCAGAAATGTGGGACCCCAAATTGAACAGATCTACTAAAATCACCTCTGAAAACGGACAACTTTACAATTCCATGGTTGAAAACTGGTTTTTCACATTGAAATTCCTAGTTCATGGGTAAATCCACCGATTTTCGGTACTGATAGAATCACTTGAGAATCTCCCACGTTTGATGGTGTTTTTTTCGGGAACACTTGCAAACAAATTATAGGACATCTTTATCCCAATTCATTCGATTGGCATCTGGTTCCAATGGTTTCATCATCCAATTCGTGATTTTTTTGAGGGAAACCCATAGTTTTAAGGGATGTTTTGGGTCCCTTCAAGGGGAGAGACTCCCTTGAAATACGGACACGCAAATCTGGGGCTGTCGCAGGACACGCAACTTGACCAAAGATAGAGAGGTCGGAGGGGGACCTGGGACCATGTTTTCTCAGTGAACTTTGCGTTGTTGAATGTTTTCACTGAGAACATTGGGAACATCTGGGATAATCATGGATTTTTTAAGGATATTGGGTTTAATTGAAAAATCCAACTGAACATGGTTTGAAGAATGTTGGGAAAGTCATTGAACTACATGATCTAAATGGGGATATACATATAATATACATATATTATTATTATTATATATCATATTGGGTTCAATGGGATAATATCGGGATATCTTGGCTTTCTGGGGTGTTTCAATATGCTTTCTATGTCCGCTATGTCTCGGGTGCTGGAACAACCACTGCCGCAGCCGGTGTCACAATGGGAGAGGCGTGGAAGCGATGGGCTGATGACATGAATCGTTTGAGCGAATGAGCGCTGAGTGCAGTTCGATTACCCTCTGGTGAACTAACATAGCTATTGAAAATGGCCATTTATAGTGAGTTTTCCCATTAAAAATGGTGATTTTCCATAGTTATGTTAGTTTACCAGAGGGTACCCTCTGGTGAACATATACAAAAACTATGGAAAGATCCACCCATTTTTAATGGCTAAATCAACTATTTCTATGGGCCATTTTCAAGTTCGCAAACTGTTAAATTACCAGAGGGTAAGTTCCAAGTTTCATGGAGGTAAGCTCCCATGGGGGTTTTTGAAGCTGACCATTCTGCCTATTTTTTGAGATATCTGGGATGATAACCACCAACACGAAGTAATTTGGTAGAATGCGATACCTTAGTGGTAAATTACTTGAAATACTTAAGAATAATCTTGAATGTCTTGGGGCTTGCTGCAACCCCTCGCAAAACAGGCGTTACCGGGGCCTTGTTCAGGGCTACTGAAACTCGCAGGTTACCCTCTCAGGTGCGACATTTTCATGTTCCAAAAGGATGCTGGTCGCCCAACCAACCAGGAATGGAGGTGTCAAAAAAAAATGTGAAGTGTTTTGAATGTTTTGAAGTGTCAAGAAAGAATCGAACACATGTGACAAACTCTGGGATAAGAACCGTGTTTTGAATGTTCTGAATGGTGTTTGTTGCCAAATATGTTGCTGAAAAAACATGTGGCACCGTGTCTCGGAATGATTCGGATGCCAAGAATGATCTTGAATGATCTTGAATTCTCTGTCCAATCAGTAGCTCCCTGAAGGCAGAATTGTTTCTGATTCTTGCTTTTTTTCAGGCTAACCATCCGGTACTCGAACATGGCAATGGGAAACCTCCATTTATTATTTATAGTTGATTTTCCCATTAAAACATGCATTTATTGTTTGAGGACATTTCCCAGCCAGTCATGTTTGTATATGTTTGTCATGTTTGAGAACACCGTTACGGGAATTTCAACATCCGCTCAGTGATGAACTTGATATTGATGAAATGGGGCCATGGGGTCAGACCTTGTTGGAAAGCACCGTTGGCAAAGATCAACTTTCCAATCACAATCTAACCTCTTCATGTTTCCAGATCATGTTGTGCAGGCAAACAGCCTAAGCAGCCCTTCCGTTCTTTTCCTGGGTCCTGGGCAATCAAGGCATGCTTGTCCATTCCAAAGTCGAATGAACTTTTTAATCTCTGGTCAGTCGAAGAGTCTCCGCGGATGCGTTTGGGACGACTGGATTCGAAATCAGATGCCGGCACTCGCAAAGCAGACTGGAAGCAGGCTGGCTTACCCATTCGTATTTTGGGCTACAAACCAAGAAATGGAGAAATACATAGAAATACCATGAAATACCAGCACCGATGGGTTGAACATCCAATACTGCAATACAATCCAGCCAAAGGATGGGTTCACATCTAACGGGATTCCAGAATTGGGATGATACCTGAGCGCAAGCAGCATCAGACCTGGGTGAAAAATTGCCCAAATGCATTCCAAAATCATCAGTTATGAAATCTGCGTTATCTTGGCATGAATCTTGATATATATATATATATAATATATATATATGTATATATATATATATGTATATATGTAATTATGTATATATATATATACACTATATATATATACAATGTATATATATATATATGCATATGCAAATCAAGGTGGAGCTGGCGCAACATGTTTTGACCATCCAGCCATGTGGGCATCCTGAATCCAGTCACCAATGGATGACTGCGGGAGTTTTGGCAGATGGATTCCAAAAGTGCTGTGGGATGTTACCCTCTGGTAAACTAACATAGCTACAAAGTGGGGCCCCCTAGATAGCTAAGTTGGTTTATAACTCCAATTTCACTATGGTTTATGGTACTTATAACTATAGTTACTGGGGTTTATAAACCAATTTATAACTGGGGGGGCCCACATTGTATGGAAAATGGACCATTTAGTTCGATGATTTCAATGATTTCCATTTTCCATAGCCCATTTAGTTCGATGATTTACCGCGTTCACATATGCCAAAAATGGTTGTTTTCGATAGCAAACTGTTAAATTGCCAGAGGGTAACCAAAACTAAGATGGTATGTTTCTTTCTCCCAGCCACGGGGAAGATGCTTCCAATTCTACTACAGTACATGCTACTAGTATTTGTAAGCTGGGTCAGGTTGCGCCCAGGTTTGCGGATACTTTGGTCGCTTCAAAAAATGGTTTGTAGATGTTTGTAGTACAAGTTATTCAGGCTGTGGTGGGATGACTGTCCCATATAGAGGGCGTTTAGTTTTATGGCACATAGGTTTGTTTTGAATCTTGAATCTTGAGAGATACTGTGGATGGGAAACAAAAACCTGCACCAGTTTTTATCGGTGGTTTATCTTGATAGGTGGTAAACATCCCATTATATACTAATTATTTTAACCGGGGTTCATGGTCACCAATACTTACCAGCTGGTGTTGTCATATTTTGTCCATCCACAGGATCAATGCACTTAAAGTTGTCGTTGAGGGCGTTTTCTGCTTGAGAAAACGATATCCAGCAGCGCTCAGTCTTCAAAAAAAACATCATCTGGTTGGTGGCTTGGAACATTTTTTTATTGTCCATAATATATGGGATAATCCTTCCCATTGACTTTCATATTTTTCAGAGGGGTAGGTATACCACCAACCAGTCATTATACACTGCTTATTCGAAGAGTTTCTCACACGACTTACAATGCCATGACCGTAATTTCGAAACGTCAGGTGGATCATTGCAGTGAGGTAACCTTTGGTAAACAGTGCTGCAAATCAGCAGGGTAACTGAGAAATTTTCCATTGCTACCTTTTGGCACCCTTGGGTATTTCCAGATGGCGGCTTCCTGAAAATACACATGGTGAATTTATCATCGCCACCGTCGATTTCCTACATTTTTTGAATGAGAAACCGTACAAGACTATTTTTTGGATTGTTAATGTTACATGCTTTCAGAGATTATACTATGGAAATCTAATCTGGCAATTCATGGTTTTACTTTGGTTCAATTCCAGCTATTGAATATCATCTCCAAATTTATGTTGAGACGTGAATCTCTAAAACCAGATTAGACTCATGCTATAATGGTTGAACCGTTAAAGTACTAAAATTCATGGTTTCACTTATGTTGGAAGGGCCAACATCAGCGAAGCCGTGGATCGCATGTTTCGCCGGTTTCGGCTCAGTATACGCTCGGTGTTCGCCACACCCCCCTGGGTCGTTTTGTGCGCCGGGGGGGCGCCGACGAGGGGGATGGATACCTATTCAGCAAGGCGTACCGGGTCTCGATGGGGATGGATGTAAAATGCTTACTGATGCTTGCAATGTGGGGCCCCCCAGTGATGTTTGTTGGTTTAGATTCGCCCCAGTAACTATAGTTATAAGTACCATAAACCATAGTGAAATTGGAGTTATAAACCAACTTAGCTATCTAGGGGGCCCCACTTTGTAGTGTATTATGATGCATTATGTAGATTACACAAGGTAAGGCCCCCTAAATAGCGAAATTGACACATATAACTAGGCTAAGTATGGTTTATGGGGGATATGACCATAGTTAAGGGGGTTTATAGACCATTATAACCCCAGTTATAACTGGGGGGCATCACCTTGTATAGTTCATATAGCCTTTTTTTATGGGCCTCACCAACGCTATGATCCTCCAACTGTGGATGGTTTATACAACTCATTTTTTGGTAAGTCATTGTGGATGTCTTGCTGACGTCCCGACGTCCCGAAATGACTGTTTGTTATACCAAGACTCGCAAGATTTCTGTGTCCACTGGGCCAACTTTTCAGGAATACTGTACAATGTGGGGCCCCCCAGTGATGTTTGTTGGTTTAGATTCGCCCCAGTAACTATAGTTATTTGCGTACCATAAACCATAGTGAAATTGGAGTTATGTTCACCAACTTAGCTATCGTTTGGGGGCCCCACTTTGTAGCTTTTCTAAGCAGCCGCAATGATTCAAACATTGCCATTTCTCGCTTTTTCAGGTCGTCTGTGACGAGTTTTTGTGTAAACCTGTTGTCCGGGCAATGGTGGCCCGCCAATAAACACATTCAGATCCATGTAGATTCGAACATAAGTGCAGTACAGACAACCTGTTTTCTCCGGTTGGCTGACTGCCCCGGTTGTACCTGATGCTGCACTAAATAAACTGTTTTTTTTGTTCCGAGAACTCGCGTATTGCGTATTCATGAAACGTTAAATGTGCCCAGTGAAATCTGCAGTGGGCAATTTCTACAAAATCTGCAGTGGTATGATTTCAAGTCGTCGCATCACTTGAAACCTGAACTCCGAAAAAGCCTCATCTGGTTGGTGGTTTCAAACATTTTTTATTTTCCATAATATATGGGATAATCCTTCCCATTGACTAATATTTTTCAAGATGGTTCAAACCACCAACCAGTCACAATTAGATCAACTGGCACTGATGAATGGGACGAATTCTGCCCCCTACTGATGAACGAGTGGGATAATGGAACTGTTGCATATTATTACTCCGTTTCTATGGGCCATAAGTTCAGGGCAAGAATTTCATCAGGAATCCGACTTAGACTTTTGACAGACAATGCCTACCACAGAGTTTGGAGATTTACTGTATCAGTGTATCAGTCAAACCCATGTGGGTTATTTATGGTTGTCTGTCAACTAGTTTTACGATTCCTGCAACAATCTTGATTCTACATGGGTTCACCACGTTTTGGGGGCCCCATGGGGAACAACAAAACTATACACCAATTGGTTTGTTTATAAACCATGTGTTCTTGCAAAGCCCCCTTTAGTTAAGATAGCCCCATGCTTGATGTGATTTAAAGCATTCGAGTTTGTAGTCAGAACTTAGCATCAGCACACCAAGCTGTAGCACTGTGTATATATATATGATTATATATGTATATATATAATTATAATATACTGTAATAAGATACATCTTACATCCAATTTATTTCATCTTAAATCCCTTATTTCGTTGGTTCATTGCTCACTTTGCTCACTTTTTGACCAACGCTTGTGCCCGTGTTCGGCCTCAGGGCGAACACGATCTTCTGCACCTTTTGCACGGTGCTGGGCACCACGGCAGTCTTGAGCCATCTGTCGTGGGGACCCCGGAAACGGAAGTTCCTGGTTGGAGCTGGGGGTTGGGGAGTTGGAGCCGGAAACGGAACGGGTACATTGGGTATCCCCAAATGGCTGGTCTTTTTAGCTTAGTGATTTGTTTTCTTTATCGATCTATATGGACTATCTTGATTTAGTTGGTTGATGTCTTAGTCATTGATTGATCTTTAGCCAAATTATGAGAATGATGATGATTATTATTACTATTGTTATCATTATTATTATTATTATAATATTATTATTATGATGCTGATTATTACTATTATTATATTATTATATTATCATTATTAATCAGTGGATGATTGAGGAGTGGATGGAGGGGACTGTTTTTGGGCATCCTATTTTCAGATAACCCTACTTGGAAGTGAATCCCAGGCGTCTCGTAAGTTCGTTTATGTGGTTTAGAAGCCATGTATGACTGGGGATCGATGGGGACATGATGGAAGATATCATACCCTCTGGTAAACATACAAAAAACTATGGAAAATGGCCATATATAGTTGATTTACCCATTAAAAATGGTGAATATATATATATACATCATATATATATATTAGGTTTGGAACATGAATTTTATTTTTCCATCATATATGGGATAATCATCCCAACTGACTTTCATATTTTTCAAGATGGTTAAAACCACCAACCAGTATATATATAGATAATACTTCACCATTTGGGGAATCTACTGGGAATACTTTCTACTCACCCCTTGGGCAATTGATACAGAGCAATGAACAAAACGCCGATCTCTGACCCAGCCTGGGCATCATGAAAGTAGCCAAGTCTCAGGCTTGATTGCTTGACATTGGCCAGGGCTTTCCACTTGTCTAACACGCGAAATGGGAGAGATGTGCAGCGCCACATCCCTCATCCCAAATGATCTGTTGAGTTTCAAATGGAAAGATGTTCACCATGTTCCAGTAAGCCAGTAAGCCAGTAAAATTGTAGAGATGAAAGTCCTAGTCCAATATTTTTTCATCACATCTATTTTACATAACACACATCTATTTTATGATATAACACACATAAATTGTACTATAAATATATAATATATAATATAACATATCTATTTCACGGAGCAAACTCAATCACAGCCCGGATCCCGATCGATCCCGATCGATCCCGGCTCACCAGCTGTTGTTTTTCGAAAATAAACAGTGATTCATGCAGTCCATGCAGGGTATGTAGTGCAGAAATCTGGTTGGTGGTTTGGAACATGTTTTTTCCCATTCAGTTGGGAATTTCATCATCCCAACTGACTTTCATATTTTTCAGAGGGATTTTTCAGAGGGGTTGAAACCACCAACCAGTTATTCTCTCGCTGTCTTGAGGCAAATTGAGCAATGCCAAAAATCAGTGGTGGTTGTTCTAGCTGGTTTGACGGAGAGAAGCCTGTCATCAACTGGTTATACTGACTGGATCTAAGCGGTTATACTACCTGGACCGAACTAAGGGAATTGATGGCTCCATAAACTTTCTTCAACCCTATCCCAACCAGCAGGTAGAAGGGGAGGACAGGTTCGTTTTTTCCCGGCACAAATTTTCTGACTCTGAGGACCTTTTTGCCCATGGATCAGTTTGATGTGCGCACCTCTGGAAATGTGCAGCTCAATATGGTCCGCCGGGGCACGGGGGATGGAATATGATGGGACGGTGCCGGCCAAGATGTCCCTAACCAGGGATGGCAAGTTTAGATTTGAAAAGAGATTTCGCCTGATATTTTTTGGCGTTGGTTTTGTTTGCAACTCACAGATGGAGACATACAAGACTCGTACAAGACTTCATGAATAATGTGGGTAAAACAATGCTATAAACCACCCATTTGGGAATGGTTTATAGCACCTATAAAAATGTGCATTTGGGGGATGGTTTGTTATTGTTTTAACCACATTATTTTTTTTTTCCAAAGTCATTTGTTGTTGTGTTCGGGGCATGCCATGTGGCACCCTTTTTCGGGCGTACCCTGCACCGGCCCTTGACAAAGGGCCCTCACAACAGGATCAGGACCTTTGGCGCGGTCCGTGAGCATGCCAACACACTGCAAATAACATCAAATTGCTTAGCATGATCAATTACAAAAAGCATACTGATGTAATATGAATTAATATGATATAATCACATATAATTATTGTATGTCTATCATTATACCCTCTGGTAAACGTTTACATAACTATGGAAAATCACTTAATTTTCATAGGTAAATCAACTATTTCTTTGGGCCATGGCTTCTATAGCAAACTGTTAGTCATAACCAGTAGTCATAACCAGAGGGTAATTTATCTTCCATTACAAGTTGGTTTATAAAGCCCATGAACATATCCATTAACTAGTTCGTTATATCTACCATAAACCATAGTTAAGCCACTTATAAGGCAACTGAACGCTATCTTGGGGTCCCCATCCTGTATGATTGGGTATTATTTCCCAATAATTTTAAAGGATTAACCATAGTAATATAGTATTAGTGGTATCAATCCCATTAATCATCATTAATTATCATTAATCACCATTATATAATTACAATTATATAGTTAATGAACCATTATGAACACATCTGGTTGGTGGTTTGGAACCATGGAATTTTATGACTTTCCATTCAGTTGGGAACATCATCATCCCAACTGACGATTCGTCCTATTTTTCAGAGGGGTAGGTCAACCACCAACCAGATTAATATTTATATATATAGGTTAGTCAGTAACTATATCATATCCCATTCATATACCATTAATATCCATTATGAACACATGTGGATGTGGGTCAAAATGGAAGACCATTAATGGGACCACTTTTTTGTGAATGTCTAGTTTAGTATTAACATGTATTAACCATCCATAATTTTAAGGGGTACCTAATGACTTGACCCATACCCAATGGTCATTGTGGCTGTAATTTTCACCACAGCGTCATTGTGACTTCCCCCCATCTGAATCCCCTAAGTTGGTGTTTCCGGGACATGGCTTCACCGATTTCCTTTAAAAAAAATGTGAAAGAGTATTGGAAGGTCTTGAAAGTTGACTCAAAAACATGTTTTTTTTTTTAAAGGTCTTGAAAGTAGGCACTTTTTTATGACTTTTTGATTCATCAATATTTAAAAGCGTTTGCTTTTCGAATGGTCGGTCAAGAATTGTGGTACGCACCACTTTACTCCATAGATTTCCACCAGGTGAATCATAGCCAGTTGTTAAGAATCAACTCCATTGAGTTCGAGATGTCTACCATGTTTCCATGGTAAACATCATGGTCAACATCATGGTAAACATCCATTAAATGGTCCATTTATGTCATGTCGTGTCCCGGGCTGTTTTCCGGATCATCAACTTTTTTTACGGTCAGTTTCACCATGGTGAAACCACCGCTCAAACGGTGTGGCGTCTTTACTGTGGCTCCACGGAGAACTCTGCGAGGTGCACGACCTGATTCCGAACTCGCACCTCAATAGCGATCAGAGCCCGAAAGCTCAGCCGAGTCAAAATGGGGATATGATGATTACTGGTGATTAATGGTGATTAATGGTGATTAATGATGATTTACTGGTGATTACTAGTGATTAATCAATGGTGACTACTGGTGAGGAGGTGATTAATGGTGATTAGTTGTGATTGATGATAGTTAATGGGATTCACCCTCTGGTAATTTGTTACAGTTTGCGAACTGGAAAATGGCCATAGAAATAGTTGATTTACCCATTAAACATGGTGATTTTTCCATAGTTATGTCAGTGTCAACTTGGAATTCATAAACTTTGGCTGGTTGGTGGTTTGGAAACATGAATTTTATGACTTTCCACATCTTGGGAAGTTCACAATCCCAACTGACATCTGACGAAGTCATATTTTTCAGTGGGGTTGAAACCACCAACCAGTCATGTTTTCTTACCAAGTTGGGAGATGATGATTTCATGATTATGTTTTTTTGGGCTATGTCGATTCATTGATTCTTATTTTTTTTAATGATTCAAATCGGGGATATTGATGTGACTTCCGCCATGGAGATATGTTCCAAAATTGGAGCCTTCGCTTCGCCGAGGTTTTCTCTCCTTCCACCTGAACCACAATCTTTCGCAGGAGTTTCACTGGCGCCTCATCGGCAAACATAGCTGCGGAACATGGCCTATTGAATGGTTCGATGATTTACCCAAATATATGTAAATATTACAAAGTGGTGGTTTTCTCCATAGCTATGATAAACTATGTGTGGATTTTTGTGACAAGCAATTGATAACCCAATTGATATCAAAAAAATGGTGATCGGAACATGTTGTTTGTCAATCTCAATTGGGTTCAGATCAAATGGTCCGTTTTGGGATTGTAGCTACTTATCGACACTTTAATTTTGATTTTGACAATTCACCGTGAATACACATGTCCTACACAAGTTTATATAGACAGTTTAACTCTCAGCAGAAGATCAGAAAACCACTCAGATAACCGGCTTTTGGTTTTGAGTTATGATGTTGTTTCGATATGTTATTTGATGGGATATAAAGGACAAAACTTGAAAACTTCCTACAACTCCAGGTTGCGACAATGCCACACCGTTGAGCTTTGATGGGTGGGTTTACCACATTGACACACTACAAGGTGACTCTTCTTGGCTTTCATGATGTTTATGCCTTTCTTTGCCTTCTTTTACGCAGGAAGAGTGATCTTTGACGATTACCCTCTGGTTATTTAACATAGCTATTGAAAATGGCCCATTTATAGTGGATTTTCCCATTAAAAATGGTGATTTTCCATAGCTATGTTAGTTTACCAGAGGGTATTTTTTCCTCTTGGGCGTTCGTGTGGTTTGGATGGTCTGGAAGATCCGGAAGCCAACAAAAAACACGTCCAGCATGATACTGTCCAGTATGCCAATGAGTCCAAAGCACCAAATGGGTCTGAAAATGGGGTATACTCCCAATGAAATAGCCATTTAGTATGGATAATGATCAGCAAAACCATTGGGTGTAGGGATACACTATTTTCAGACAAAGCCAAACTACAGCACCAGTAAACCATTTGTTACGCATCTCACATGGGGCTAGCCATGACTAGGCTTATTTTTCTGCTTCTGAAAAAAGAAAGGCCTGTGATCCAAACATCTGAGTCACAGCGATGACAAGGTCTGATCTTATTGAAACCCTCCATCGATAGCCACTTGGATATGAGTTGTAATATGACGGGATATGTCAGGCATCCACAATACAGAACCAACAGAAAATGCTGTGAGGATAGCTTAAATGGAGAAGCTGGAAAATCCATCTTGTAGCCAAACGCTCCAGCAGCAACTATCCTACTGGTTGCATTTTTTTTGCAGATTTTTTCCCTGGTTTCTTACTTTTGGACAAGTTTCCCGAAGCCATCCCTTTCCATCCGGTCGAGGAATATGAACCAGTTGTTTCTGTACTTAGTGGTCACCTACAATGACACTGCGTCCAACATGAGGAACGAGGCGCCAGGATGCCAGGATGCCAGTAGCTGGGGGAGAGAAATGGAGAAAACATCTGAGCGTGAGTCACCCGAAAAAGGTCAGTGTGAACAGTGTCAACTTTGAATTCATAAACTTTCTGGTTGGTGGTGACTGGAACCATGGAATTTTTCATGACTTTCCATTCAGTTGGGAAGTTCCATCCATCCCAATTGGCGAACTCCATCATTTTTCACAGGGATAGGTATACCACCAACCAGCTTTGGCTCTTTGATTTTTAGGGGTACAAGATTAACATGAAAGCACCCCACTTTCGATGAACTCTTCATCCAGGGAAGATCATATGCGCAGTCGCCAGTCTATAAGGTGGGACTCCAAGATAGTGAAGTTTGTTTATACTAGTTGTACCTAGGTTCACTAGGATTTATGATGCACAGATATATATATATATAGAAATGTATGGTATATATATAATTGGTATCTAATACATAGAGAGATCTGTAGGTGATGGCTTTCTACCACCCATTTATAATGGGGGCCCACCTTCTGGACTTCAAAATAGTGTGTTTTTGATCGGTGGCATGGAAGTACTAGTCATGCAAAGTAGACATCGTTTAGGTTCCAGCTATATGTAGATATGATTGATAAATATGATTGATAGATTCATAGAATTGGATGATGGGAAAATTTACAGGAAACCCCTATATTTGATGGTAAAAACCATGGTTTCCTGTAGATTTTCCCTTCAACCAATCCATTGATAGATATGTTTGTATGATACACCCCCCAAGACCTACCTTTGGGATCCTTTGGGTATTTTCGTTAGTGCGAAAAGTCTTGACACTTTCTGCCAGCGCAGGTCACTGTCTACGTGTTGGGCTCAGAAGAGCGAAACGCGAGCTCCGTGGGGTTTGTTTGAAAATCGGCTAGCCCTAAATCCATTGGTTTATCATCATTTTTCCCATTGGTTTCTGACATAAAATGACGTAAAACATGACCATTTAAGCTTTTTGTATCCCCTAGGTTCAGACAGTCATCGATTTGATCAGCGCAATGCAGCTGTAACTAGGACAGCCGGATGAATTGGCGTCACTGGCCAAGCTCGGTAAGTTTTTACCTACTTGGAAACTCCGCAAGTTTTGCTTGAAAGGTATAAGTTGGTTGGTAGATGTCAAAGGATATGTATATATTAATGCAGATATACGCACATACTGATATATATATATATATATATAATTATACATAATTATACACAGAAATTGTTTATAGATCAACCTTATGAGGATTTTAATATATCAACGTGTCATGACAACGTTATGACTTCGCCGTCACCTGGATGGACTCAGGACAAGATCATCAGAAGTCCTGAAGCAGCTCGTTTCAAACAGAGGCGCGGGAGCCGTGGAGCCGTGGAGATTCCCAACAGCTGGAGATTTCAGCTGGGCTGATTTCTGGTTTAACCAACAAAAACCATGGGAAAACCCATAGGAAAATGGAGGTTTACTGTACCCTCTGGTTATGACTAACATAGCGAACTGGAAAAGATAGCCCATTTACAGATGATTTTCCCAACTAGAAACTTCCGTTTATGGTGGGATTTTCCAGTTCGCTATGTTAGTCATAACCAGATGGTAACGAAAACGCGTTGAGCGTTGGGGTGAACTCACATAACTCCAATAACTCACGAAGTGGTAGGTTTATGGTACGCTTAAATAACGAACTAGTTACTGGGGCGAATTTGTTAACCAACGTTCACATCACTGGGGGCCACATTGTAGGGTTGCTGGATGGGTTGCTGGGGGTTGCTGGGATGATGACATAGTCATTAGGGATTCAACCAAACTTTGGAGCCAGGGTAGCCTCTGGTAATTTGTTACAGTTTGCTATTGAAAATGGTCCATAGAAATCGTGGATTTACCCATGAAAATAGCATGGTGGATCTTTCCATATTTTTATGTAAACGTTTACCAGGCCGGGTAACCCTGGTATTCTACCGTATTCCCGTATACTCGGAAAATATCATTGGTCCAGAGATCCGTCGTCAGCCTTCCCAGCAGATTGACATCGGGAATGTACGGATTTTTTTCATGACGAGTAGAAGGTTAGAATGGTTAGAAGGAATTGCAATAGCAGGACCATGTATATATATATATATATATTAGTTATGATACTAGCTCTTGTGTATAAATTGCCCCCGCCAATGAACAGGGAAGTCTTTGGCCAAATCCTGAAATTATGCTATCACTTGGGAACCGATCAATCTGGCACAAATGCATCGCTTTTGCAGGCCTTTATTTCGCTGTTTTAAGGAGCAAGCTCAGCAGCTTCCCACATGCACATCTAAGTTTGTCTACATATACCAAGACGATCCCAGACGGAACATGGCTTTCAACAGTGAATAGATTAGCTTTCCAACCGGCGGAGTAGTGTAACTTCCTCAACCCCGTCAACCCCGTGACGTCAGGAACCTGATGAACGAGTATCCTTTGAGAGATCAATTCAGAGAGCTTCGTGACCAGAAGGCGCCAGTCTGCCAGTCCTTTACCGGTTGATGAAGGGTCCAGGGTCCATGGCTGAAGAGACTATCCATGATGAGATCAATGGCCATGCAACAGGAACCGATTCCTGAAGGAGGTACCTAACATATACTGTATAAGGCCGATGTAAGGGCTATGTTTGCGGGAATATCCCCACAAATATGGCCTGACAAATGGTACTAACGTACCTCCATTTTAGGATCCTGGAGATCTCCCATTGACAAGAAAGAGACCCACCAGCTATTCGAATCCACCGAAGAAAACCCCATGGATTGTCCATGCGAATGAAGCCATGGAACCAATGGTGGCGCCCTTCAAACAGATCGATGTTCTGGTGGAGTCATGTCAGACACCGGAAATCTCCCCATCGCATCCGGCAGGTGAGACTCCATGTTAGATATCGGACCATGCCCATCGTCGGTTTGATGTGGGGTCTCCCAGGGGTCGCAATTGTCTCTGAATTTTGGGGATCCGGAATCATCCGAAAAAAAGTTTGCAGGTGACAGAATTACGTCTTGAATATTCTTGAGTCCACTCATTAACTATTTTTAAACCAGACATGGGTTTACAATCCTTCCCCCATTGCAGGTTTATTTCGAAATGTTTACCTCATTGCATCCAGAGAATGGGATCAACAGTGGAATTTAATTGACAATTTGTCAGGCCCAGCAGCGTTAGGATGTTCTAGGATGTTCTGTTGGTCAAAGTGATCAGCACCAAAAATCATCGAAATCCATGGTTGTCCAATGTTTTCCATGATAGAAATCGATGGTTTTGCATACCAAACAAGGATAGCCATTCCGCAATTCTTTGAGCCATTTCCGACCTCGATCCTCCTCGATCAATCCACCAAGGCACGAGAAAGAAGTGGCAGCCGTGGATTTTCAGGTCCCTGGCCCCTCCTGGAGGTCTCTGGTGCTTTCTGGTTGGTTTTTGGTGCCAGAAACAAAGGGATCATTTTGGCTACACACTTTCTGGATGGGTTTCCACTCTGAAAAGTGCTGAAAACGACTTGATCCATTTTTGATCCTGATTCAATGGCCATGTCAGGTTCCGATTTATTGGAGGTACCTACCATATATAAGGCCCATATATATGGCCATTGACTGATGTTTGTTGTCCCGATCCGGACATGCTTGAATCCTGATGGTAAAATAAGGCTGGCGCTGGTAGAGTATGCTGATGTTTTATCGTCATATAATTATAATTAAAATTACAGGTGCAATATCCGATCAATAGCACAAACCCATAGGATCCATGGTGCTGCTATATATGGTAACATTTACCATCAATATACCCCAGTCATGTTAGCATATATACCATACATGGATCCGTGATGGGAAAGGGTTTCTTCCACATTGACCCTCAAACGGAGTGGCATCAAGACCGAGGACCAGTCACCCATTTCATCACAACTGGGAGACTTGCTGTAACATGGTATCCAATACCGGTACTGTAAGTTGAAACATGTTGAAACCCATGGGACCACCCTATTTCAGTCATGTTTTTGTTCATTTTTGTTGACTCACAAGCTAGTTATGCTAGTTTTGGAGGTATCCAAAAAATTGACCCATGTGCCAATAGGAAATCCATTCTTGAACCAATGGCAGTCGAAACCAGAAAGTCCACTGGAAGCCGGCTGATACTCACACTGGAAGCATCTGGAAGCCCTGCCCCAGCAGCTTTTATACATCGAAAGCATCGAAAAAATTCAATCCGAGCATGCCATGATCGAAACGAATTCATGTTTCATCCTTGGAGATGCTTGTTTATCGCAGCCGGGCAGCAATGGAGAGGATGATGCATGCGAATAGACTCTCCCCAGCATCCGTTTGATTCGATGATTAACCTTTCTTATTGTATAATATGGGTACCAAAACTAGGGGTACCCCCAGTCATCATCCATTTATAGATGGATTTTCCCTGAAATAAACCATCCAGCGTGCTATTGGGGTAACCCCCTTTATGGAAACCCCCACATCTTTTTCCAGGTCCCGCAATAAGTTTCCTCCCGGAAAAGACGACTGGGCACCACCAGCAAGTCTGGGAAAGTTTCTTCAGATTTGGAGATATGATTCCAAATGATTCCAATTTACATCAATTTACCATCCGATATTTATATCATATATATATAATATAACTATACAATTATATCATATGTATATATATATATATACAATTTGAGGCCCCCCAGTGATGTTTGTTGGTTTATAAGCCCCAGTAACTATAGTTATAAGTACCATAAACCATAGTTATTGGAGTTATAAACCAAGTTAAACAGTTAGCTATCTTGGGGGCCCCACATTGTATATATGTAATCATGTTTTTTGTTTGGGAAACCATGATATTTGATATCGCACCAGTGGGCTGCGATGACTCGGAACACGCGATCTGAATCATGGCGCGAGCGGCGCGATGGGCGGAGGCCCCGCCGAACAAATGATGAGGACGTGAACTCCACGATCGTTTTATTGGTATATAGGGATATAAACATATATATATAAACATATATATACATGTATATATGATATGTATATATGATATTAGATAGATAGATAGATAGATAGAGATAGATAGATGGATGGATGGATGGATAGATATAGATACATAGATAGATAGATAGATAGATAGATTGATAGATAGTCAGGGTTGTGTCACGGCAAATGATTGCCACATTGACATGGACATGTCCTCCTTTTTCAAAAAAAATACATTTTCCCACGATCTGGGGTGTTGGGAAGCTTGATGATAGTGATAGAATGGTGATGTACTGGGAATATTAATTGGTGCTGTCTGTTCACCAACAGTTTGTTCCCAACAAGGTGAGAGTTTCGCAACAATCATTGGGAAAAAAACAACTGCTAACTGTTATAAAATGGGGTTGTCTAAAAATGGATATGCCAGAATTTATCATGATTATATCGCGGACACACCACAACCTCGCCACAAGTTTGGATTGGGGGAACCTTTTTTCAGGCTGATATTCTTGGAATTCAGCCACCTACAAACGGTAAACCACTAGTTCTGTTGAATTGCCATGCAGTTACAAAAGGTAAATCATTGATTTCAATTTCAATCTGTGCTTTTCCATTGCCGACTTGCAATAGGATATTGTTATGCTCAACTCGTACCCCGAAAAAGCACCAACCATTCACCACACTTCCACCCTGGGTGTTGAAGTTGTTGTTTGTTATAGCTTTCATGGGTCAGTATGATCCAATACAGGAAGCCTCAACCAACCATTGGGCATGAGGGGTACGGGTGACCTGTGTCACTGCCCCAATGTTTGGTGCTGAAAAACCCCGATTGTTAATGGTGGAATCCCCTTTGTTGACAGTTGAGTACCTACACAAAGATGGATTAACAGCTATTTCTTGCCATAAGTTGGGGGTTCTTCACATCCGTAAATCGCATGATTTTGCTGCTTCTTGAGGTGCCATTTTCTGGTTTGTCTGAAAATAGGGTATCCATGGGTATCCCAAAAACCAATGGCTTCTTATATCTTCTTATCACTTCAGAAAATGAGACACCTTCAGCCAGCCACGCCCATGGCGCTTTCCTCAAAAAACGGGCCAGCGGCTACCCCCAGTCATCATCCATGTTCAGAAGTGATCTTCCATGAAACCATCCAGCGTGCTATTGGGGTAGCCCCATGACTTTGGAAACCTCCAAATGAAAGCTCCCCTCCAGGCCACCGTTGCCTTGCGTCACGCCCCAGCCCAAGGAAGCCCAAGGGGCATCATCCTTTGGGAAAGAGTGGATGGTTGCGAAATGTTTGCCCCAAAATCCATGGGAATTCCAGGATCCAAACGTGGGATTATCATGGGATTATAGTGGGATTATAGCCCGATACCCAAAAATGAAGAGATTTATGAACCCTATGGATCCAGCCGTGCCTTCTGAAAGGAAGTACGACTGGGGTATGATGACTAGGGGGTTAGCCGTACCTTCTCAGACAGTGGCCATGGATCCATAGAGATTGTTTTATGATTTATGAGGTTTTTACCATCCAAGGTGGTGCAGGATTTCGCAACCATAGTATCATGAGGATTCAATAGGGGTTGATAATATTATGCTGGTTGGTGCTTTGGCCAATTTTTCCATATATTGGGAATTTCATCATCCCAACTGACGAACTCATATTTTTCAGAGGGGTAGGTATACCACCAACCAGTTATGTGATATTCATATAATATCTTAAGGGGATTTCACCAAGCCTAGAAAGGATTTTTCACCAGCCACAAAGGAATATTTTTTTTTCATGGGTATACAATGGAATAATATGGAATCATTGAATATCAAGGGCTATACCAGGTGACCTCCCCCAACAGTTGTGTTTCTTAAGGGGCAAAGCTTAACTGTTTCAACGACCATCACTTTTTTTTGGTCACCCTTTGGCAGCGTTAGTTGAATCGTCATGATGAGGGTTCGCATGTTGCCAATTCTTGTATGACATGATAATAAATCATTCTATATATATATATGGGGTAACATACATATCAAATTATACATATATAATCATATTATGGTTATTGTATGAAACCATCCATATCCATTCTGGAAAGTTCATCATTTGGGCCCATTGACATGTGGTTGAGGGTGGGCTTCCCATACTGGATCTTGCCTAGGTATCTAAGTAGTACTGTGTAACGAGAGTTTGTGCGAAAATGGTGGTTGTAAACCTGTGGCTTGTGTTACAGTAAAAAAAATCGGTTTAAGCTGTTATAAGATCTACAGGTACCCAACTTTCAGAAAAAGCTATGGAAATCACCATGAAATCAGTGGGCAAAAAAATGGTGTAAATGAATGAAGGTCCATCTCCGCATATTTTGAAGGTTCCACATGTTCTGTTCAAAGGGCTGCATGACACACAAAAAAAACATGGAGACTGATCGAACACTGCAAGTAGTTGATCTTAGCTGGTTCATCTGTGATATCCCTCCAACACATATGACACGTAACCAAAGGTTGACGGATATTGAGGGCCTGTGGATCACGTTCTGCCAAAGGCATTTGAAATGCTTGGATTGCTGAAGTTGGTTATTTTTGCCTGTCCTGTGCTGAACCTCTAGCTTCCTGGCTACGCTGCTTGTTTTGGCTCCTGTGAACAAGCTGCAGTCAATGACGACTCGTCCAATACAGTAGATTTAATGATATCCACATGATTCAATGCGATTGCCCACTATCTAGTGGATATACTCACACGTATAACCATATCAATGTAACAGGTGTTGTGACATAGGCTTTCTTCCGTGTTAACTGTGTTAAAGTACCAGGTGTCTTTGCGGTGTGAGCTGTTGTATGCTGTTTGGGGAGCGAGCAAGGCCAGCAAGGCCACAACACATGCAGGTTCCAAGATTGCATAACTAGAGAAAAAGTCTTCGATTTTTTGAGGTTTTGGACAATTTTGGAGCTTCCGGATTGATCTGACTGACTGTGGTACCTTTTTTCAGATCTTCGCAGTCGCCGTTTGTCATTTCAGAGTCTTTCCCGCTGGTAGATCTCACCAAGATGGTCTGGGAAAAAAAATGACCAGATGATCCCATATTTCTGTAGCTGCGACCACAAAAAACATGTGTGATCATCAGGAAACAATATGATACTTGGATAATCAGGAGCTGTATGAATATGATTTGACACTATATGTCACCAAAAACACGACTCTTTGCTGGTGGATTGGCGAGTCATAAGATACAACCAAGTACACCTATGATCACAAGGTGGTACCCCACGCCTATTACTTAGTGTTGATAAACTCGGGCACCACCTCATCACCAAACCCATACCGGACGAGATTTCCATCAAACAAGCCCATGGATTATGTCGCACTTACTAATCATAACCATGGATTATGACATATTAACCATGGATTATGAGACATTAACCATGGATTATGAGACATTAACCATGGATTATGAGACATTAACCATGGATTATGAGACTATGAGACATTAACCATGGATTGTGAGACATGAACCATGGATTATGAGACATTAACCATGGATTATGAGACATTAACCATGGATTATGAGACATTAACCATGGATTATGACACATTAACCATGGATTATGAGACATTAACCATGGATTATGAGACATTAACCATGGATTATGACACATTAACTATGAGACATTAACCATGGATTATGAGACATTAACCATGGATTATGAGACATTAACCATGGATTATGAGACATTGGATTATGAGACATTAACCATGGATTGTGAGACATGAACCATGGATTATGAGACATTAACCATGGATTATGAGACATTAACCATGGATTATGAGACATTAACCATGGATTATGAGACATTAACCATGGATTGTGACACATGAACCATGGA
>Ga0126342_10003463_pt1:0-25000 | contig 26098 bp, 29 predicted proteins | sample Cyp1metagenome_FD_92528 | JGI IMG/M metagenome (GOLD analysis project Ga0126342, IMG submission 92528) | Coral microbial communities from Lord Howe Island, Old Settlement Bay, Australia - Cyphastrea 1 metagenome | ecosystem: Host-associated > Invertebrates > Cnidaria > Coral ...
ATAATATGGATTTAATATGGATGATAATATGGATGATAATATATATAATATGGATGATAATATGGATTTAATATGGATGATAATATGGATGATAATATATATAATATGGATGATAATATGGATGATAATATGGATGATAATATGGATGATAATATGGATGATTTAGGCTTTTCTTGCAAATTTTCTTTGTCACAATACCGAAACATCAAGTAATCGTGTTTCAGCTGTTATCCTCTACGTTAAAAATCGCCTCGCTGGCCACATGCAGTTCACTCTCCACGTCTCGGAGTTTGTGCCGCAGGCGATTACCTTGGACGAGTCGCTCTGCAGTGTCGAGAAAGGGTGAAAATGCCTATTTTTCGAGAAATATTCACTGCCAACCCATATTTTCCAAGTGTTTAAAGCACCTACAGCTTGCAGGTTTTTGGTGATCAACAATGTTTGACACCCACGTTATGGATTGTTGTTGACTTCTGACCAAATCAACTTGGGGTTGTCTGAAAATTCAATACTGCCGACATGAGTTTACATCTCCCCAAATTACGCTATTGTTGTGTCGTTTTACTACTGTTCAGGTTTTTGGGCTAGACTGATGATCAATATATTCATGATGTATTCATTTGTGTATTCATTGTTAATTATTCATTGTGTATTCATCTACCTGGAATACCGGGAATCCAGAATCCAATATTGCAAAAATGAACCCTTGCATGCCTATGCCTTTGCTCCAGATCGAGAGATTCAAGGCAGCAATGCAGTGGGGTACTGTCTTATCTTTGCCAGAGAGTGTACACTGATGGGCATGCATACTGGGCAGCCAATCACATGGCCATGTTTGTGCACAATTGATTATCGTATTCGCTATCGTTTTGTTATCGTTCAACCACCTCCACGCGTTGCCTGTTTTGGGATGTCATCGGATCACTTTCGCACGGGATATCGTACTTGCGTTGTAGTTTGTGTTCCCTTTGTCATTTTCTCGGGTCGTAACAGCATTGCAGACGGAAGGGACCGGCACCAAAGATCACATGCAGGGCACCGTCATGGAAACTCTTCTCGTCAGACGGTGTGTGGCAGGAGGATGAACTGTGGGCCACCATCGTTTCAACTTTGCATGAACAGAAAGATCTTCATCACCAACTAGCAATGAACTTTCATCGTGGGTGCGTCTGAAAATGGGCTATACGGTATTGCCCCTATAATGGCAATGTCAATAGGGAAAATGATAAACCATGATTGATAAACCATCAAATTTGGGACCTTGGGAATACCCTTAAATTTCCGTCAAAGCCATATGCCAAAACATCTAAAAACCTGCATGAGGCCATGGAGCAGCATGCTACATTTGCCCCAAAAATTGCACTTCTCATTCATCATCCCCAAATTTGTGTCCTCTTTATCGCTCAGGCACAAGACCTATAGGCGTGAAACGCAAGATAAAACGAAAAAGCCCCTAGGATTCTGGTGACCTGGTGGGAAAAAAACCCAAATGTCAAGAGGGTGGGGTCTACTTTTGGAGTTGACCAGTTTACCCTTTTCATAAAGACATGTACAAGTTCTACATGTCATGTCACCACCATCCAACGTCAAGTTCTGAAGGCTGTTTGACAAGTTCACTCTCTTATTTATTTTCTTGGAAACTGGCAGTTACCATTTACATCCATTTACCTACTTGTGTGGTTTGCGCGTGGGCCCTACCCGCGTAAGGACTAAAAAGGTATGGCAATGGATTTTTTGGGGGGGGGACCCTGGTAGAACTGTAAAATACAATGGTTTTGCAACTACCCCCACTCAAAAATTTCGCTGTTGTAATTATTTATTTACCGCAGGGGTAGGAAATTTTTTGCCTTACCCCCCCCCAAATATTCCAGGGTTAAAGGGGATAGAATGGCTAGTCTTTGGAAGAGGAGTTTTCAATTAGGATCTACTCTTTTCCTACAAATTCCTATGACGATCTGCACTTGTCTATTCTTCTGGAAGAGAAGTTTTCAAGTGGAATCTCCTTTAACCCTGGAATATTTGGCCTCTCCCGCTGCGCATCCAAGCCACTCTCCCGCTGCGCATCTGCCAGCTGAGCCTTGAAAACCAGACTCGTGCTGATAAATTGGCCCGTCTCAGAGAAAAATAAAATATGTGGACATACTAAGTCTATCATATCATGAATTATATAGTGAATTATCATGAATTATCCATCCAATGCACTGTGCCAATTGGGGTCAAACTCGAATGAGCCAACCTATCTTTGCACCCCCATCCTGGCCTTGCACCATACCCAATCTATGTCCGTTCGAATCTTTAAAAAATCAGGAAGCAACGGCAAAGAACAGTTGGGAAGTGTCCCATGAGCCCAAGACAAAAGCCGAGCCCCACGCCTTCAGAGCTTTCGCCTCCACATCTTGAGCTGCGAGCACTGCCTGAACAGTTCTACCCAGTTCCGCCCAGGTATATGGTGACGGGTCAACCTTCCCGGAAAATCAAGTAAAATCTATAGAACATGATAATATATATATATATAATATGTTAGTACATTAGTTGTTATAATAACATATAATAACATTCTAATGTATTACAGCTTGAGTATTGTATAAGAGTGCACTGTAATTATAAGAATTTGAGGGGCTCGGATCCAATGCGGGTTACATTTTTTTCCGGTATACCAAGCACATAGTACTTTAAGAATCTGAGGGACCCTGGAATAGGATTGCCAAATTCTTAAATTACTGTTTATATGTGAAGTTTTATGGGTTTTGTGGGATGGGAACTGAAAGGTTGCAATTCCCCTTTGCGGTTCCCTTTTTGTGGAATGACCCCTTGATGAAATGGGGCTTTGCAGATAAACAATTTTTCAGGCTCCGATTTTTTTTTTTCGCATGCCCCTTGTTAAATCTGCTAACTCCACCTCGTTACCTCGTTTGACCTCGCCCTAAATTGCGCAGATTATATATAATACACAACTAAGAATGCTCTAAGAATTTGAGGGACCCTCGACCTATTGTGGTGAACAATTTGCCTGCATTTAAAAATAAGAATTTGAGGGCCCAGTCAAGTTTTTGGATTCTTAACCAACTCTCGGGCTGTATCTTAGATTGTATTTTTTTATACATAAACCATAATCCAACATCCTGAGTGCCTTCGGACTGACACAATTGGGCGAGATATTGGGCAACTTTGGGCAAGATATTGTAAGTGTCATCTCATATATCAAGCAAATCACGTTCGACTGCCCCACTTGCGACAATGCCTTGCACACTTGTGACTGACAAACCAACAGCCGTGAGAGATCACTCTGAGAAAAGTAATTAAGCCATTTGTCATTAGCGATCAAATTTGATCAATATGCAGAATTAAAGCCCCATCTTCCACATGCAGAAAGTTGCAGAAAAACATGTTTTTTCAGCTATGAGTGGCGGACAAAATTACGTACTGCCCGCAATGGACATGGCCAAAGTAGGTGGTCCCCTATCGATTGTGAAGGTTTGTACTTCCATGCTATGTGCAAAAATTGGGTATCGGTAAGTGGGTGGTCCCCTATCGGTTGTGACTGTTTTAGCACATATTTGAAAATCCCATGTCCACTCCCCACTACTTTAGTCTTCCGCTAATTTTGTCGGTAACTCATATGTTATCCATGTGAACCAAAACCAGATGCAGAATCCCTACAGCATCTCGCTCCTTCAACTCGTGTGAGTCACGAGGAAGGGGTGGCGGCAAAGAACGAGGAACAACCCCTGAAGGTACGACCTGGGGATGCCACAGGCGATTTAAGTAGGGCTAGACTGACTCCGACCCAACATTCAAGCTTTTGCTTAGCTTTCCAGGAACCTTGCAGCTCCCAAAATTCCGCAGATACATCAGTCAAAACGCATTCATGTGACACATGCAGGCACCGTTGAGTCTGACACGGTTAAAGCCATCGAATTCAGATGATCGCCATCCGGAGCATTCGGAGCATTGGAATTGGAAAACCTCAAGGATGGCGATATCCAAAACAAACAGACTTGGGACTCTGCGGAAAAAATTGTCCTTGGCGAATCGGTCTTGATGATTGAGATGTGGTTCATATCTTAGCTCTATAAGGATGAAAACTATTGAAAACTCATCATGATCAGACCTATATCAGACCTGTAAACATGCAACTTCCTGTCGATTGTGTGAGATGTCAATTTATCGCGCTTGAGCATCTTGAGCCTTGAGCAGTCAATTGTTTGGATATGTTTGAATACCAAAATTTAAGGACTTGTGCTCGACCATTGTAAATCTGTGGATCTAAACCCCTGGCAATAGCATCCCATTGGTCTCCCTTTGCTAGCAGGTCAGGACAACCACTGTACTGATTCACCCATCCATGCCTGCTTATCCTGCTTCTCTCATCTGATACGGATTTCTCCGAAAAGGTGTTTTTCCGCAAAGTCTCATGGATGATCATCATCTTTCATATTCCCATCATTTCCCACTCAGATGGCTATAACTTGGGGGTGTTTCCCCGGCTGTTTCCCCCTTTCCAAAAGGGGGCCCTGGTGATCCCTGCCCCATCTCCTGAGCACTGAGGTGCCAAAGGGTTCCCTCTCGGATGGGAACCCCCAACAAGGGTTGATCCGGAGAAGATGAGTACCTGGAGCATCCCTGGAGCATCAATCCTAGCCGCTAAGCCTCCACGAAACAGTGAAAACTGCAATATGTCTTGTGTGACTCTTCTGAGAATTGAGAAGTGAATAAGTTCCAGTATGAGACTATATGATGAATATTGATGAATTATATGAATGTCTGCTGCATGCAGCCTGTTTATAATTGAGGGGGAACTGCATCCTTGGTGGGGCATGGTGCCCAGCAAAGTCTACTTTGTCAAGGATAAATTATATCAATCTCACCAACATTTTTTTCCGAACACTCAGCCACACTTAAACCCACCAAGAAACCGGATAAGTTCTTCCAACCGAAAGCTCAAATTGACTTGCATTTTCCTGAAAATAGGGTACCCCCAAATCCACTGGTTACTCATCATTTTCATTCATTTTCCCCATATGTTCCTTCTTCAAATGGTCCTTTGGGGGTATTCAACTTTGCCATTTTCCCCTGGGTCGCAGGGCACGTCTGGACATTTTGCACCTTGGAAGGTGGCGGACCTTTCGGCACGCGAAGCTCCATGGCATCTTCGAAGTCCGAGGCCGCCAGTGGATGAGGCTCCACCGGCCTTGGCATCGAGGAGCGGTTGATGTTGTTGGGATAGCTGGAGATATCTGGGGATATCTGGGGCAATCTGGGTATATCTATAGAGATATCCTGGGGATCCGACTTGTGGATTCTTTGCGATGGATCCTCCTCACCATCACAGACCTTGGCCGCGCAGCTGCAAGGGATGTGGCTGCATGACCCAATGGGTGGCTCCAGTGCCAGATGTGACTGTGGCGCCAACGCATCCTGCGAGCAAGCCTCGGCAAACAGCGAGTAGACAAGGCGGCTGATGCCACAAAGAATGCAAATCATGACATGGAGATTTAATAAATAAATTTGGACATTACTTATGATACTTAATGTCACAGTAACCGAATGGAGACTTCAGACGTCTGCGAGGAATTGTCATGGCAAGTCAATGACTTGAAGATACACATTTTATCGAAATTCTAAAGACTGGTGTTGGAATGTATATAGTTCGGAATTACTGTATCTACCCAACATCAGATCGTTCTGAAGCTGCGAAGCACATGCATGATGCTGCTGAATGGCTGAGCATGGCAGCATCCCCAAATGCACCGCTGCGGGTCTGTGGTGGCTGATCTGTGTTACAGTAGGGCTTTACTCGAGTTGCCAACGTTCAAAATTCTGTTTCTGGAATCAAACACAGAGCATGTGGCACAAATCTCAAATTTCAAATGTTCTGCTTGTCCATTCTTCTTTTGCGCAAGTGGAACCATTTGCCTTTGAAGCCAAAGGCTGCCCCGGATATATCTGCACTGCAGCATCGGGTTTGCCCTGGGTCTCACTGATTTAGGCCCCGATAGTTGACGACGAGAAGCGGAGAGTAACGCGCAACCACTTGGCATTGGGTTAAAGTGGGTATAGGGATTATATGGTATGGGTCAAATCCCTGGTGCGCCGGTGAACAACCAAAGATTACACATGCGAAGCGGGGTCCATATGACGGTGGACTATCCAGGACACAGAGAAGAGACTTCTGGATCTGAGACAAGCCAAACAAGCTCCAAGCAGGATAGTACCAGATAGATTCATTAGATCATATCAGATCCATATAGTCAAAACTGACCACTGATTCATGGTTGATCTTTCTATGATTCCATGTAACCATACGTAACCTCCATTTCGTCTATGAAGCCTCTGAAACCCCGGCAGGGTTGCCACTTATAGCCACAAGGTGAAGTTTTGCTGCCGCAGGTCGCATCCACTTTGGCCTCCGCAGTTTGCGGCTGCCTGGGTGACCCACATTGACCTACAGCGGTCAACAGCCGCGACAAATTAAACGCTGAATTCGGGGCGCCTGAACTGGACATCCTGCTCTGGTGACAACACGGCCAGCTCAGCTAAACAGGTTGCACATGTATGCACATGTCGAAATGCTCAATGCTCATGTTGGTCATGTTGCTGCCACACCCTTGATGGTGATACCATTCCCTTTCCAGGATCATGATGACTATGAGATTGTGATGATTGAAATGTGTTCAGCAAAATGCAGTAGATAGCATCATGAATCTGAGATTCTGATGATGAGTCTTGTGCTTAATTGTCATAAATTACTCTGTATCAACATGGTTGCGATTGTTTCGCTGCAGCCGATGAAACTTGCCCTGCTTGCTGGCTGTCTAGATTTCTTTCAATATCCAAATGTTTGTTCTTGTGGCAATCACAATGAGCTCAGCGTCGTCCAATTGGACAAAACTTCAGCATCTCCTGTAATGGGCGATTCGAAAAGGTTGGAGTTGTCAAACACTTAATCAATCAAAAGATATTCAAAGCGTGTCAAAATCGTTGACTTACATCTCGAGAACATTCAGCAAGTGCCTGTCGCGTCGCCAGTTCCGGATGCGGAACACGCAACCTGCGATGGCATTGTGCTGCACAAGAGGGGGAATCTGCTGCCCAAAGCTGGAGGCTTTGTCCGCATTGGGATGTACTGACTAATTGTTCCACAGAGTTACAAGGAGTTGCAGTACATGACTATAATATGTGCCCATCATCTTCTATTGTAAGCTGGCGTTTGAAGTTTGGTGAAGTTTAGTGTCTGTATCCTGTCTTGAGCAACTCTTGAAACCGAGGTCACCCTGCCTTCCCAGGCGGGCTGATGCAGGTCGCTCAGTCTCGGCAAAGCACAGTGATTTCAGACTGCACAGTTTCCCCACTTGGAACCACCATCCATTGGGTTGCCGACATCACTGCTTCGAAGCCGAGGTCCCTGAATAGCACCGGGCCATAAAAAGGGAGCGCGATGTGGCTCAGGGAAAGGATGGGATGGGTTTACTGTCATTTGCCAGCTGTCTTGATGTTTATCTGTACCATTGGTACAATGGTATTAGGGTGTTGGCGTGGCAAAAGCCTGGACAATACCCGGGGTCCACCGGGAGGCTTTCCCTGCTCGACAAATGCAATCAAGAGTCAAAAGGTGTCGTGACTTCCCTTTGACTCGCTCTGAATTTTAACCATTGGGCCATTGGATGTCAAAACTTCAGTCCTCCAGACCAATGGGATCCATAATGGGCAGGTCATATTTCACCACCCATGGTGTTTTTCACCGAGTCCCGGGCTTCATCCCGTGGCGCATAGCCAAAGGTGGCCGTGGGAGCTCGCCGTTGCTTCAGACCCGCTTCGCAACTGCGACCAGACGGGGGGACCAGGTGACCATCTCTCAACTAGGGATGCTCTGATCTCTGGGGCACTTGGGGCCGTGTAAAACCTAGAAGTGCGGTGTTTTGCGGGTTGGTTGCACAACAAACTGGTACGATGCGATTGGATGCTGGGAATGAAATTTTGGATTCCCATCCCAAGATCCTTGTTTCTTCCATTATGAAATATTGTGCAAATGCGCAAAGACTGCGCGACATGCAGTATGACCTCCCTCAAAAACGCACTTTTTCTCCGAGACCTTTCACTTCAAACGCGGCACAGGGAGGTAAAAATAACTACAGGGATGACTTGGCACTTTTGTGTGTGACGTCTCACCAAATGAGAGACAAGATTCACCCACTGTAGCGATATGTTATCTTTCGGCAAAACTAACAAGCCTGACCAACGGATGGAAGACTGTGGAGGCACGACTTCATGCACTCATGAATAGAAACGACAGCTTACTCCAAAAGTGCAGTGTCAAACCTGACCATTCAGCACGGCTTTGTGGATCATCCGAATGTTAAGAAGAAGTCCAAAAGCCACGTAGATCAAGCAAACCTGAAGGACTCCACACAGGGGACTTAAGTAAGCTGCCCCATTGTTCATCATGATCTTCTAGCCCAATCAAGCGAGGACATCCTAGCAACTGTGTAAACTAAAGAAGTGTAAACATGTGTAAAGTGTCCAGAGCCTCTGAGGCGCCAACTCCAAACATTCCGAAGACGCCCAAATGTTGCGCTGCAGAACTGGTGGAATGTTTCAAGTACTCATCTCCAGTGGCCTCTTGCGGAGCAAATCACATCAACTCACTAACCACTGGACCATTTTCAACATCGACTAGTGAGAGATTAAAGACAGTGCTTTCCACATCTTTCCACTCTGGTGTATAGTGTATACAGATGTGTACAGTACACAAACATCACAAACTACATGACAACATGATAAGTGGCACCCAGAACGTGACCATCGGGTGGAATCTGCCAGTGGCATCGGTGCAGCCGATGGAATCTTCTGAGGGCCACGCCCAGCAGTGACGTTGGGAGAAAGGGATGCTCGCATCGCAGTCTTCGAAGACTGCTCCCTGAGGGCCAGGGAGACAGCCACATGATCTGCCAGTGGAAATGTTAAAACATGTTGGAAGACAAGCCTGATTTATTATATCAACATTATGATTAATAACAAGCCTGGATATATTAACCATGTTAAATCATCTAATGTGACCTATGATGAATGCTAAAATATTGATTCATCATGTTTGATGCCAGAATTCTGATTCGTAGGGCCACGAACTGCGCCTTGTACAAGCTAGTCTCGAGAATACTCATAGCCCACATGATGGGTGAGCCATAGTAGAATGGCCTGCAGGTTCAGGGTTGATTTTCGTCAACATGATTGGTTCATGCCAAAACTATCGATTGATGGTAAAGTACTGCACAGCTACCGATAGAAACACAACTTCATCATTATTCATTGTATATTATATGCAATATTATATATATACGTACAATGTAGATCTCCCATTCATGTCCCTGGATGATATTAAATTCCAGACTACGTCAACAGGTGGAATGTAGCTCTGCAACTCTGAGGCTCCGACTTCCAAACCAACGGGATCTGGTTGTAGGGAATGACATATCCTACCAGGAAGTCAGCTGAAACGGGGCCATGGCAGCCATGGCAGCCATGGCATTGGCGCCTGAAAAGAGGGTCGATGGGATGATCAGTGGCATCAACACCTGCGTGGCATCAACTTGTCGAAATCAACACGAAAGTACTGGGCCCCTTTCAACAATACCACGCTACACATCGCTACACCACTGAATAAATGAGTCTTGGAACCCAATGAATAATGAATGCTACAAGACTTTTCTGAATAGGATCTGCGCATGCAAGTGTCGGCTTTCTCTAAAAAACATAGCTGCAGGAAATGAATTTCCGACGTTTGTTTAGTCGGAGAAGTGATGCTCCGAAGTGTCTGGCCAATCTATTCAGCCAGTTTTAAACTTACACACCACTTCTACATAATGGTTAATGATGGTTAATAATGATTGATAGTGATTACAAATGATTACAATGTGATTACTATAGTAATTTACCCAGATTAATGGTGATTAATCGTGGTTAATACAACTTTCCCTGCCAAAGGACAGATCTGTTGCCGTCGGCATCACGTGTCTTGGCACCAACCTCACTCGATATCCAAGCACGCAATGTCATGCGATGTCCAAGCTCTCCCGACATGTTTTTAACTATGCAGCAAGTCGGGGTTTACCCTCTGGTAAACTAACATAACTATGGAAAATCACCATTTTTAATGGGAAAATCCACTATAAATGGTCATTTTCAATAGCTATGTTAAATTACCAGAGGGATCCAGAGGGTACTTTATGATACTTTATTGCTGCACACATCACTGACATCACATTTTGAGCCATCTGGCAAGAGTTGTTGGCCAAACAGTCAAAACTGAGGTACCCCAATTCAAACAATTCAAAACAAAATGGTCTAAATTTCCAAAATGACCCATGCGTCTGCAGGTCACTGCCAAGTCTTCTGGGAGCGTGCATCTGCTGAGTTTCCAACAGCCGAACCAGCCGCACAGGCTAGGAGCAGGACCTACCCACAAACTGTCTCAGCAGTACGAGGGCAGTGGGAAGTGCACTGAGCTCATGGCCATGAAAGAGGTCATGACAAACACCTGGGAGGTCATCAATTTCCAAATTGGTGTTTTGGATAGGATGAGAAGTATGAACAACTGATGAAACCAAACAGAAACGGAGGAAAATGAGAAAACTGATTCACCAAAGTTGATTCAGCTCCCCAGGGTTTACATGTTTTGCGACTTCAGCAACACAAGTGCGACTTCAGAAAGCCATCAGAAACCGAGGCACACCAAAGCGATAGAATTCCATAGGCATACCGACCAGCCTCAGCCGGTCGAAAAGACACCTGGCCTTGAACATGCAAGTGGTCCCGTCATCGCAATCAAAACACTTACGTTCTCTATCTGAGTGATATATATATATAGTATTGTTGGTGTATTGCTATTCCCCATCGATCAAAATGATCTCCATCAAACCAGGCCCAAAAAACACCAATGATTTTGCGGCTCCCCAGACGCTCAGGTCCCTGCAAGTAGAGTGGAGTTGCCCATGCCTTGGTGTCGAGTCTGCTGAAGAAGGGATCTATGTCCACTATAATTGCTACATTTGCTACAGTCCTTAGTGGACATTATCTGAATGATTTGGACCCCAAGATTAAGATCTGAAAACATCATCCGACAAATCCATAGAAATCCCGGAAAGTCATTGGTTTGGTTTCCTTAGTTTCCTTTCAAATATCCTTTCAAATATGTTCAAATCATTTCAAATCACAGTCTCAGATTGCAAATCTCTTTCATACGGCCCATCCACATTGAAATATATTGAAATTGGGTCAAAAACCATCCACAGTATGCCAATTTGAGGTTGCTGCCAATGTCCATGGGACTTGCATGGCCAAAAAGCCAATGTAGTATGCCCTCAGCCAAGTGCTTGAGAGTTGCATGAGTTACAGGAGGAATCCATGGTATGGTTTCGAAAAATATGACCCAGCATCTGAACAGATATCTAATATCTCCAATGTGCGGAAGAGCAAATTCAAAGCACACCATGGAACCACGAAGCGAAAAACTGGAGCTCTGCCAGGGTTTCACATTGGTTTCACTTCAGTCCTGGGGCAATGACAAATAGTAGGGCGTAACCTTCACAAATCATCCAGCCGTCAAAAACACTGGGCTGATTGGGTCAACCGCAAGGCCTGGTAGACACCATCGTAGTATTCGCCTGGGCAGAAGTCACTTGAGTTGGCGGACAGAGAACAGAAGATGTAATTCGAAATGCAGAGCAGATATAGATGATATAATGATATAGTATGATATAGTAAAACCAGGTGAAACCATCAAAAAAGATCAAACAAGTACCTCCTGAAGGCTTTCGTGCCCTCCTTCACCATCTCTGTGAAAACTCTGCGAAATGGTCACTGCCAAGCCATATATGGATACACTGATGACAACCAATGCGCAAGTTTCATGAAACGCAACAGTAGATCCGGCCACGGGCAAGTAGGAGTACTCCATTTGCAATGCTTCGAAAAAGTTGGATGAATAGGTGAGGATACAACAAAATACAAAAACATTCAAACACTGTATCCAGCTATGATTTACAAACACTTGCACCTTTTAAAATCCCAAATGTTATGCTGCAGAGCTGCGCTTCAGGAGGCCCTTGGTCTGCTGAAAAGTTGCAGCTCCTGTACCCAGAAAACACCAGGGCTTTTGGATCTCAAAACTGATACACTTCCAGTGTCCAAACCATCCAAACCATCCAAACCCATCCACAACCAGCACAGTCACAAAATGATGAAAACATATGAAAACCAAACAGAACAGCTCCTGCGTAGAAGGATTCAATCAAAGGGTTCTGCCTCGGATCCACAGCGGCACTGGAACAAGAGGTGCATGAGATTTCATGACATGAGGATAAAGCCGCTAGCATTGTGAGCAGCAGAGCAGCAACACCTGTTTTGCTCGTCGAACGGGGCATCAAGAGACTTTGTCTTGTTGCAAGCCTGACCTTGGAAGCAATTTTTTGGCAGGGTCTGATTGCAAGACAATCGATAAAGACCCTGTGAGGAAGCAAACAATCCTCTCATGCATGCACAATGTGTCAAAGAATAATCGTTTGCAAGGATTGAGCTACTAGAACTGTAATGATATTTGGTGACAATAGTAGTCAAAAGTGGTTGCCCAATGATAATGGCACAAGTCCCAAGGAACAGAAATAATGGCAGTCGATAAGTAGATTAAGAGGTAGAAGTCATACAATGCGTAAGGATCTTCAAACCACCCACAACTCTCACTAATCCACGATCGATCCTGCTAAGCAGCTTTTTACAGCCTCATAGGCCCACAGACGAAAGCTCCGATCGTGCAGACCTTCCTCATCCTGGGCCATGCCAGCCATGTCATGGGCCCAAAGACCTTTTTTTCTGTTCAAGGAAATCAGTCTTCGCAAATTTGGAGACATAAGCCATCAGAAGCCATCAGAATGCATGTCCTAAAAATTGCATGTGCTGCTCATGAATACTTTGGCAGCATCGCCTTGTTTCGCTGTTTCTATGGCCCACAAATTAAACAAAAAATGCTTGGACAAACAGGCACGGCTTCTTTGATCCTCCCTGATTTCATTTTTGGTGATGACCAGAAAGGGTCCCACATGACCAAAAGAACAACCACTGGGGTGCCAAACATATAAGGCCAACAGCTCCTCAATGATCTGCAGCTTTTCACTCACCTCTTGGGACTCCTCCACCTCATACGCTAAGGTGGCCATTCTGCTACGCCTGCAGAGGATTGAGGGCTGTCCCAAGGATGGGGATGCTTGGGGGGTCTCTCTAACAATGGGATATGTACGCAATACTCAATACAAGTATAAACAAGGATTCACCATTGAATTGAACTTTTGATGGTTTGGAAGTTGGAAGTACCTCTTTTCTTTGGGCTGTTTCATCGCAATTCCGCCATTCCTGTTTCAACCACGGACAGCCCCAGACCTCCTGTCACTGGACTCATCCATTCCAAGCCGGCAAACGTCACAGCGGCATTGGAAGCCAAACTTCTCCTGCGGAGCTAGGCACAAGGGAGCTATCGGATGCGCTTTCGGAAGCTAGGAACATACACCAAGGCACTTAGAATTGAAAGCCTGTGTTGCGCATCAGGTGAAGAACTGTTCAAATGTGCCTCAAATAGCTTAAAATAGCCTAAGTCATAGACGCACTTGGCTGACCATAGCCAAGGGCTGTGATCGAATCCACCAAGTTGGCTGCCTGTCCTGAAGCATGTACTGCCGGTAGCTGAAGGTTCCTCGGGTGTCGATGTATCGTACGCAAAGCTCCTTCCCAGCAGAGATCTCGGTACAGGTGTAGACCATCATTTGCTGGATCTCCTGAAAGTTGCAACCTCCAAACTCTTCGTCCATAAATGTTCATTATATTGCAAAATAAAACCATTATCCCAATCAGAGGAGACATGCTCCCAAGTCAAATTGACTGCAGTACAGTACCGAGGCCTTGTTCCAACACAATCAAAGAAGCTAAAAATTGTCTTGATCATGTGTTTTGTGAGTGGAGAATTGAGTGCAGATGTCTCTTCTTAAGGAAAGTAATAATGTTCTTGTATATTCTTGTAACATCTTGTAACTACCTAATCTCCTTCACGAATAGGGCATACTATGTCCGTCCACTTTGAAGAAAAATTATGCAATTGACATCGCCATCGAAGCAGTCACCATGGAGTGATACAGCGTAGCAGGGCCTTGTCCCAGTGCTGCTCGCAGTTTGAATTGCAGGAGTGGTTGAAGCGGCTGACCATCTCGCACAACACCACATCATCAGAATCATCACTGGAGAAAGCGTTCGTCCTGCGATAGCGGCAGTGGGTGTGCAAAATCTCAGACTCATTGGGAGCCGCAGATGTTGTTTCCGTTTTTTTTTCAATAAGCAAAACCTCTTTTTGAGGTCTTCAATGATTGAACGGTGCCCGATTTTGTAGCAGGGACCTGTAGGCTGATGGTCCTGGTCTTACACAAGGCAATGAAGCTATGCAAATACCATGTTTTGTCTTCATGCCAAAATCGGAACATTATGTTACAACAATGACAATGGGAAACTGGCCAACAATCAAAAATTCATGTAATATCTGTATACATATATAATAAACATATTTATATATATATATATATAGTAATCAAGATATTATGATTGTGGGTCTGCGCTGCTACCTCTCGAGGATCCTGAGGATGCCTTCCAAAGACTTCTGGTCGGAGAAGGCATCGTCCAATTTATAGACCTTGTTCTTGATCTCATCAGAAGCCCTGTGGAGCATCATGGATCATGGGTACAAGTCTGACATAATCTGGCTACAAGTAGGTCTCAATCCAAGAGATTCAAGAGTTGAGTCTGAATGCACGGTTTCCATGTCCGTAGTTCAACTTTAAATGCTTTCCTGCAGGTTCAAAACATCTCTATATCAGCCTTGCAAATTGCTCTTCCACTGCTGTTTTCCAAGAGGTTGATGCCGCGGAAAACTGCAGTAACGGCTCCTCAAACCTTGGTGACTAGATCCTCCATCAACTTTGAAGAGCTGTATTATTTTGAAAAAATCCCACTGGCACACGATGCGCAAAAAAGGTTGCATGTCAGCACATGTCGGCACATTTGTGTTCAGATTCTTCAGTTGTGCAAGTCCAAACTGAAACTGAGCTGCAAGACCCTCTGGCCAGCAGCAATGGTCTCTACAGCCACCACACCCAAGCCTTTTCCATCAATCTCCACCAGTTCGCAAGACTTGGACAAACCTCTTCTTTGAAACTGGTGTCGGAAAGTCCTGTGCACAACAGTTGGTGTTTGGATGGAAGTGTTGGAGAAGGGATCAGAAAAACCGAAACAGGCAGCGCATGGCAGCGCTGTGTTTGGGTGTACAAACACATGTCCAGGTTGTTGCAGGTAAGAAGTGTATATCTATAATTATTACAGTAGTATTGGTATTATAATATATATATATAATACATATATATATAATTATATGTACATATATATTTGTACAGTATATATATATGATATATGGTTCATTGATGTTCATTGAATTTCCTGTGATTTTCATTGGTTTTCTGAAGTCCCACTCCTTGTTCCAGCTCTGCCTTTGTGAACCATCGCTGTCACCGTGAGGCACGGCCAGCCAGGCCCACCCCGTCGGATCCCTCGGATCCGAATCGGCAGCGCTTGCCATGGTTGCCATGGTTGCGGATTTTGAGCTGGGTTGCAACATGACACGTGATTGGAGAAGAATCCTTAATCATCTTAATATAATGTTGTGATGATTTTCTTCTGGGCCTTTAGGATCACATGAATCAGGAGCAAGTGTTCAATATCCAGATGAGAATTGCTGCAAAGGTAGCTGGCTATCCAAGGTGTGATTCTTGGGATGCTCTGAGAAAGTCAAATTTGCTGCAAGTTCGCGTTCAGAGGCAGTCAAAAAGAGTCTATAGAGCAAAGACATAACGAAAAACATGCAAAACTGTTGTTTTTTGTTCCTGTTGTTGTAGAGCTCGGGGACCATTTTCACAATTGTTCACTGACTGCATATTTCAATGTCTCTAAGCAGCATCAGCACAAGCAAACATTTCATCGTAGCTCTTGCTTGGGTGATGGCGCACAAAGAAACATCACTCCCTTGACCGGGAAAATGCTCTTCTGTGTATACGCCTCAGTTGCACGAGACTTATCTGCACAACGAAGACTTTGACAGGCTCTGCACAGTTTGGCACAGCTGTGGCGCACCGCAGCCATGTTGAAGAAGATGCAGCCAATCATAATGGACGGCGGCAAACGGGTCATGATCTGAGTGGATCGGATCGCCCATTGGGGCCCACGGGAAGTGGATCGACCGGGTCACTTTTGATCACCAGATGCTGGAGTCTGATGGCAGAAATGTGAAGAACACACCAGAAATCACTGGCTATTTTTTTTGAGATCCAGTTGAAGCACTAATAAGGTTGACTGTTTAGATATGTCGGGGGCCATGTGGGAGCCCTTGGGAGCCCTTGGGTTCCCGCCGGCTTGACCGTCCACACATCTGAGCCAAAAGTTGAGTTCCTGGCGCCACGGTAGAACCTATGGCAGGCCAAGGGCATGAGAAACTTACGCGGATGATCCATGATAATCCAGCAAATTTCCCATGCACACGAAGATTTTATCATCATCAACAAACATCTGTCCACCAATCAGCAAAGTTTCAGGATTCGGCTTTTTCTTGTTCTTGAAGTTCTCCAGCAATGTTCGTCGTGTCCTTGGCAGCAGGTCACAAACTGCAGCTTCGATCTTCCAGGTGCCCAAAGGCCCAAAGGCTTTGCAGCTGGTGTATGCTGGTGTGGCTGAGGCTGACGCAGAATGTTGGTTTGTTCCCAAAGTGTTGGCATGTGTTTCACCTGCTGAAATATCTGCAGGTTGGTCAACCACAGCCAACTGGAGGTTAGTGGGTACAGGTACAGCACTTCCAATGATCACACGCACAAAGTCTGGATGTAGCCAACGGTCATGATAGTGCATGTCATTAAATAATGGCTGCCCTGTCACAACAAGTCAAAGAGTTTAAGCATGTTTAAGCATGTTTATAAGCATGTTTAAGCTATGTTCTATTAAAATCATGGCGAAGGCAGTTGATTTCATTCATTTTCACCATGATCCAATAGAGAAACTCTCTCCGCAGCCTTGGGCGCAACTGCTCCATCCATCTTGGGACTCTTCCCAGCAGAGTTGCCGGAGAACGCCTGCAACTCCAAGCCGTTCCAACCCATGGAGCGCCAGAAGCTGTCCCCGACTGACCATCACTGACCGCACACGATATCATAGGAGAACATGATCAGTCATGATCAATGGAGCTGCATCTTCCTGATGTCACTGCCTCCCAGTTCTCGATCCACTTGCTGCTTTCATCCTGCGCATTGATCATCGGTAGATGTCATCTGTAGATGCCACGGTGGGATTTTGTTTCATGTCCGGTTTGGGTCAAATTTGGGCGCCTCTGAATCTTATCACTGCATGTCCAATGCTAAAAATCGCTAAACTGCCAAACTCTGAAGAGATTTGCCTGCACCACCTGCACATAGTGATGGGCTGGATTCGTCTTGTCTGGCCTCACGTGATGAAGGTGGGGATGTCGAAGGGTTGTTCAACCAGTGCAACACAGATTGCAACAGATTTCTTCAACGCCATTGGTTCATCCTATCATCCTTTTGCGGGATCGTGTTGCTATCTTTGCTCGCAAGATACACGCACCAAAGGCGAGCTTGGGCTCGTGTCGCAACGGGTCACATGTTGAGGGGGTCTATCGGCAGACAGTCCGCCATGATGATCATCACGCTTCTATAGCAGAAATGATGGCAGAAATGCCAAAAACTGATCCAAATGGAGTCCAATTGCTCCTAATACCATCATTACCATCCAAACTTGCATTAGTGGTGTTCAAGTCACCCGCATCCTAGGATTTCAACACATCACTGCACATCTGACACCCAAGTGGGTCCGCTTGACATGGGGCCATGCAGGGGTCATTTTTCCTGGCTCAAAAAAAGGTCATATAGAGATACAATGGAGTGGAACCAACATCTGATACAGTTATCATCACTTACAGTATATTATACAGTTTACATCACTTTACAATTTTATATACATCATTTTACATCAGTATACCCTAATATACCCTAAGGACTCGACGTTGCAGATCCGTGCTTGTAGAAGTAGCCTTCTGCCTCCAAGACCTCCGGGTTTCCAGAGACGTCAAAAAATATCTAGTTCACTCACAAAGCTGGGAAAACAGACCTGGTTAAACCATGTTAAACCTAAAGTGCCTACCCATACTATTACTATACCAGTTACCATACTATAGCCATACTGTACAGCCTGCAGGCCACTGGAATCATTGGAATCAGCTAAAAAGGCAGTCAAATGCTGACAACTTTCAACAACCTTCAGGGCAAGCAGCCTCCGATGTTTTCCTGTATTCCACTCTGTTGGTGGAAGCTCAGCCCCTGCAACTAACTACTGGTATGGTTGGGTCAAGCACGTCGTGCCGACCAGGAAGACAACCTGGCAAAACGTTCCAAAGCCCAATTAATTGAGCTCTCTAAAATTCTCTAAATAACATTTTGTCAAAGCATCTTTGGCGTTTGACATCAATGGACCGATGGACCAATGGACGCATCATGGGAATGGGCGGTAATGGCGACATGATTCTGCATGCACATGGTTGCCCACAGCAAAAATGCCGCTTGGACCGAGATAATCTGCGCCACAAATGTAGCAAAATTGCGCACCACATTTGCAGGTCATATGGTCACATCCCCTCCTTTTTTCGATACCTTGTCTGCAGCTGGGACACTGCTTGATGTTCTTCTCATTCATCAGTTTCTTCAGACCTGCCTGAAGTTCCAGAATGGGAGCGCCCCTGATGCGCAAAGGCAAGTAGCCCCCTTCAGCCTTGAGCCATTTCTTGCTGAGGATTCTTCCCTCAACGAATGAACCAAATCTGGCCACGGGCGATCCAGCTCGGATCGCTCCAAGCTCCGGAGAGGAGCGATAGATCACGCCACTGGAACTTGATCGAAGCACACTGTTGTCCACCTGCTCAAGCCACGCTACTGCTTTAACGCATTGATAGTTCGATTGCGACAACTGTGAGGGAACGTATGTATGATATTGTATGATTATGTATGCGTATGTTATGTTATAAACGTTGTAAGAATATTAAGAATTGATAAGACATAAAATGAAACCACAGCCTCGTGTTGCTTCACACCCTGACAGTATCAAAGCATCCAAACTTGTTGTGCTTTGCCATTTTGCCCTCACCCTGCCTGATAGGTTTCGACCAATGGCTGAATGACACGAACATTGCGCAAATGAGTGGGTAGGAAGAACTCGCCCACAGCTATCCATCTGTCGTTGAATGGCCACCCACGCACCGTTGTTCCCCATAGCACACAGGCGTTGATTGTGTCCTGCATTGAAGCGGACTTCCTGTAGAGGATTCCACGAGAAGAGGATCTCAGGGTGCAGTTGTCCAGTTTGAACGAAGGCTGCCATTCCTGTTTCGACTGCAAGTTCCGGTCATGTTCAGCACAGGACAACTCGTCATGCCAGATGGTCCTGTGATGGTTGCAAGTCCTCCGCCCACAGCTCTGGCATGTCATGAAGGAATTGCAGCTAAGGTCATCCACAAGTTGACCTATTCCACAACCATGGGCACACCAAACAAAGTTTGGTTCCTGGGAAAGGGCTTTTTGCAACAGGAAGGTATCAAGCTGTTCAGCATCGGCCGTGGAGCTTTCTCTTGCAACATCTGCCAGGGAGAGTTCTGCTGCACAATTTGGGCATCGGATGGCAGCTGATTGGCCCTTGCTTTGGATCTCCGTCTTGATGGTCTGCTTCATACAACTTCTGCAAATGTCCCGGACATGTTGGCAAGCTTCAGTGATACGACCTGGAAAAGCCCTGAAGCCTTTGTCTTCTCTGCAAATGATGCACTCCCTGGTGACCTTTCGCCGCTTCACATCCCTATCATCCATGGCGAAATATACTAGCAGGTGGAAGACACGCTGTGCACATTGACTCTCCGGCAATCAATATCGTCAAGATGGCAATGAAAAATCCCATTTCCAATATTTCCAGTCGGAAATCATCTATGAAATTCTATGAAGTATCTGTAAAATATCTGTAAATCAGAGGTAAGGTGTGTGTTATCATTCTGCTCCCTGTTCCAAGGAACCCAACATTCTGCCATGGACAGGTACGCCTTGGCGGCCAAATGCTGCGGCAGCCAAGATTAGCCAAGGCAAACTGACAAAGATAACAAAGGAATTGTCTTGCGGTGATATTCTGGTGATCTAAAAAAAACACTAAAATACCCTCTGGTAAACCAACATAGCTATGGAAAATCACCATTTTTAATGGGAAAATCCACTATATATGGTCATTTTCAATAGCTATGTTAAATTACCAGAGGGTAATCAATGTTTATCCAAGAGTTGAGAAAATCCGTCAAGACTGTCCAGGTGCCTGTCCTTTTGCAGATGCTGTGTGCTGTTTCAGCCATGGGCAAAAGAAATGACAAGTCTCCCTTCCAGCCATGTGCATGGAAGCTACAGTCTTGTCATGGCGACAGAGCCCCAAACACTGAGCTCAGCTGGTTGCACTGTGGGATCGTTCCAGAGAACTCTCCATCAAAACGGAAATCTATGGCAAAACACCTTCAAAAAGCACCAGGATCCAGTCTCAGACCTGGTGCAAAATTTCTACTACCATGGGTAGGTAGCAGCTATTGACAGTCAACTGCTTCAGCAGCATGGTGGAAGAGCCTCTCGCGCTTCACCCTCAACAAATATTGCAAAACATCTGTTTGATGTGCAAGATCGGCAGATCTCATGGCGGTGATTCCATAGTCATTGGCCTTACCAATATCTGCCCCTGCCTCCACTAAGAAACGGACCACCTCAAGGTGGCCGTTCTGAGCTGCCACTACCAATGGGGTTGAGAAGCCCCCGTAGTTCACATCGGCACCTGCTTCTACTAGGAGCTTCATCAAATCGACTCTGCCTCCCAGCGTGAGATGCCAGCCACATCGCATCTTCAACAAACACAAAACCGAAACGCGTGACCTGCATTCTTGGGGTAATAACCAGATTACTTCCAAAATCTTCCATATACATCCACGCAGAATATCCAGCTCAGTTTAGGAACACTCATCCCATATCCCATCCCCCTCCTTGCAAGGCAGCGCAGTACAAAGGAGTGAAGCTCTGGAAGTCGTGCTCCGACATCAAGGACGCAGCATTTGGATCGATCAGCTTCTCTAAGGCGTCCACCACCTAACCCAGGGACCAACTCATCCACTCCTTTTCGGTGTGCAAATGGGCAACATACGTAGATCTATCACGGGTAATCCCATCTTGCTGATTCAAACGGGTTGACTGAACTGAACTTTTGACTTTACCATCATCCCCCGCCTGAAGTTCATCTCCATTTTTCACCGCAGAGATCAGGTCCCTGGGGAAGTCGTTGTTGCAGGGCAGCACCAGGACCTGCAGCTCTGCTGGGCAGCCCATCTCGGCCCAACCGCCCTCCATGACCTCGCCGTGCTCACCGTAGAGGCGTTGCCGAAATCTGGGCGCACCCAGGACAGGCTGCAAATACACCTGGAAATTGCCAGGAAAACTCAAAGCCCATTGAAAACCCATTGAAAACCCATTGAAACCCCATTTTGATCCATGTTGGTGATCCAATGGGTGTTACCAGGAGCAGTTCATAGCAATTCATGGCTAGTAAAGAAATCGACAATAATGGATGCATATCATTGCACATCCATGAGTGAGTCATGCTGCTACATACTTTTGCGCGCAGTACTCTCAGCCGATTCAATGCAAACTTAGGATGAGTGTCACCATACAGTACTGCACCATCACACAAAGCAACGCACTGTTTGAACACCCCTCCCAAAGGGCGCATGTTTTTCGCATCATGTTCCCATCATTTTCTTCCCTGGTTTTCAGCCTTCAGGGATGCCACAAAGTCATGGGTTGAGTCCAGCTGATGCACTTGGGCTGCATCCAGCAGAGCCACGGTATCTCCGGAATGGCCACAGCGGATGTGGAGCATGGACACCGTGGGACGGGCGCCCCGACACGTGGCCAATGGCGTCTCCAAACAGCGGTTGAGATCTGTGAAGAGGATTGAAGAGGATGGTTATCATTGGTTATCCAATCCTGTACAAGTGGTTGCATTGCCACTATTGACTATATTTTGGTACTGTGGTGCCATGTGATAGCGGATACTGTACAGGAGCTGTGAATGATGTTGACTCCATTGATCTCAACGCTTCGATGTTTGAGCCCAGAGACAGCAAGGGCTGCCTCTCCATTGAGTCTGACGAAATCCAGGCATTACGTGTGCATGATTGTATCATCTGTAATGCCAACCCCAGATTAATAAACCCCTTGGCTGACTAATTGGGTGGGTAAAAGGGTGGGTACCATTTAAGTAGCAAATTATCAGTGTTGCGCCGGATGTGGAATCAATATGAATCAATAGACCAACTCAGCTTCCATCATCGCGCAGAATCCCGTGTGAAATTGCTGCGTGAAACTCCGCACCTTGCCGCTGTAGACGATGCGCCCGGCCTGCAAAGCACACCGGTGAAACCCCCAGAATCAGCCAACTTAGCGGTCAACCCGACGAACCCAGCACCACCTCCAACAGCAGTAGAAAGTCAAACTCGCTGAAAACGGAGTATGAGGGCCTCGACTTGCAAACAACACTGACACGGTGAAGCAAGTCAACTTTAGCATATTATGCAATCGTGGACCAAGCCACTGGCCAAACCGACTTGCCACTCATACATCGAACATATCTGAACATATATCATACCCGTACCCGAATTGTGTCGTTTACAAACTCTGGAGATACACCCATGACATCCAATCACATGAGAGCTTCTGGTAAGAGATGGTAAGAGATAGAGTCTGAGTGTCTGGCTGGTGGATTGCGGCAATCACAGTCACTCCTCGACCTGAACAAAGCCACAATGCGGCCCCTTGGCCATGCATTTCACAGACTTTGACATGCGGGAATTGTCTGAACAGTTGGCCAGCGACATCTGAACCAGGACCAAAATGCCGAAACACACAGAAGTGCAACAAAGATGTTCTGCCTGCTAGGGACTTGAGGACAGCCTCAGATATTGCTGGCGGCTTGCATGACAAACGGAAGTTCCAAAGCTTCCAAACCTTCCAAACCTTCCAAACCACCAGAACCAGTGGATATACAATCATAGTTATAGGGATTCTATCCCAACATATCCCAACTTATGGGGGCATTGCCATGGTTATTTCATGTTATTTATTCTATCCATTAACAACCCCAACCGCACCCCCCAGTGGACTCTTGGGAAGTTCGCTGAGGCACCGGGCCACCATGTTTGATGCTGCAGCCGAATCCAGACCACTGGTTGGTTCATCACAGAGCAGCACCTCCAACTGAGATGGTCTGATAGCCAGCTGTGGTGATACTGGATATATTATATCTACTGGATGGTCCAACAGCGCACCTGTGGCAGACCACCAATAATTGCCATGCCAACGCTCAAGCGTCTTCGCTCACCGCCTGCGGAGAAAATAGTTGGCATTGTTAATGTGGCATTGTAATGAGTCAAAAGCAAAAGATTAGCTCAGAAAAATAATGAACAATAGTAAGGTTTAAGCTTCAACAGAAACCTGAAGTAAAACGAGAACTGCCCTTTGTGTGTTCAACATTGGACAAACCCAAATCAATCCGAAATCATGCAGTCCAGCTGGAAATCTGATGAAATCGGAGCCTGAGATGCCACGCATCCCGATTTTCTCATCTCCAATGGCCTCAGGATCGCGACTTCATCAGTCCAGGATATATACCAAGCGATATCAAGCGCTGGGATATATCAAGCAAGACATTGTCAATATGTGGTTTCCATCATGTTTCCATCATGTTTCATCTTCAGGAAAAATGAAGACCTGATAAAAAAAATGCAATAGGTCCAATAGGTCCATGAGCTTTATAGTCCAGGCGAAGGCTGCATGTGACAGTCCCTGTGGATCCAAGCGGTATCGGCGCACTTCTCGATGTGCAACAAGTGGAGAACTTCTTCCACGCGGTTGTTCCTGTCCTTAGCATTTCAATGCATTTCGTATCATCGTTTCATTGCTCTTCTGGCCGGTTGCTGATTTCGGCTCCACAGCCAACTAGGACTAGGATCATCGTCTAAGTTGAAAGGATAGAATGTGAAGGGATTGATTGAAACCGCCAGCTAATACTCGTCGAGAATGATCAGAATGTATCAGAATGTAGTGTCCTGTCCTTCCACCGTGTTACATGCAGATCACGAGGCAGCACCTCACCACACTGAGCGCTGCTCACGCTCCGACCAAGACTGAGGCAATCTCAGCTCTGCTGCGAAGGACAACCTGCACAGTCCCAGCTTGGGATGAATTGAGCAATCCAAATCCACTTGCAGAAAAGATCTTGTGAGGCTTGGGTTGCTGCCCCATCAACCTCAACCCGGCAGTTTTCAGTTGGAATGCATCCCCACACGTTTCTTTGCCTGCCTTTCCAATCTGAGCCAAGTTGCATCTCTCTGGGAGTCAGAGCTGCCAAGAAGACATCTTCTTGTGGCACTGCCTAAACATTTACTGCATTCACTGCCTGTCTCTGAGACCACGTGCGACGACATGCGCCGCTGCCCGCGCTGAGGTTGGCTCGCTCACCAAGTGTCTCATCAGCTCCATGTTCACCGGCATGCCATTGCAAACCACCTCCACCATGGGCACATTTTTAGGCCGGAACTCCGGGCCGGAACCCACGGAAACCAGAGGTTCCTTCAAAGGAAAAGCCAACAATGAGACAAAAATTATCAACAACTATACACAATAATCACACAATCTTTCTGCAAAAACCCTTTTTCTTTAAAACATACTGGCCAATAATCATTTTAACACTTGTAAACGAATGAACTGTTTTCAATGCTTTCCAGCACTCCCTACCC
>Ga0126342_10003464_pt1 | contig 26097 bp, 15 predicted proteins | sample Cyp1metagenome_FD_92528 | JGI IMG/M metagenome (GOLD analysis project Ga0126342, IMG submission 92528) | Coral microbial communities from Lord Howe Island, Old Settlement Bay, Australia - Cyphastrea 1 metagenome | ecosystem: Host-associated > Invertebrates > Cnidaria > Coral ...
CATGCCCAAAATTGTATGGTTTTGTGGCGGTATGCAATTTTTTGACGTAGCAGCAATATCCATGATTAAATGGACATAATGGACACATGTATTAGACATCTACAGTATACACATATGATATGTGTATATATATATTGCACACACACACGTATTTATATATAGAGATTCACACATATGTACATATGTATATATATATATATATATATAATTATACATATACATACACATGCAGTCACATACATGGTTAAATCCTTAAATGGACATGAATGGACATTTTTGGCACTTCGCAACATGGTACCAGACGCACGGCAGTTCGGTGCCGAGGTCGGTGGTGTTGATTGTACAGAGGTCCCATTCCGGGATGGTCGTTCCATTTTTCAGGGCCTGCTCCCACTTGGTGGCGAACTACCCACTTAGTAAGTGATTCTAACCCCAGTTACAAGTGGAATAACTCTACTTATCCCATTTATAACTGGGGTTATAACCCACTTACTAAGTGGGATAATCCACCAAGCATGAATGGGAATCTCAGAACCCTAAAATGGAGCTCTATATGCTTGGCATGTGGGGATTTTCCCTGAAAAAAATGGCTTGCCCTGAAATTTAGGCCTTACATATGGTAGGTACAGTAGGTACCTGTACCTCCAATTTAGGTCGAAATGGCCGTTGAATGCTGTTTCCTTCAAAATGTTGCAATAGTTAGCAAAGCTGATTTACCGTATAATTGGGCCAGCGTTTGTGGTATATATATATTATAACTATATCTACAGTTAATGGGGGTCACAATCCAACAAACATAACTGGGTGGCACCACATTGTACGGGTACCACTTGAGGTTCTTTTGTGGTTTGGAAGACCGTCTTTGAACACCCAACCATGAGATGATGATTATCATTGACTTGAAAATATCTGGGACGTATGAACTGTGGATATGATCATGTTATGGGGATAGAATGGGATCATACATATATGGGATACTATGGTTAATCTATGGGAATAATGGGAATATATGGCTCTGAAAATGGGATACTATGGTTAATCTATGGTTAATCTATAATTAATACTTGGAATAACAATATATCTGGTTGACGGTGACTGGAACCATGGAATTTTCTGACTTTCCAGAAACAGTTGGGAATTTCATAATCCCAAGTGACGAACTCACTCCATCATTTTTCAGAGGGGTAGGGTAGGGTTCAACCACCAACCAGATTATTGTTAATTAACCATCATTAACCATATATTAACCATATATATATATTAACCATTGTTGTGATGGTTTTTTCAACCACCAACTTTGCCATGTCCATTTTGAAGATCGTTTTCCAGTGTGGCATGTCTTCCAGTTGCGTGGATTTGTGACATCTTTGCGTACTGAACTAGTCGCATTCTAATGCCAAGCTCCTAGTTTGGATCCATTTGTTTGGGAAAATATGATATGCTTACTGTAGTGAATACTCCAAATGAAACACAAATTTCTGGAGTTGCTGAAGACGTTTCTTATTCTCCAAGTGGTTACTCCACCATTTATCACCATTCGGTAATTCAAAATGGTTCTTCAATTGTTTGGTACTTAAAAATGGGTACTTGATATTTTTGCGTTATTCAACATGGTCCTTGCATGTCCTTGCTAATTTAACCATTTAAATTTATTTAACCAGTACTGGTTGGTGGTATACCTACCCCTCTGAAAAAGTATGAGTTCGTCAGTTGGGATTATGAAATTCCCAACCTATGGAAAAATAAATTCCACCAACCAGATTACTGTCATATTCCATATATGATATTGGGAATAATGTTCCAAACCACCAACCAGATATATTGTTATTCCAATTACTAACCATTATTAACCATTATTAACCATTATTAACCATTATTAACCCTAGTTTAACCCATAGTTTAACCATAGATTAACCAGGAAAATTCATGTTCCGAACCACCAAGCAGATTACTCGGTGAGTTGGTTGACAGAAAACTGTCGATCGCCAAAATGGAAGGGTACCCTCTGGTTATGACTAACATAGCCATGGAAAGATCCACCATTTTTAATAGGTAAGCCATCTTGGACCATTTTCCATGGCTATGTTAAATAACCAGAGGGTAAATGATGGCAATTATATGTGGATTTCATAGGATACACTACAATGTGAGGCCCCCGTTCGAGAACGCTAAGTTGGTGCAAATAACTCCAATAACTATGGTTTATGGTACTTATAACTATAGTTACTGGAGTGAATCTAAACCAACTTATAACTGGGGGGCCTCACATTGTAGGATACACTAGGATATGATGGTATACAACAGTATATAACAGGATATAATTATAGCAGATGGTATAGAATAAAAGCGATACAGTATGTGGCTGTGTCCAGAAGTAATACACAGCCCACAGAAAACACTAAATTCACTAAATGTTGATGGCAAAAATAGTGAAAGGAGGTTCTAAACCACAGGCACCCTTAAATTTTCTGCAAAGCCATGATGACAAAGCAGTCTAGCTATGGACAAGTTTCGCTCGTAAAAACGGGGTGATCTTCCACAGCTATTTCACAGCGATCTCATGACCATACGTCGTATTGGGAAACGGAAACGATCGAACGCGGTTATATGACAGTTGGCTTAAGACATATCAGGATGTATTTATCGATAGATATGTGTATATGCAGAAATTGTAGAGGTATTGTTGATTACTGTATTTGCAAAGTTTGCAAACAATTGACATCTGGGAAAAAAGTCCATTCCACCCGGAACAATTTATGTGTGATAGTGGGTTGCACTGAGAAGACCGAATGGCTTCTATTTGCAATCCCATTCCCGTCCCCATTACTTGATTGACATATGATTGGGAACATCTTGTATTTATTTATATATATAATGTGTATATATATATATATAATCATATATAATACATATATATATATATATATGTATGCATGCATGCATGCATGTATGTAATGTAATGTAATGTAATGTAATTTAATTTAATGTAATGTAATGTAATTTAATGTAATGTAATGTGATGTATGTATGTATGGATGTATATTCACATATACATACACAATTTTGTATATATGTATGTATATGTATCTATGTATATATGTATCTATGTATCTATGTATATATGTATAGATGGAAATATGTATATGTGTATACTGTATATATGTATAGATAAATATATCTATATGTATATGTCTGTATCTGGATGAATTATAATAAGGACTACACTGCAACGTCACTGGACTGATGATTAGTATAGGGAATCATCCCAAAATAGTCATTTTACAGATTAGTAAACTATAAATATTTATCCGGATGTATACAGTATATTGCATGGTAGCCATGATATGTCTCCACTTCGCAGATCACCATTTTTCCACCATCACCATCCGTTCTCGAGCTGGATGCAGGCTCATCACATTCTGCTCAGTCAAATTGCCGGATTTCAACCAGGCAACACACAGAAGTGGGGGATTTACCCACCAATTGGTGGCATTTAAATACTATTTAAATGGAGAAAAGAAGGGTTTAACCATTGAGTTTGGTCGCTTCCCACATTCATTTTTCCCAAGGTTCAAACCACATGTTTTTTTTGATTTGGATTAGTCTTCAGCCATTATATTTAGTGGTTTTTTTTGACACTTGACACAAGGTTGTTCGATATTTTTAACATTAGTACTGGGAAGACAAACGCCAGTCCCTTGACTGCGAATCAATTTCTTCGAGATAAGGTCAAAGAGGGTTCCACCTTATCATGTGGTCAAATGATTGCCACAGCAAGGTGGGCCCCTAGTTACAAGTAGGTCAAGTATGGTCTATGCTACATGTATCATATACCCTGGGGTCAAGCATCATTATGGAACAGAAATCCTAGGGAAACCATTGGGTTTCCATATCGAAACGTAAAAACCCTAGGGTATCCATAGCCCATGGTGTTTTTGCATCAATTTCGAATTGTGCGGGGGGGGGCACCACCTTGTTTGGAGCAACAAGATCATATGAGACCTAGCACATGAAACCGCCATTTATTCAATGGCCATTTCAGGATCCTAGATTGGAGGTACCTACCATATATAAGGCCTATATAAGGCCTATGTAAGGGAATTCCCATTGATTTATGATGGTTATAAGAACCATTTATTGGCTTTATTTGGGGGGTTCACCGAAATCGGGGGGCGGTCGGTGCTTAAATTCCTGCAAAAAATATCTCCCAATTTTGATTGGCTCACGAGGCATTTGTTTCGCCAGTCAAGCGTGGCTGCTTTGCCATGTTTATGGGCAGTGACCTAGCCAACTAACCTCTGGTAGACATACAAAAAACTATGGAAAATCACAATTTTTAATGGCTAAATCCACTATAAATCACCATTTTCAAAAGCAAACTGTTGGTTTACCAGAGGGTATTCTTTGTTTCCAGGGTATCCGATCTGGGATCGGGGGTGTCTCAAGAGCATCCCATGACATTTTGATTCCGGAACTCAACGGGTATCCAAGTTATGTGGCTTGCTCCATTTCGTAGATGGGAATGAAGTTAGTTGACTGATATTAGTTCGTAATTTATATAGATCCCTTTAAAAGGCCAGCTATAAGGAGTTGACTGATATTAGTTCGTAGTTTATATAGATCCCTTTAAAAGGCCAGTTATAAGGTTTGAAACCATCAATTAACCAGTGAACTAATCCATGGCCCATCACCATTCGGGGGCTTGACCGCCGGAGGGTCCTCCCACACCATCCCAGCATTTCCATGAAAAATAAATCCTATTACACCCCATAAACATAATGGGTAGATCCCTGAAACCAACAGGAGAACATGAGCGCTTTGCAGCCCATGAAGAGCAGTAGCCACCGTGCTGAGACTGAGCGTGACGGTGAGCTCAGGTGGCTAGGCGATTTCGCCACACATTTTGATGTGACTTTGACACAAGAAACCATGGGCTACTAAAAATCTAGAAAAGGGGATTGATAGGGATATATTGATGATATTTGATGAATTATATACATAATATAATATAATATAATATATATAATATGATATAATAGATAATATTTAATAATATAATACAGATTAGAATTTACAATATATAATTTATAATATTATATAGTTTAAAATATAATAAACTATATATATAATATAGAATTTAATGCTGAATTTATCATGTAGAATTTATGATATGTAATATATAATATTATCTAATATTACATAATATTATATAATATAGAATTAAATATAGTGTAATACAATACAATATATTATGATGCAATATAACATAGCACAAAATAATATAATATAGCCTAATCTAATATGATATGATTTAATATATTTATACATAGTATAGCATAATACCATATTATTTAATACAATTTACTGTAATACACTATGTATTAATTTACTATAGTATGAATTAGTATAATAAGATATACTATATAACAATATATCTTATCATGATATAGTATAATATAATACACTATAATTTATGTTTATACAATATAGTACAATATAATATAACACATTATAATTTAACATAGTATTATATAGTGTACTATAATTTCATTTATCATATTATATAGTATTTAATTTTATCTAGTATAATATAGTGTTATATAAAGTTGTATTACATTTAATTTAGTATATTATATAATATATAGTACATAATATAATTTAATATATTACATAAATGTTTATTATATCATTATATATATATTATAATATCATATAACATAATACAGTACAGTATAATATGATATGTTACTATATCATATATTAATTTACTATTTATACCGATACTGTATCTGTTTTTCGGTTGGGTCTAATCAGGTCTAAGCCAGGTTAAGGTGGGGCTCCCAAGTTGGAGATGTGTTTTATTCAGCAAATAAATTGGATATTGTGTAGGAAACTATCTCAAAATGTGGGAAAACCATGAAACAAATGTACTGTAGAAACATTAGAAACATCGAGTAAAACATAGGTGTTGATCCATGAAAAATGGGAATTTATAAGTGCCTTAACCAACAACTTGATGGGAATTATAGTTGATTTATGATAGCAGAGATGGCTTACTGTCCTAGGTCAACGATTGGGTTTATGGTAGATATGGGTTTGTCTCAATATATAGTAGCGCAAAATCTGTTGATTCATCATCAGTTTCTGTTCCCTATTAACATTGCCATGTGGAGGTCCATTTTCAGACAAACCCATATATCTAGGTAAATTATAACGACCTCACTGCGACCGAACCCTGGAATCATGGTAAATAAGGGAAATCATCCCCAAATGGCCTTAATTCAAGTTAGTGAAATTTTGTAATTTACCCGGATATATGAAAATAAATGAAAATATCAAATTATTTAATGTGGGTCATAAACCCGCAAACACAACTGATGGTTGCGCGCGCTATCTTTCGAAGAAATATAGATCTCATTGGCGCAAAGAAAGATGGATCGAACAAATATAAAGGTTGATCGAACAGTGCCCAAATTTGTTGGTTTCGATATCTTTACTGTCTCAAAAAACAGTTTCGCCGAAAAAAAACAAACCTTGATTTTGTTGGTTAAAGTCAGTTAGTCCACATTTTCGCTCGTCAAAATGCAAATGTGGAAAACCCAAAAATTAAACAACTCCCATTTGGGCATGTTCTTTAACAAACCCATATGCTCAATGGTGCTGGAATATTTACCAGCATTTGCCCGAACAAAATCACCCTGTTTTGTAGGTAAATATACCAGCACCATGGAGCATATGGGCATGAAAAGTGATCATCACAATCCAGTTGCTGGGAATCACAATATCCAGCCCCTCTACAGTTCTGCACCAAAATATACCAGCACCATGGAGCATATGGGAAACCATTTATTGTTGGTAAATATTGTCCCAAACAGTGATGTATACATGGTTTCCCATATGCTCCATACAATGGAAAACCATGTATAGGTTTCCCCATACAATAAATGTAGGTAAATATAGATTGTTTACCATAAAATCTCATCTATAGATGGTTTACCTATTAATAATGGTGATTTTCCAGTTCGCTATGTTAGTCATAACCAGATGGGACTAGTATTTCTGGTATTATTCCCATGTTTCACCAGTTGAAATCATCAATTTTTGCTGTTGAAATCACCAGTGGAAACCATTTATTGTTGAAACCATTTACCCTCTGGTTATGACTAACATAGCCATGGTATAGATGGCTCATTTATAGATGGTTTACCGTTCTTAAAAATGGTGGATTTTCCCTCGAAAACCTCCACGTCAGCTGCCGTCGGCGCGAGGTCGCCCCGGCAAAACCGCCCGCGGTCCCCTCGGTCTCCTCGCGGGGATGTGCGCGAGGAGGCGAGGACGGGACGGGGCGGGACGGATGGCTGGTGGGTGCCCCAGGTGCCCCGGGCCCCTGCTGGGCCCCCCCGTTCGATAGCTAGTTGTTGGTTGATTTCATTGAATTCTATGGTTTATGGTAGGTATAACGTACGGTATAACTATACTTTTTAGGGGGTTTATAAACCGACTTAAACTTATAACGTTTGGGCGCCCCACATTATAGAGAATTTCAGCATCATTTATAGGGGGATCTATAGGATTTTCATGGATTTTCACTATCAAACATATGGGGGGGGTCTTTTTTTATGGGGGATCTCCAAATCACCTTAGGAGTTTCAATACTAAAGTGCTCTAAGGACTTAGATGATTTGGGGGTACCTCCGTGTTTGGGAACCCCTACATGGGATATACCCAAATTATTATAGAGTATTTAACCATCATTGATAGGTGATGTTTAGGGTTTTTACAAACAAACATATATGAGGATGTAATTGATAAATGTTGGTTGATGATTATAATGCGAATGTCCGAAACCCAACAAGAAACCTGCCTTTCTTGGAGGGTTTATACTACGTGTCTACCATCCATCTATTATCTATAGTGATGCTGGGGATGATTTATTGGTGGGTTTACTACATTAACTAACCCACATTGGATTTAAAGCCTGTCTATCTTCTTTGGATACCATTGTATTGGGGATGAAGTTGCCACATGGCCTCTTGGGGTGAAAAGGATGATGTTCATATTGGCTTTGTCTAAAAAATGGTATACCTTCCAATGGCAATTTGAACACGGAAAATATTGAAAAATCATGGTGTTTAGGGAAAATACTTATAAATACTTATTCCGATACGATGGATATGATGGCAAATGATGGAGCATGGTCGGTTAAGCATTGACCATGACTTATCCATAAGTCCATGACCCGTTTATTCATGATACCTCTTCCTATCATTGGTTCATGATATATAGTTGGTTATGATTGATGGATTTTGGACAAGGATGGAGGGCAGATAGAAATGATAGTATCTGGAAAGTGCGCTACAAGGTTCTCTACCGAAGTTTCTGCTCAGAGCAGACCTGCGACAAGCTTGCTTCGCTCATCGCCAAACAATGCTACCAGAGCACCACAAGCAGGGTCACGAGGCGTGCTTGAATTTGTCTCCCAAAGGCTTTGAATGGAGAGGCAGAGACGAATCCTAGCTGCAAAATGCTGGAAAAAGGGGTCTGAAAGCGACATGATTGTCCGATGTAGCTTGATGCTTGACGTCAGAAAAGAAGAAATGCAAAAGTTGCCAACATGAGATAACAATTTGGCTGCGCGTGATGACGAATGTGAAAACTATGCTGGCAACACCACATTCAGCACCATATGATTTGGTTCAAGGCCCACACAAGGAGAGAAGGTGTTCGCCTGCTGTGCATGTCAATAAAGCAGTACATCTTCCTGGGGTAAGCGATATAGTCTTGGTGACTGACCGATCGATAACTGCGCGTCATAGATGACAGGGACCATCGGACCATCAGTTGCTACAGCGGACCTTCTCTCGAAGCATATCAGGCTACGAAGGAATGGATTCTTAATGAAGGCTCATGCTGGATCTCACAGTAGGAGTTTTTATGGACTCCAAAAAAGGAATCTTCCGCCGACCAATAGTTAGGGTTCCGAAAGAAAATGATCAGATGGATCCACTCAGTATTCACACCTCAAAAGAGGTTTTTCAGGTGAATTTGGCACAATGTGAGGCCCCCGTTCGAGAACGCTAAGTTGGTGCACATAACTCCAATGTCACTATGGTTTATGGTACTTATAATGAACTAGTTACTGGGGCGAATCTAAACCAACTAACATCACTGGGGCGCCTCACATTGCAGGTTCTGATGAACGGAAAATCCTTGCCCAAAAGTTTGTCCACTCATGGTGGCCCGTACCCCGGGCTCACAGGATACAAGCTGCGGGCGGGAAAAAAACATGCCATACTTTTTCTTCGCGAAAAATTCTGTCACCTTGATATCTACAGAGATTCTGACACGTTTGCCACACCAAGACTTGTTGCAGCCGCTTTGGACGACTAAGATGATGGGAATACTTGTTGAGAATTTAGGGGAACACCGGAAATCCCCACATGCCATGGTTTATCATCATTTTCCCGATCACCAATGTCCTATGTTCAACAAAGTTATCTAGATCCATTGTGTGAGGAAGTCCGACCGCTGGTGCTTCAGAATTTGTGTGGTCAAGGGAGTGATTCCCTTTTTTTGACATCCACAAATTGTGTGATGGCATGTCCATCTTACTACAATGATCAGTTAATTGTGTTCCTGATGACTTTGATTGTGCGTGTCCACGAATCGTGCGAACGTACATTAATTACATATAGATGATGATAGGTGCGTTTGTATATGCCATATGATATCATATGCATGCGTTTTTTTAGTGGTTAAGAAAAAAAACATTAATTCTGAGTAAAATTGATCTGATTTGCTGCATATCCTCAAGTCTTGGTGATCATATTCCAAGAACATGACAGTGGCGAGGCCAAAGGACAAACCACATCAAATCATCGTGCCAACGTGAATCTAACCTTTTTTGTGGTTCATCTCCCGCTGCAGGGATATGGTTCGGATCGAGGACAGAGCAAGCAAACCTCAGCGCCCTGGCAAGGGGTAAACCAACTGGGTTATGGCGCTTATGGCGGTTATGGTTTAACGAGTTTAACCATGTTTAACCATCAAACACGCCAGGGAATATCAGCCGATGGTTTGAGAATTGCAGCATATTGTATCCATTATCCAGGAAACTTGAGATATACCCTCCAGTAAATTAACATATACCCTGGCAGTCATCGGGGTTGGAAGATTAGTTTCCATTCAAAAATAGTTATTTTCAGGGTCTATGTCAATTTACCAGAGGATAAACAAGCAAAATATGGCAAAACTATGTGTAGCACTTGGATGTTTTTTTGTTTTCCTGAGGCCATGGCAGTTTAACCCTTTCATGGGGGTAAACTGGGATCAACACGGATAATGGATGCGTTACGGCTAGCATCAGCAACGGGAATATTAATCATATATTGACCATGAATAACTGGATATCTTGATTTCTATATGATTCATTTTCAGATGTTGATATTCAGGATTCATGTCCATTGTTCATATTTGGCGAATGGAAATTTGATAGAAATCCCAAAAACATCTGACTTTCCAAATATGGGATTTCCTAGTTTTCCTAGTCTTCACAGCATTTGATATCTGACCAGAAAATTGGGAAGACTTCGGATCATGGCTGGGGTGAACCAACTGGAGAGTGAACAACCACATGGAGAGCTGATTTTTCAGAACGGGGTTGTTCACCTGGGTGAAGGGTAGTTTAATAGAACTTCATTTGGAGGTTTCCGTTTCGTCATGCGGGTACCCCCAGTTATCATCCAGTTATAGATGGCTTGTCCATTATAGACCAACCATTTCGGGGATCCCCTATTTATGGAACCCCCCATTTGGTGCTATAAACGGGAACATTTACGAACCAGCTAAAGACGTTTGGCATGTTTCTTTTGTAAGGTTGGTCCTGATATGAGCGATCAGTGGAGAATTTTAGGACACCCTTTGGACAACGGCCAAGGTGGTTGATTTCCCTAGGCGAACTAGGGTTTATTGTAGACATATTGAACGAGAAAGCAGGGTAAATTTAATATTAAACCATCCCAATGTCGGTTTATTCTTGGGATGAATTTCAACGAAGCCCTCATGGCGTCACTGGGATGTGAATTATTGGGTTTACCACATTAACACATTAATCTGGGTAAATTATAACGACCTCACTGCGACCTCACTATAATCATAGTTAGTAAGGGAAATGATCCCCAAATGGCCTTAATTCAGGTTAGTGAAATATTACTGTATAATTTACCCCGATTAATTAGTGTGGTTTACAAGCCAACTCATAACTTGGTGTCTGACAAGCTTCGTGATGGGAATGGTTGGGGTGCCCATATCCGATACGGACCGCGGTGACCCTCTACTCAAGCCTTAAAGCCAAGTCAAGGTGTTGACCCATAAGATGGAAGACTCATTGATTACAACATATTGTAGAATCGTCTTGGAAGCTCAATGATATCTTCCATTTTGGGACCCATATTTTTTTGTGTCACAGTATAAACTTAGTATAAACGGTGCAAGCAGGGTCCAGTTGGAGCTATGACATGTTTGTCTCATGAATCTGAGTAACCAGATTTTTTTCGATACCCCTGGAACTATGGCGACCTAGCAACCCCCTCATAACCCTCACTTGGCAGCCGAAATTGTGAGTCATTGGGAGGTCACCTTTGTAGAAAAATCCACAGAAATGAGCCACGATTAGTGGGGTAAAATTCATAGTTAGTTAGTCATGATCATGAAATATATTAGTTAGTCATGATCGTTAGATAAACGGTTTTTGACATCTATTGTTTAATCAAACCATGATGAACCGGGTTTTCAATCCCCATGAAAACAATAGCTTTTATGGCTACTGTAGCCAGAATAGATTCACCTTTGTAGCTTTTTTACGCACCATTTCTGGGCACGTAAAACCATGGGCTTTTACGCGGAGGTGAGTCAACGGATGACATCTGCCACCTATGGCAGGACATGTCTGGGGTTTGCTTCCGTTCTGAAGCACAAAATGTGTCCGGGGATATTCATACTGGGTAGCAAAAAGGATCTATTGCTTCTTCATGGATAATCAATGTGAGCTATTCTGGTAATTTGTTACATAGCTCTTGAACATGACCATTTATGGTTGATTTACCCAATAAAAAATGTGATTTTTCATAGTTATGTTAGTTTACCAGAGGGTATATCCCAGTAAATCCCATTAGATCCCATTGATTCCCATTAAGTCACCATAAAACCCCATTAGTTTACCAGCGATGAATCATTTAACACTGTCCATCCAAGGTTTACAAGAGGGTAACCGATCAACAATCATTTTGTCAATGATATCCCCATATGTTAACACTTCATAAATCCACACTACAGTATTTGATGGTTGAATCCGCAAATTCAATCGCAATTCCAAAATTGATAATAACTATATAATCAACAAGGCTATGTTTTATACTTCTATGCCATATCTTTGTTAGTCAGAAACTCCATACGGCCTCTATAATTGATGTTTAATTCCCAATCCAACAGGGCAATCCAACGGGTATTGTAAGGAGTTGTAGCACCTGGTCTGTCAATGAATGAAGTGAACTCACCCGTAGGGAAACTGTGAGCCAACCAACTAGTAGTTCATAATATGGGATACAGGATGGGCCCACGTTCGATAACGTTCAGTTGCCTTATAAGTGGCTGAATTCTATGGTTTATGGTACATTATTTAACTATAGTATTCATGGGGTTTATAAACCAACACACATAACTGGGGGGCACCATCCTGTATGGGTTATGGGTATATGTTTATTGGCTCAAACTTGGCTCAAACGAATACCCTCTGGCAATTTGTTACAGTTTGCTATTGAAAAAATTGCACATTTAGTTCGTTGATTTACCGAACACTTAAAGATTGTGATTTTCCACTTCGCGAAGTGTAAACGTTTGAGGCTCAACGAGCAGTGGCTGCATCCAAGCTGCATCCTGGTTGAGAAATGTTTCTTCGGATCCACCATCGACATCGGGATACGCTTACCCTCTGGTAGACATACAAAAAACTATGGACAGATCCACCATTTTTCATTGGAAAATTCACGAGAAATGGTTATAAATGGTGATTTTCCATATGTTAAAGTGATGCCAGGGACGCACGGACAAAGTCCCAAGGATTCGCTTCAATTTGGTGACAATTTCAAATAGCTGGTATGATTTTTTACACAGCTATTGAAAATGGCCATAGAAATAGTTGATGTAAAAGGAAAAAAAAATATTTCACATTCAATCAGCCATTATTCCAATAGTTGATGTACCCATAAAAAATTGTGATTTTCCAAAGCTTTTGTTAGTTTACCAAAGGGTATAACAGGATTCACTAGCACCGCATTTGCTTCGCGACTGCATTCTGATAGCGCTCCCAAGTAGAGCTTAGAGCCCATGCGCCACAGTGGACGCCTTAGATGTGATACTGCGGATGGAAGAAATCCTGCACCAGTTGGGAACCATTAGGTACCTATGAAACACATTGAAACACTGTAAACAATGGGAATATAATGGGATTATAATGGGACAAAACACATTTACCAACTGGTGCAGGATTTCTTCCATCCACAGTATGTCCCATTTTAATCAATTTTATCTGGTTGGTGGTTTCAAACATGTTTTATTTTCCATAATATATGGGATATTTTTTCCCATTGACTAATATTTTTCAAGAGGGTTAAAACCACCAACCAATTATGGTTGTTATAAGAATGCAATCTGATGCGCAGTATGATATGTCTACCATAAATCATTAACCTACAGTGATTTCATCCAACTATCACACGGTACCCTCTGGTAAACTAACATAGCTGTAGGAAATCACCATGTCTAAGCTCGGTAAATCAACCAACCAAATGGACTATTTTCAATAGCTATGTAACAAATTGCCAGAGGCTATATCCCAGTAAATCCCATGAAAGATCCCATTAAGTCACCATAAAACCCCATTAAATCCCATTTAGTCACCATAAAACCTCATCATTATCCCAATCATTTAGTCCCCAATCATTGTTTTAGTGGAGACCGGACTCGAAGTGTCGGGAGGATGCTGGGACGCTTCTATTCGATGCATCTGGAGTTTGAGATCAGCCGAAAGGCGGCGCCCCACAGCTGTGAAACAAAAATGGGGGTACCCTCTGGTTAACTAACAGAACTATGGAAAATCACCATTTTCAATGGGAAAACTCACTATAAATGGCCATTTTCAATAGCTATGTTAGTTTACCAGAGGGTACACCAAAAGCTGGATGATTTAGAATGGAAAATTCTGTCAAAATGGATGATTTGGGGATAACCACCATTTGTGCAAAGCTCCAAATTGTGGATGACTAAACTTTAGTCACGTCCGTATATGTCCGTATTTTTAATGCTATTTTAATGCTAAAAACAGTATTGTGTTTTTATAAAAATGGGGATCATTTATTTACCAACTCTCTTTTGTTAGCATGTTTTTTGCATTTTTGGTGGCTGTTTTTTTCTGAAAGCCATCCTCTGGTGAACTCGTACCGGATGATGATCAGTCGGTTGATGTTTCTTTCAATGGGTTTGGCGTTTGATTTTTCAAATTGCACACTATGTCATGCCTCCAAATCCCATATATCATATATTACCAAGATCTGATTATTGTATATTATCGTATAAAATTTAAAAGGATTATTGAAGGATATCTACTTAACACATCTTAATACCCTCTGGTAAACATACAAAAAACTACGGAACATCACCATTTTTTAGCTGGGTAAATCCACTATTTCAAGGGCCATTTTCCAATAGCTGTGTAAAAAAATACCAGAGGGTATATCCCAGTAAATCCCATGAAAGATCCCATTAAGTCACCATAAAACCAGAGGGTAGCCCTATGTGTGTATAGATTGTATGATCTTGCCAGTTGGATGACTGAAACTGAAACGAAGCAACGGTCGTACGCCAGATTTGTTTAACGGATGTGTTGCTGTTGCATTGAAACTACACAAATGTTGGTGGTTTGGAACATTTTCCTGGTTAATCTATGGTTAATCTATGGTTAATCGAATCTATGGTTAATCTATGGTTAATCTATGGTTAATCTATGGTTAATAATGGTTAATAATTGGAATATCAATATATCTGGTTGGTGGTTTGGAAAATGAATCTAATATGTTCCATATATTGGGAATAATACTCCCAACTGACTTTCATATTTTTCAATATAGTTAAAACCACCAACCAGAACTAGAATTCTAGGATCTCTAGAACATGTTCAATCATAGCCACATACAATATTGTTGGTCATACATATCACCATGAATAACAATGATACACCTTGTTTTTACTACCGCGCCGGACACCCCCACACAAAAGAACATAACAACATATATTGACCATTGTCAATACAAATTGTAATAGTTTACAGCAATCTGATATATTTTACCAACATATATGATGATCAGTTTTGTTGTCTAATTCAACCTCTTGTGTCCCACAAATACGATAACCCCAACAGTATCTTCAAGATACAAGGTCTAGCCCCCAAACAATTGCTAAATTGGTGTATAGTCAGCTACGGTTTAGGGTAAATATAATCTATAGATGCTGCTGTTTGTACACCGGCAAACACAAATGGGTAACACCACCATGTATATATATATATATACATATCATTTGTGTTGGTCATTGTTTTATAACCCCAACTAAGGCTAGATATATCCACCATAAACACACTCCTTAGCCTGAAAATCATCGACTTAACTATCGGACCTTGGGGCCTCACCTTGTACAATAAATTTGGTGAAACCCCATTCTACATTGTAATTTTTGGTATATATAATATGATATTGAATATAATATATAATATACTTTAATATAATAGAATATAACGTAATGTATATAATATAATAGAATAGAATACGCGTATAATGTCATATTAATATAATGTAATATAATATAATATTATATTATGCATATTTATTTCATATATCCTCCATTCGTACTCCATATGTATATATACACATATATATATATATTCCTATCTAAAACGGATTTTGTTTGTGTAAACCCTTCTGGAAAAGCCTTGAAACTGGCTATGCCCCTGGGTGCAGGTGAGGACCTTCATTCGCCGCTTCACTGTCATTGTACCTTGGCTCTGGGAGCAACCAGTAACGAGTAGCTCTGTAGCCCTGGTGAACTAACATAGCCCTGGGATTTAATGAGGTTTTATGGTGACTAAATGGGATTTAATGGGGTTTTATGGTGACTTAATGGGATCTTTCATGGGATTTACTGGGATATACCCTCTGGTACTCGTAATTTGTTACATAGCGAACTGGAAAATGGCCATTGAAATAGTGGATTTACCCAGCTAAAAAATGGTGATTTTCCAGTTCGCTGTGTAAACGTTTACCAGAGGGTAGTAGCCCTGGTGAACGTAAGTCCCCGATTCTTTCCGGGTTTCCCGGGAGCAGATGTGTCCTCCTCCATGGGTCAAGATGGTCAAGCATCACCTTGTGGGGGAGATTTATGAACCATGACGAAGATACATGAAGAGAACGACGAAGACTCTGGTGTTGAACCTTTGAACATGTGGATTTACGATGGTTTTTAACCAACATTAAACATGAGTCAACTTTGAAAATAACCGGAAAAATCATGGCACGTGAATGGAATGCGAATATAACGGTATGAATACCCACTTGTGGCAGCATCCCACTTAGACTTAGTATGTAGTTGATAGATGTTGATAGCCCATAACTTGGGATATTCCACTCTTCTTACCCACTTCCCGATTCCCGGGATGCAAATCCTACGAATTTGGATCAGGATGGGAAGTGTTTTGCCACAGAGCGAATGTTGAAATGTTGATGTATCTCGGGTCTATGAAAATCATCGATGGCCATTTCAGGAACCTAAATTGGAGGTACCTAGCATAAGGCCTTTATAAGGCCAATGTAAAGGGATATCCCCAGAAAATATTGCCTTATATGGTACAGTACCTCCAATTTAGGATCCTGAGATTCCCATTGAAATCATTACAGTATTTGTTGAATTGGGTCGAAACATTATATTTGTTGATGGCGAGTTCCAACAGTTTGTTTATTAAATGGGAGCATGTTCCATGATTTGTTATTTGTTGCTTGGATCCAATATGTCGATGAAATCCAACACAATCTCGATATTTGTTGATAAGGAACCGACCAGAATCTAACCTGGGTAAAATAGAGTTTTTTGAGTGAACTCCCATGTTTTTCTGGTAAAGACCTTGAGATTCCCTAAACCTTGTTGATCAACTTAACCTCTGGTAAATTACATAACTATGGACAATCACCATTTCAATATGTAAATCAATTATCAATGAGCAATTTTCAATGTCGCAAACTGTAACAAATTACCAGAGGGTATATCCCAGTCAATCCCATAAAACCCCATGAAATCCCATTTCACCATAAAACCCCATTAAGTCACCATAAACCCCGTTAAATCCCATTCAATCCCATGAAAGATCCCATGAAATCCCATTTAGTCACCATAAATCTCCATTACTAACCATTACTAACCACTACTAACTAGTTAAATCACCATGGAATCTGCTTCTCAGCCGGGCGTTCCGCTTCGCTTCGCACAGATCTTCTTCTTGGTGCCGGTCTACTTGCGGTCCCTGGTGATTCCATGGCCTGGGTCCCGATCTTTTGCGTAACGTGGTTCCACCAAGCATGCTATGGGATAATGGTATATAGTATAATGGAACAAGATCTAGCCAACAATGATCAACAATCAACCATATTATCTATCTATCTATCTATCTATCTATCTATCTATCTATCTATCTATTTGTCTGTCTATCTGTCTATCTATCTATCTATCTATCTATCTATATCTATATATATGGGCAAATTATAACGACCTCACTGCGACCTCACTGTTCTCCCGAAGCCTGGAACCATGGTTTATTTTAGGGGAATCGTCCCCAAATGGCCGAACTATTCAGGTTAGTGAAATATTATGATTTACCCAGATGGATGTTCCACTGAATAGTAGTTTACTATGGTTTGGAATATGGGGTAATAGATGTAATATGATGTAATAGGGAAAATAACGGGATGATACTGGGATATGATTGGATTTACAATGCGGTAATCAAATGTGGCAATTGAAATCCACCAATTTTATAGATGATTTTCCTATATATGTAAACCAACACAGATTCCCATCATCAAACATGGCAATGGGAAATCCATTCGTAGAAGATCTTCACACTATTCTGTCCATTCACAATCGTTCCACGTCGAAATAGGCTCGTCCATAGACGATACTTGGTGAAATCAAAACTGTGCAACGTCACTGATCTCTCAGCGCTATACCAGGTAGGAAATCCAATAGAGTATCAGAACCATGTTGATCATATACATCTTGAACACAGACATTACCCTCTGGTAAACTAACATAACTATAGAAAATCACAATTTTTAATGGGAAAACTCACTATAAATGGCCATTTTCAATAGCTATGTTAGTTTACCAGAGGGTAAACTACTAGTAGTGGAGAGGATCCAAACATTATTCTGCATGCCGTTCAACCCATCCAAAAGAATTCTTGCCAGCCGGTTGGACAATCCTATTTTGCAAGCCCGGACAATTATATAATAACAAATTTAAGCCACCAATCAGTTTGATTGTACCCCGATGTTTGCTGACTTTGATCCACCATTTGCAATTGAGCAATGCCACAACCAAGTATATAGCAACACCCAAACAGACAGAACAACATGAAAACCCATACATTACAACTCTGGAGGTGGATATCGTGTGCAACCTCCTCCTTTGTTTCTACTGTCTCTATTTGGGCTTCGGATATTTGGTGTTCCAAGCGACAGAGATTAGGGATTGAAACACCAAACGCTGGCACCTGTCACAATCAGATTTGATCCACGTGTAAAGCTTAAATCGCTAAGGAATACCCGCATTGAATATGAGTGTGTGGGAAAATGTGGTTCAAAGGGTGCAATGTTTATCTCGATTGTGATGCTTATTCATGGATACCTATGAATTTATGAGAATTTAGGGGGATACTGTATGTACCTTATTGGTCAACAAACCCGTTTAGACTAGTTTGTTTCAATCCCATGGGAAGGGCCTCCCAAGTGATAAGTTGGTTTATTATTCAACTGTGTGTATATATATATACTGGTTGGTGGTTTGGAACATGATTTTTTTTTTTTGCATATATTGGGAATGTCATCATTCCAACTGACGAACTCATATTTTTCAGAGGGGTAGGTCAACCACCAACCAGTATATATCAAGTATAAATCACAGCTAGTCAATTTAGTCATCAACTTACCTCTCGGTTGGGTGGCCCTTTTGTGGATTTTTTTGGGCCCGGGGCCATTCTGTCCAATTGATTGGGGAAAGACCGTTCCCATACGCTCATCCCGTTCTGAACCAACCAATGGAATGACATGGAACGACAGAGGGGATAAGGTGACTAGCAGTGTTTTAGAATGACATATACAATATATTATAAATTAATAATAATAATAATATATATAATATATAATATTTCATATACATACAGTTGGACAGGTTTACAACAAACATCACTTCACATTGCAGAGTAGTCCTGGCAGTTCCATCGAGACAGGGGGGAGTCCTGGGCGACAGGAGATGTGTCCCGTTGGGCAGTAGTCTGCGAGCTCAGTGCTGGGGAAAACTGCCCATTCAATGAGGTAAAACCAATAAAGACTTGCATATAATATCATATAATAGTACAATATAGTACAGTTATGGCCCAACTAACACTTACTGTATATTTCTATGGGTTTATTTCATGATATATAACCTTGATTAGTTATAGGAGTTATTTCATAACAATAACTGTTAGCTGGGCCACAAGTGTAGATCGTATGTAGATTATGGAGAGGTCAATCTATGATTGATATCTGTGGATTATCCATTTATTTACATAAATGATACCCTCCAGTAAATTAACATAGACCCTGGCAGATGGGGGTTGGAAGACTAGTTTCCAAGAGAAAGTGACTGTTTTCAGGGTCTATGTTAATTTACCAGAGGGTAACTAATGAATAATCCACAGATATCTGTAATCATAGATTGACCATAACAATCAATCATAAACAATAATGATAACTCTCATTTATTTCCTATTATAAATTGACCTCTAGGAATGATAACTAATGATACAAACTGTATCGTAGATCATCTGTAATCATTCAATTTATCATAAATTGTTGAGTGAATATCTAAATTGATACATCATTCAATTAGGATGATCATCCACAGATACATTAATTTGCTGGGTTGATGTGTTATGTTCATCGATTTCCCAGTGGGACATCCACGAAATCCATCGAAATCCAGCCCTTGTCCGATGTCTTGCAGTGATAAAACAAAGAATCGACTCAATATGATTCTACCCGGCCTGGTAAACGTTTACGTAGCGAACTGGAAAATCACAATTTTCAATGGGTAATTCCACTATTAATTACTGGTTGGTGGTTTCAAACATGAATTTTATTTCCCATTTCATATATGGGATGTCATCCTTCCCATTGACGCACTCCATCTTTTTTCGAGATGGTTATTGCCCCACCAACCAGATTCTATTGTGTTGTAGTGGTATGTTTTTTCTTATGGTGATGATGGCAATGATTCAGGCTTATACCCAGAACTGGCATGACCATAGATATAGCATAGGAATAGTCTGAATTCGAAATAGTGAATAAGAACACAATGTTTCCCATAGAAGGAACATTTCAGTATATTTCAGTGGAAATTCGGAATACCCAGTTTTTTTCTATGGTCATACAAGGTGGTGCCCCATAGGTAGCTAAGTTGGTGCAAAGAAGTCCTATGGTCCTAGGCCCTAGGCTTTACGGAGGTTATATCGAACTAGTTAATGGGGATTATAAACCACAAACATACCTGTGGGGTACCACCTTGTACAATGTGAGGCCCCCCAGTGATGTTAGTTGGTTTAGATTCGCCCCAGTAACTAGTTCGTTTTAAGTGCCATAAAACATAGTTCTTGGAGTTATGTTCACCAATTTAGCTATCCAACGGGGGCCTCACATTGTATGAGTCATAACAATATTCTCTATGGAAACTGAACCTGGCGCTCGAGCCATCGAGCCATCGGTCTTGCCTCGGTGGTCCTAGCTGCCTGGCTCAGATGGCTACTCCGTGAACGTGGAATACCTGGCATTTCTGACATGTTGCCAAGTCGGTAAGCCCTGCAGTTATGGCCTAACTAACACTTATTTTTATGGAATGAAATAAGTCCTATATACAACTAGTTGGTTGCATTTCATGAAATACACCCATCAAAATAACTGTTAGTTGGACCATAACTGTGTTGTTTCCTTTCAGTACAGACCCCATCTTTAAGGTCTATGATAGATCCAGGGTCCTTAGGTAGTTGAGGGTATCCCTTTTGCAGGTCCTTGATTTGCTCAATCGATTTGCATTTTATTCGCAAAAAATCCCTGTTTGAGAAATCCAGTATGACTGGGGAAAGGGAATATGGGGGTTTCCTAGAATGGGTGATACCCAAAAATGGATGGTTCATAATGGAAAATCCAGCTATAAAATGGATGATTTGGGGTACCACTATTTTAGGAAACCCCATATTTTGGGGAGGTTCCTGAAGCAAATGCAAGAAGTATGATATCGATTGATATGGTATGTAACTGTTAGCATTGGGTGTCCCAAAGTTGGCAACAGTTCCGCTCTTGGGTGATTGTTCGTGCGCTGCCCACGTTTGGTAATTCCCCATTTTTTTTGTATCATCTCCCTAGAATAGACTAGATGAGACTAGACTAGATGAGACTAGACTAGATGAGACTAGACTAGATTTGATAGATAGATAGATAGATAGATAGGTAGATATATAGATAGATAGATAGATAGATAGATAGATAGATAGAAAGGAATGAAACCTGATTAGATTGGATCGGATTAGATAGGTAGGTAGATGGATAGAAAGGAATGAATAGGTATTTTTTTGTGCTAGAGTGATGTTTGCCTTTACTGTTGCTGTGGCAATTGTTTTGATCACTACTGTTGTTAATTTTTTGTTTACTTTCTTGTCTTTTAGTAGACGATTATTTGGTTCCTTGACATGTTTGCAAGATATCCTTCATGTACTGTACATGTAAATATTTACACGTACATGTAAGTACAAAAGTGTATACCGTATAATTACGTGTATGTCTATATATATATATATACTGTATACACATGTACACATGTAAATCATGTAAACACATATTCATACTCAACTTGGTTTATCTTGCCCATAGGATCCATGGTGCTGGTATATATGCTAACATGACTGGGGTATATTGATGGGATCCATGTTACCATATATATATATATAGCAGCACCATGGATCCGTCATGGGTTGGTAAAGCACATATCAGTCGCACTGTGGCCAGGGCCTGTTCTGCGACACCAATGAGGCAGCAATATTGAGGCGGAGATTCACGGGCGCGCTGCGCGGCGAGGTCAATATGTATCAATGGGATTATCTACTAACCATTAAATGATAAAAATCCCTGGTAAACTCATGGGAAATTAATGGGATTTTATGGTGACTTAATGGGGTTTAATGGGATTTTATGGTGGCTTAATAGGAAAACTAATGGGGTTTTATGGTGACTTAATAGGAATTAATGGGATCTTTCATGGGATTTCCTGGGATATACCCTCTGGTAAACTAAGAGTTTTCTATGGAAAATCACCATAGAAATAGTGAAATTTCCCATGAAACATGGCGGATCTTTCCATAGTTATGTGAAAGTTTACCAGAGGGTAAATCAATCATCTAACCCCTGAAACATGTTTTTTCTCCAAGCACGGTGGCTTAAACCACTGACTAAGCACGTATTTCCTTTGAATTTTGTGGGTATGGTGACAGCGGGAAACAGGTGGTTTTGTTACAGCGGATTTGCACTGGCCATGCATAGCTGGGACCGCCCAAAAACCACCGCTATACTGAGATGCTATAGCTACGCTGCACAAAATAAATCTGAACTAGTTCCGTATTCTAAATAGAAACTTAAAACATGAAAGCCTGATAGCCGGTTGGTGAAAATTTCCCTGCTCTTGGCCAGTGATTTTTCATCATTGATGAAGAATCACCGTTTCTGTCCATCCGATGGCTCATCTACAATGTGAGGCCCCCCAGCTATAAGTTGGTTTAGATTCGCCCCAGTAACTAGTTCGTTATAAGTACCATAAACCATAGTTATTGGAGTTATGTTCACCAACTTAGCTATCGAACGGGGGCCTCACATTGTATTTTTTGTTTTTGATGGTTTAAACACTTTAAACCACTACTTTTTGGGTCAAAATATGTCAACATCAACTAATTCCGAGCGCCAATCTTCCACCAATGGGTTTTGCTACCATTGACCCTCTGGTTTTGTCAAAATAGCTATTGAAAATACACCATTGAAATAGTTGATTTACCTATTCAAAATTGTGATTTTCTATGATTTTATACACTTATGTAAACGTTTACTAGAGGGTATATCCATGAAACGCTTCTCCAAATTGAGCCCCCTGACCCCATAGGATTCATGTGGTTTCGTTTGGTGACCAATGGTCAGCATCCGTAGTGTCGAGGTTTTTGACATTGGGGAGACAAAAAACATGTTGTTTTGTTTGGGGTAATTTTCAAATTAAATGAATCCCATATTCTGAAATGGCATTTTTGGATACAGGGTTTCCCATGGTTTCCCTATCCCATAGGATCCATGGTGCTGGTATATATGCTCACATGACTGGGGTATATTGATGGGATCCATGCCACACCATATATAGCAGCACCATGGATCCGTCATGGGTATTGTTTTACCAGTTCTACAATGTGAGGCCCCCCAGTGATGCTAGTTGCTTTAGATTCGCCCCAGCAACTAGTTCGTTATAAGTACCATAAACCATAGTGAAATTGGAGTTATGTTCACCAACTTAGCGTTCTCGAACGGGGGCCTCACATTGTACTATTGGTTCTCATTATATTCCATTATTATCCATTATTAAAATTCAGCCAGATATATATATATAGATATGCTATCCAACGGGGGCCTCACATTGTAGGTCAAAATCGCGAGATTTCCCCAGTGGAGGTTCGAAGCGCGCTTCACGGCAGTCATCATCGCTCTACCGGCGGCGTCGGTTCGATGTCCCAGATGTGGATGATCGAGTTGGCCGTGGCCACGGCCAAGGCCGTGGCCACGGTAAACCTTAAGGATGGACAGTGTTAAATGATAAAAATCCCTGGTAAAGTCATGGGAATTTAATGGGATTTTATGGTGATTTCATGGGATTTCATGGGATTTACTGGGATATACCCTCTGGTAAACTAAGAGTTTGCTATGGAAAACCACCCATTTTAAGAGGTAAACCAACTATCAATGGCCATTTTCAGCTATATTGAATTAGAGGGTAACCATAAAAAGGTGGGTTAAGGACCATGAAATTCTGGTGATTTTTTTCGTTGGTGCAAATTACAACCTGGTGGCAATGAAATATGTCAAACGGTGGAACAGTTCTGGGGAAACTTTGGTTGAGTAGGTGAAACTTATATAATTACAGTATGTTTTTGTTATTGAAGCAAACCAACCGAACCAGCTAAGACGACGTATTTGCTCAGAACATCCTTTTTGATATGCAGCAAACCAGACCAATCCCAAAAAGGATGTCGAGGCTGATTGGCAAATCCCAAAAATGGACTGCAAATTCTATCAATTGATCGGGGCAGTTTAGCAGCATGGTCAACCAATTGGATGGTTACTTTAGTACATGTTTGTTGAATAAATCAGAATATCACATGAATAGGTTATCTTAGTACTCCCATATCAGGGTATTTTAGTACAAAGTTTTTTGTTGCAGGCTATCAGAAAAAAATGGCAATGATTGCATCCATGAATCAATATGTACAACCAATTCTGTCGTTGATTGGTTGATATGGATAGTTTGTAGCAACTCGTAGCAACTCAAGCCTCGTACATGTTGACCTAGCCGGACCTACAGGTTGATTTCACTAGGCCAACCGCTAGCTTTATCGATATATATATATATCTATATCATCAATGGGAATTAATGGTTAGTAATGCAAGGTTAATAGTGGTTAATAATGACTGGTAAAACTTTACTATCATGGTCAATGGGAATTTCAGGATCCAATTTATGGAGGTACGTAAACGTACCATATTTCTGGCCATATTTTGTGGCGATATTCCCTGAATTTTAGGCCTTATATATGGTAGGTACCTCCAATTTAGGTTCCTGAAATGACCATTGATATAATTTGATATAATTTGTGGTTAAGAACCAACTTATACCAACTTAATAAATCAATTTTATAAACCAACAGACATTTCAATGAGGGGCACCATTGAATGTCTTGACAACATGTTTGGATGTCGCACATATCATTGGCAAAAGAACTTTCATTCGGCCAACAGTTGCAGAAATTCGGCCAACTGTTGAGGAGTTGACACAACACGAATCTGAAACTGTTGAACAACCAACAGTTATTTTTATGGGTTTATTTCATGATCTATAGCCAACTAGTTATAGATAGTTATAGATGGGAGTTATTTCATTCCAGTTATAACTGTTAGTTGGGCCATAACTGAAGATTCTTACTGTTATAGATACAGTGCCGATGGCCCGTTTTGGCTTTGCAGACTTGAGCGAAAATCCCGGCACGCGAGCAGTGTCTTACAAAGAGCAACCCGAGAGGTTACGAATGGTTAGCAGAAAGGGCTCCCCAAACACTGTGTAAATTGATACAACTAGATATTTTCTGGTTCATGGTTGATATATCTACAGTTGGATGTCCTTTTCAAGCAACTTGTAGGAGCCCCTGCAGGGACCCTGATTCTTCGATGGAACATGCAACTGCAACTCTTTAGTTCTCAGGGCCTTTATTTTTGATCCTGGAAATTCCCATCTCCCGGAAATTTCTCCGTAAGATATAACTGATACAATGTGAGGCCCCCCAGTTATAAGTTGGTTTATAAGCCCCAGTAACTATAGTTATAAGTACCATAAACCATAGTTATTGGAGTTATGTTCACCAACTTAGCTATCGAACGGGGGCCTCAC
>Ga0126342_10003465_pt1 | contig 26093 bp, 26 predicted proteins | sample Cyp1metagenome_FD_92528 | JGI IMG/M metagenome (GOLD analysis project Ga0126342, IMG submission 92528) | Coral microbial communities from Lord Howe Island, Old Settlement Bay, Australia - Cyphastrea 1 metagenome | ecosystem: Host-associated > Invertebrates > Cnidaria > Coral ...
CTTGGGTGTGTCACAGAAAACAATAATTGAGAACAATAGGGTTAACAAAGAGCCAATATATGACAGTCAGAAAGTCATGGCTGCGTTTCACATGCGAAAAAGCCTTGGGTGTGTCACAGAAAAAACCTACTTCTGGAATGGGGTTAACCTACTTATGTAAAACACATATGTAAAACACTGGAGATCTAGGGACCTAGCCATCTCATTTGCTGCTTCGAGGTCACATTTATGGGATTCATGGGACTGGTGATTTGTTTGGATTCACAGGATGGATGAAGCCTTGTTTTGCAAGTTTCATGAATCTCCATGTTGATGCTTTCCGCAATTCATGAATCTCCATATATATATATATATATCCATTTTCCCTTGAACGATTCAACGATTCCATGTGAAAAAAAAAAACCTATAAATTCCTTAATCCATGCATTTTTCCAATGCTACGTAGGTAGCCAGTCAGCGGCCTCCTCTCGTTTTCGCACACGCCTGGGTTTTCGCTTCTGCGGCAAGGACATCAAACACATTCTGCCCATCAGGAGTGAATAAACCCATATGCGAACCATGGTGCTGGTATATAAAAACCTACAAAACTGGGTCATTTATGGATTTTATGGGGCAAGTCTGTTGGGATTCATATTCCAGCACCATGGTTCGCATTAATGGGAACATGGAATAAATTTGAATAAATGAGGTTGTCACAAGGCATCCAAAAACGAAGTCATCCAAGATCAGGCAGCGATGCCCAGGCACTCGGCTTCGTTGCGTTGGATGAGGTTCGGCTTGTGCGACCAGGGTTCAATGGTGCCAGGAGGGATCATGTAGCAGCCTGGATGTGTCTGAAAATAGTGTACCCCTAAACCCAATGGTTAATGATCATTATCCCTATTAAATGGCTATAATTGGGAATATACCCTATTTTCAGACAAACCCACCTGGAAAGAGTGGAGCTATTCGCTCTCCAGCTTCGAAGTGTGAAATCAAGGGTTTCAAAATGTTTCAAAAATAGGCCTTGTGAACCACCAAGGAACATCCAAGAAATACTGACTATTGGGTTCATGAGCCGCTTAGCCATTGTCACCTTCAGCACGGTTGAATCAATGATGAAAATGGAGGCAGCGACAGAAATGATAATTTTTCATGGACGGCTGCAAAAATGCGCAGCCAAGGTTCTCTCTGGAACCAAGTAAAATTTACGGTCAAACCATCTGAAATGGGGATATCACTTCTATGTACCGCCAGAAGAGGGCCAAGTTGAAAGTTCCGCTGGGATAAGACTCCACAAGTTGCTGGCCATCTTGGTCTTGCTCCGTTGAGAAAGCAGTGTTTATGAGACTGGAAATATGTCGCTTGGTTGGGAAAACTTACAGGAACCCAGGGCGGAACCCATAGGTTTTTATGCACTGTTACCGGAACATCTCCTTGCAGCCATGGGTTTCTATCCTCAAATCTGGGGGTGTCCAGCAAATCCCATCCTCCAATGTGCACCTGGGACTGCCATATGGGGACCTGGCCCAGCGAGTTTCGCTGCGCGCTGCTGGGGATGATTTTTTCACAGCGGTTCGAAACATCGGAAGCAGACTATGAAACGAGAATGAATCTGGTTGGTGGTTTTAACATGTTTTAACCATCTTGAAAAATATGAAAGTCAATGGGAAAGATTATCCCATATCTTATGGAAGATACAAAATATTTGAAACCGCCAACCAGGAATCCGTTTGGTTCCCAGGCTGAAGCATGCTGAAGCCCCTATAGATATCTATAGATTATAAGTTTCCCATTTTTCAACCTCCATTGATATCAGATTTCCATAGATTTCCCATTGTTAGTTCCACTGCTATGATATCAGATTTCCATAGATTCCCATGATATCAGATTTCCATAGATTTCCATTTGATAACAGTTCCTTTTGTTCCACCGTTTTCCGATTTCCACCACTTAGCTGTCAGCCGAGTCACTCATTCTGGCCGACTGCGCCGTTTCCACCAACTGGTGGGGGCTGAGGAAGGGAACCGCTTGCACGGAACCTCGCCATGTGCAGATTTTATGGGATGCTCATGAGTTTTCTTAGGGGATATTTATGGAGTTTTCATGGGCTAATATATAGTAGTAGTAGTAGTAGTAGTAGTTAGTAGTAGTAGTAGTAATAATAATAATAATAATATATATATATATAACTCATATATGATAAATTATGATAATCTACCCACTGGTGTCATCAAACGTGGCTAGCTGGGGAAATGCCTCATTTAATTAATTAAATTCAGAGGCTTTCCTGGGAAAATCATCGAACTAAATGGTGGATTTCCAATTGCTATGTTTGATTGCCGGATGATACCTTCCAGAAACTCACCAGTTGATGATTTGATGGTGCATCATGTTGCATCCGTGTTCCATTGTTTCTTGAGGTTTCAAAATACAAGTTTGTAAAGGGGTCCTACTTCAACAGATGGGAAAAGGTGTCACATGGTGTCACCATGGGAATCCGGGAATCATGAAATTTTGCACGCTCCGGTCAAAAAATGGGCTAAACAATCCCATTTATATATTATAAATATATTTTATAAAAGGGGTTTCCATGGATTTCCATTATATTCCATTAAATCCTATCATTTATAATAGGGATTATTTAAAATGGGTTCAATGATTTTCCCAGCAGACCTCCATGGCTGGTTCAGGGATTTCCATGAATTTCCTGGATTTCCCATGTGAAAAAACCGGAGCCAGCGCGGCGCCGCGGCGCCTCTCACATTCTGCGCTGCAGCGTCCATGGGATCAGTTACTCATCGAGTCATCACACCGCGGATTGGGAGAATTGGAGGATCATTTCAGTTCGTAAGTGGTTTACCACCCGGGTGGTCCCATGTGATCCCCTGAAAATGGTTGGATAACCCGGGGAACAAGCTCGAAATGGAGTCAATTTGCAGAAATACTGGTTCCAACAAAGGGCTGAAGAGCCGCTAGGGCCCGCATGAAGAGCCTAGGGCCCGCAGACAAGGCTAAAATCATTCCCAGGGTACCATTTTTTCACACAAACCCACATGTGTATGTATGCATTTTTTGGGGGGCCGGCGATAGTTTTTCAATACAATCATGTGTGCAGCCTTGACTTCTTGCTCCTGTGGTGCCAGTGCTCTTGCGTAGGTTCATTGCTGTTTTGCTGAACAGGACTTTCCACTGGCTGAGCGGAATGCGTTTCGTGTCAGGCCATCAGATGGTGATCCGATCCAGTATCCAGAGATCTCCAGAGGATCACTTCTTGAGCCCCCAGGTTCAACATTCAAAACGTCCTGGTGCCGGAATTGTGACATGCTTGATATAATAATATAGCTGGATGTTCGTGTCCTAGTTCATTTGACCTATCCAAAGCATCTCTGTTTCACTCTGTTCCCACCTCGGAAGCTGCAATGCAAGTCGCCAGCCCCAGCCATACCTGCCATGCGGCAAGGCGACAGAAGCATCCTTCGGGCCAGAGGTTGGAGAGAGTTAATCGTCATTTCTCAATTACATCCCCAATATAACTGGAGATACGGCTAGTATAACCCACTATAATCTCCATGACTATCTCTTCACACTTCGATGAAAACTGCCAGTGGTTCAAGCATCGACACACGAATCGAGCTGCTTGAGAGGCTTTTCAGTGGATTTGGGACACTGCAGACACCCTCAATCGTCAGAAACCCTGCAAGATAGTGACCCGTAGTTAGCCAAGTTGGTTTATAATTGATTTGAATAGGGTTTATGATACCTAAAGTATCCTAAAGTTGGATGGGCTTGTAAACCAACTTATAAGTGGGGAGGGGAGTCACCTTGCCTTTGCTTCGCCAGTTTAAGAGCTCCCGTCACTGGGCCCCCGCACTGTGGGCCGCAGCGACGCGCAGCGCCACCGGCCGCAGCCCATCTTTGGTTCTACATGATGTCATGGGATGAAAGTCACACGTTTTTATGAGTCGAAGTGCTTCAAGAATTTCAAGATGTCATCTGGCAAGTCAATTGCACTGCAAATGGTGTGCTGTCTTCCAAGCTGGGGGCGCAGGCGCAGAACGGGGAACTGTCAGGAACTGTCCAAAACATTGGGAGGTCGGCTTCAGCAAACCCTGGCCGCCCATATCACAGCAACTGTGGTGCCCACTGTAGACCTTCACCTTGTCTTGACATGCTGAGTTCAACTCTGGCGATTCATTTGAGATTCTATGCATATCCAGACATAGTAGTCCTCAATGGTCCTCAAAAAGATAGAAATATCATGACACATCCTACTAAAACAAGTAAGAAATCACTTTTCTATCTGTCCGAGGGTTACTTGAAAGGTGTAAATCAATCGGCATCAGCCAACCATTCTTCTGGGTCCAGATGCCAGCCCATCGCAGGATATCGCAGGGGGTCAGGACCTCTGGGTCTGCCTCCTCCAATTTCTCCAGGACTAGAGACGTCATCTTGTTCACCTTTTATTGGCCCAGCATAGCGACCGAATTGGTCGCATTGGGGTCAGCACGGAATCATCATTGGGTTGATTGGTTTGGGAAAATCTGAAAGAGAAACCCTGTCGATTGGACCGAAAAAGGCATTTGTCAAAACAATCCCGGCAAATCCCAAAGATTCCCACATGAACAACACAGCAAATGGCATTACCACAGCAGCCCCAGTTTGCTGAAAACCAACGAAAGCCCAGAGGATTCCACTGGTGCCCGGACAGTGGGGTTCCAAAAGAGCTCCCCATTACGCAGCAACATGGGCATAAGGTTCGGAATCTGGCGGGATGTTTTGAGACGACTTATGGCCGACCGATTTCCCTGGTTTTCAGGATGTAAGAAGCTTGAAACTCTGTACTGGCAAGATAGCCCAGAGTGTATCATGATGTATCATGTATCTGGCAAACAACTCTCCGGCTACCTGCGGCCTGACACGAAAACATGATTCTGTGAAAAGAGATGCCGCATACATGCCGGCGGTTTCGATTATCTCCCAAGTTTCAATCGGTGAATGGATGATGTCTTTGATACCTCAATACCGTCTCATTATACAATCATTATACTATAGTTGGTTGATACATATAGGTTTCCCAAATCTATGGGTTATCATAAATCCCCAATAAATTAGCTGATATCTATGGCTGCAATCAGCTGCCACATGAATCCAGTCGCCACAGGCGAACCAGCTGATCCGCGAAGTGGCTCAACAACTGCGAAACACGCTCGTCCTGCGGTCATTTCTGATGGTCGCTGAATGGCTGAATGGATATCTGAATGGATTGGCGAAAAAGGAATTTCTCCGTGTACTGTGTGTTGACCCCAAAATGGCAAAGCCAATCTGAAATAATCTGAATGAGCCATTCAGATCCATCATTAAGATCCATTCTTTTTTGGCTTTCACGATCAATGGCCATGTAAGAAGGACATCCCCATGTCAAATCTGGTCAGTTAAATATATGGTACAGTACTATTAGGTAGCTCCATCTGTTGGATCAGATCTCCCATGGATTCGATCTTGATTTCTGCTCGTGGCGGTGGCGTCCTTCCAGAACTGGAGAACAGATTGAAGGGTCTGAGCATTTTGCGAGGTAAACAACCTCACCATATGCCTCGGCAGGACGGCACTAGAGTGACTAGAGCCGCCCTAGTAGAGAAAGGAGTAAAAAGGAGTTGCAGTTCAACTATTTGAGTTGTCATCATCATCATCATCATCATCATCAACATCATCAACAACACCAACACACAACCGGTATCCACCAACTACCCTCTGGTAAATTAACATAGCAATGGAAAATCACCATTTTCAATGGGAAAATCCACAATAAATGGCCATTTTCAATAGCTATGTTAGTTTACCAGAGGGTACATCCCGTTTTTTTTTGTCTTGATTCTTCAAACCGAACTGAGGAAGCCGCCGAACCAGTAAGGGCCTCAGCACGGGATTCAGGGTTTTGCCAACTGGGGAGCCAGTCAATCGAAAACGATGGGAATTCACTAGTAACACCGAGATGTTCAGAATTCGCAATATATATATAATATCATATATATATATATATATATATACATTATATATATATGTATATACATGTATATTATATATATGCAGTATACAACATTCATGTATACATGTATACATATATACACTAATATACAGAGTATTGCACATGAATTCCACCCAGGCACATGGTTCCCTGTAGGTCCTCGGGTTGCATCACCTGCACCAGCGCAGGATCACAGGTAATTCTGCCTGGATATGGATAGAAAGCCATAGAAAAGGACATGATATCCATGATATATATATATATATATATCTTATATATCTTATATGGATATATATCACAGCCATAATTATATATATTATGATATATATATATATATATATCATGATATGGAATGTTTATGATATATATTATTATGATATATATGGATATATAATGATATATATTATGATATATGTCAACCATGTACGGTGTATTTACCTACAAAACTGGGTCATAGAAATGGTGCAAATGTTGGTATTCATATTCCAGCACCATGGAGCATATATATTATGATACATGTCAACCATGTATATGATATGGAATGTTTAATTCTTACTTAATAAAAAACATATGGACCCATATGGATATCCCGTCCCTCTTTCACTTTGCACACGACCCAAACGAAACCTTGCTTGATTAGTTGGATCTGTGAATGGGGGGGCACTAAAACAGGGGGGGAAATACGAGGCGAAGGGACTAATATATATATATATATAATATAATATATATATAATATAATATATATATAATATAATATATATATAATCATCATCATCATACATAAATGCAAACACATCTCATGCATGTCTCACTTTAAGAGTTTCAAAAGACTGCTGGAGTTTTGTGGCACGACGACCTGTGATAACATGAAGTACGAAGTCCAGGTGTGCGAAGTGCGTGTTTGACATCATGCACTATGCAACCAAATGGGAACATGATGAGTAGCCAGTAAAATGTGGGGTACTCAATCTCTGGGCGAAACCATTTGCCAAAAAACAGGCTTTGAGTTTACACATCTGACAAAGTTCATATCGGATATGCCTGGTTTTTTGTTCAACCAGTTCAGTGGATGGCTGGCGCCCTATCGGGGAAATGTTGCAGCACAAAATGCATGATATTTTTGAGCGTAGAATCCATGTGACCCATTTTTGTTTACATCATTTTCCCCCGAAGCCATCTATCATGAATCATGATATCTGATACACCCTGGTAAATTAACTTGTTGACCCTGAAAATCACCAATTTTTAATGGAAACTAGTCTTCCAACCCCGATGACTGCCAGGGTCAATCTCTTAATTTACCAGAGGGTAGTATATAATAATGATTAATAATGGTTAATAATGGATAATAATGGATAATAATGGTTAATAATGGATAATAATAATAATAATAGTGGATATTACATAATATAATGGTTCAATTAATAATTAATAGTAATATCCACTATTATAATATCCACTATTACATAATATCTATATTAATCTGGTATCTGATGGTTCAACTTCATCCCCATACTTTGATCTTGCTGCGCTTGCTGCGCTGCGAAAATCTCGGATCTGGCGACCTTCGTGATTTCCGCCAGCTCGGCAATCAAGAGCACTTCTTTTGGCGTGTTGGACCTCGGAGTAGCACCATTTATGTGGAGGCTATGCATGTAACGAAGAAATGTGAACCAATAAAGTGATTGTAGATATGTATATATATACAAATACAACAATTAAATACAATTCAACTATACAGTATACACATCTACGGCATACATATATAGTATATATTATAGTATATTATAGTATATTATAGTATAGTATAATATAGTATAGTATGGTATAATATAGTATAGTACATTATACGATATACATATAATATATGAGTATGTAATAATCTAAACAAAAAAAAAACGAGAGAAATCCATAGTCTGCTGCTCCAGACTCGTGGGACTGCGGCAAGTAGTTACAAACAGCCTGGCCAGGTCAGAGAATTTTTCCTACCCCCTGGTAAACGTTTACACCAAACCATGGAAAGATCACCATGATCCACCATTTTTGATGGGAAAATGATGGGAAAACCATGGGAAAATGGTGATTTATATGGAAAGATCACCATGATCCACCATTCTTTAAGGGAAAATGATGGGAAAACCATGGGAAAATGGTGATTTATATGGGCAGATCCACCATTTTGAATGGGAAGACTCACTATTTCGACTGGGCCATGTTCAATCGCAAACTGTTAGTTTGCCAGAAGGTACGGGCAAATTTAGATGACAAATTCATACTGTAATTACTGGCAAAATCTGGCAAACATCAGGGCTTCGGTTCAACAAACTCGGAGCTTTGAAGGAGGCTTCATCTGCATCAGACTCCCCTCCTCTAGGCATTTGCAGCTCAGGCGTGGCTCCTTCTCCAAAATCAACAGCCTTGGTGATGTCAACCGAGCAGCGGCCAGAGAAACTGGCTGAAACTGGCTGAAGCTTCCGTGGATCGTCCCAGGTTTGAAAATATCATTCTCTCAACAAACAGGAAAAGTGACAGTGACTGTCTAATTCAAAATCTCTGTCAGCTCCGAAGATGGCGGTCGCACTGTACATATCAGGTTTAGAGATCATGGTCAGCTGGCAATTCACACTCAGTCAACAAGCTTAATTCCCTCAGAATCGTCATTTCTGCTGGTGGGCTGGTGGATGATTGTCCAAAGCTTGCTTAGATACCTGTGGTATTGCCATATTGGGTTCATCCGTAAATAGGGCGTGCCCCAAACTTTGAATTTGCGCAAGATTCATTCATTATAAATCGAATGATTTTAAAGGTAGCCTATTTTGCAACAAAATCATCAATCACTATCAAACACAGTTATTGAATATATTTGAATATCAATAACCACTGCACTCAAAGTTTCCAATGATCAAATGGACCAACCGATGGTTTCTTCATCACCCAGGACCCGAAAAAAAACTCGACTTGGCCAGCCACATGCAGTGCACCAGCTCCTTGTGGTACATCGAGACTATTGGAGTTTGCCGGTCCCAACAAAGCCATTCATTGGACTTGTGCCTGAGACTTCCAGAGGTTTTTCCAGGTTTTTGGCACCCAACATGGGCAAATTCCGAATGGAACAAACGGCCTTTCAATAAATCTAGCTATAGCTGAGTGATGGTGCGCTAAGTCGCGCTGAGTTCCAGGACTCTCATGTGTCTGATGTGGGACTGTTGTGGCCCTGGCCTAACAGCGTTTCAGGGAGTATTTCATGATATATAACAATTAGTTATAGGATGTTATAGGAGAGCTGTTGGGCCAGGGCCATAAGTGTACAATCCCTTTTTTGGGGGTGCTGAAACGCTGAGCTCCCTACAGAGGCAGCAAGGTTTCCAGCAGCAGCCTTCTTTGAGCCTGTCATCCCCAGGCAGTGTGGAACCAAAAAGATTTCATAATTAGATGATTCGTAGAGCTGAAAATCACTGAACATCTTGAGTTCCACATTCTTCACTTAATTATTCTCAGCCATGGCTGCCCTGGTTTCCATGGTGATCGAAACACCACAAGAAAACATTCGCCAAACAGGTTGAAGTCGCTGACTTGCCTCACCCAGGGGAAGTTGAAAGCCTCTGATGATGGGTCCTAACACCTGACGCGCGATTTAAGGAGGGTTGATCATGGTTGATCGATGCCAAAAAGGAGATCTTCGTCCAATTCAAACCCCATGACGGATCCATGGTGCTGCTATATATGGTGTGCCATGGATCCCATCAATATACCCCCTTTATGTTAGCATATCATACCATGGATGCGTCATGGTAATTAATGGTAATTAGCCATGGTAATCATGGTAATGGTTGATAAGCCATGATCAATGGTGCCTGCATGAGTGGAGCCAATGGTGCAGACTTGTGCACGAAGCGCGCCGCACTCTTCAAGGGCCTCACACACCGGGAAGGCAACACCAGAAACACTGGAAAAACGGAGGATTTTACCATATGTTACCATATTTTACCTATCAAATACGTATCAAATATATGGATATATATGTAGGCCATGAATAAATTGGCCATTATATGGGACTGTCCTATGAATTGTCCCGAAATCACCAATTCTAGGACTGCTTCTTGGTGTGTTTGAAATATTTTGAATGGGCTACTCCTAAAATCCACTACCATCATTTTAGCCACTCCAATGGCCACTGATATGTTCCATTTCTGGACGAAGCCTTAAAATCGAAATCCCCATATACCCTCTGGTAATGACTAACATAGCTATTGAAAATCTCCATGTTTAATGGGTAAATCAGCTATAAATGGCAATTTTCAATAGTTATGTTAGTTTACCAGAGGGTATGTCCCTTTATACTTCATAAAATGGTTGGTTTTAGCATTAGCCGTCCCTGGTCTTGGAGCCACGGTCCGTGCTGCCATCATCAACAAATGTTGGCAGGACGCACCATGCGGAAGGTGTAAGTACAGTAACTGCTAGGTAGCTGGCATGTAGCTGGTGAGTAGCTGCTAAGTAACGTAAGTAGCTGATAAGTAACTATGATCCAAAGATTTATGGTGTTTCCCTTTAACATAGACCAGCCAGCATCCACAAGCGACAAACTGCAGGGACGCACCTGCCGATGACCCCCCGAAGCTCTGCTCTTTTTCGGGGGAATTTCTCGTAGAGCCACAGCAGGATGTCCCGCAAAAAGGGCCATTCCGCCTCGCTTTGAAGCTGATGTGGATGGATACCTCACCATCTCAGATTCACAAATGCTTATAGTTTATGGATGTTGATGGGTGTTCAAGCAAAGACACTTCGAAGCTGGCCCGGGTCAAGGTATTTAGTTCTCCATGTTTGACCCATCGTGGATAGGGATTAATTTTGATGGTCGCTACCTTTGTACAAAGAATAGCAAAGAATAGAACGGTTGATATGCAACGGTTCTATAGGTAATGGTCTGATACGCTCTGAACAGATTTTGATTGGAGCTGGTCACTTTTAAACACTGTCCAATGGTTTTTCAGAAAAAGTGACCAAGCGTGACTTTCCATCACCACCTGCATTCCTGCAACTGGAAGGGAAAAATCATGTGGGAAAACCCTAAAGGTTGTGACCCATAACTAGCTGATGTTAAGATCAAATTAATAATCAACCCCGAATTAATCAACACTCACATTCCCCAAACAAATGTTTGGCAATACTACTTTGGGTTGGTCCCTCCCTATTAATAAACATGTGCGACCCCCTATTAAACAACACCCTGCTCAGAAATCCTAATTGTGTGGTAATCAGGATAGATATATATATATACATATATAACAATAATAATAATAAATAATAATGATAATAATAATTATAATTATAATTGTAATAATAATAATCATCATCATCATTTTATAATATTTTAGATGGTTTTAATTAGTTGGTTTTTAATGGTTGAAAAATGTTGACGTCTTCAAGGGATGTCCCATGCCCAATCTCACCATCCCACCCGGCAGGCAGGTTGGTTGTTTCTTATGACAAGCCCTAGTTTTTTATCGGGGGGAACTCTTACCTTCCTGGGGGGGGAGTATTAATACGAACTTGGTATGAAAAGTTGTTTCATGTTGTTTCAGGATGAGGTTCTCATCACCATAAACTCGAGTTCAGCTACTTGTAAACGATGCTCTTTCCATGATTTTGTCCATGTTGTTTTTCCATGTTCCATGGGATCCGCCTGCTGAGCACTGCCATCGAGTCGCGAACAAAGGCTCCAAAGGAGCTCGCCACACTGGAGCGCTGGGGAAAGATGCAGGGTTTAGGTGGCTGTATGCTCCGGTACTCGCAACTATATGTAACTATCCCATGACGGATCCATGGTGCTGGTATATATATGCTAACATTGGGGGTATATTGATGGGATCCATGTCACCATATATAGCAGCACCATGGATCCTATGGGTATTGTAATTTAAAAACTAGAATTGTGCATTTGTAATGCATTTGTCATGTTTGTTGACTAAACAGCTTGGTGACCATCATGAGTTTCCCGATGAAACAAGCCTTCGGCAGGCCCCAAGCAGTCAAAACATGTCACTTTTCGTTGGGAAAAGCCATGCTTCATGACCCAGTGATCAGTGGGTTGACCCACATCTTGAGCTTGAAATCACCCATTCTATTGGTTAGAGTTAGAGACACTTTTGTTTTCCAAGTAGAGCTCCTACCCTGCTTGTGGCCATGTTTGAAAGGGAGACGACGGCACCTGCTCCTCTGCTTCCGCGACATCGAATTCGGGCGCTCGGACCATGGCCCTGACAAGACACTGATCATTTTATCTATGCGGCCAAGCAAACCGTTTGGCGATGACAGCAATAAAGTTGGGGATAGTCAGATTAACCATAGATTACCAATAGATTGACCATAGATTAATTGACCATATCCCTATGGATCCAAACACTGTCTGAGAAGGTACTTAACCCTCCAAATTATAGTAAATTATACCCCAAACACTTCCTAAGAAGGTACTTGGATCCATAGGGTATATAGATTAACCATAAATTAACCATAGATCCATCAAAAATTGCGACGCAAAGTTCCTTGGATGACTCCCAGCAGCTTGACCGGCGCACCAAAAGATCTGTTGGACCTTCACAACATAAGGCTGCGACCTCAGCCACTTCCAAAATGGAAGGATCAGGGCGAGTCGAGTCAAAAGCCTGGAAAAATTATAGAAATCGTATGTATATGTCAATGTCATATGTATATAAATTATAGAAATCGTATTATATATATATATATTATGTATTATTATGTGTACATAATTATATATATATATTACTTGATATTCATCTGATACAAGAGTCATTCTGTCACATTAGATTTACTCAAAGATTTGATAGTGGTGCGAATTGAACACCGAAGGCCTCCCCAGGAGCATCTGGGGTCCCGACTCAGCCGTACGCCACGAGCAAGCCAGAGACAAGAGCTGAAAGAGGCCCCTGGCATTCTACAAGAGGTAAACCCAATAATCCGAATAGATCCTAATAGTAATACAAGGTGGTATCCCATAGTTAGCTAAGTAGCTTAACTCGGGTTTATGGTGATTGGAACTAAAGTTAGATGGATAGTGAACCACCTTATAACATCTGCTAGGGGGCACCACCTGTCCGGAATTGAACCCCTAAAAAAATCTTCAAATTGGGATATGGGGATTTCATCGATCCAATCATAAACCCACCTTACTATAGATGTTTTCATGTATATGGATCAAAATTACTGGAAACAACGAATTTCTTTGGTAACTTTACTCATCATCCAAGCATTGGCGTAACGTTTGAGCCACACGCACTGGGCTATGTCTCAGAAATGCGGTGTTATACCCATGAATCAATGGATTGGTTTAAGGGAAAATCTACAAGAAACCATAGATTTTCCCATTATATTTATATAATATATAAATATATTTAAATATGGGCCATGGGGTTTTCCTGTACATGTTCCCTTAAACCAATCCATTGAAAAACATGTCGTTTGAATTCAAGATATGATGATGAAGCATGAGATTCTGTCGTAGCCTCTCGGACCCACATGGAGATGAGAAATCATCGTTGATGCTACCGTTCTCCATCAATCAGAGTCAGGTTTCCAACTGGTTGGTGGTGCAATAACCATCTTGAAAAATATGAGTTCGTCAATGGGAAGGATGACATCCGATGTCCATTTCATCCCATATATAAAATGGAAAATAAAAGTCATGTTTGAAACCACCAACCAGCCAACAGTTGGCACAGCAACCTCACTGCAACTTGTGGTGAGCCATCACTGCTTTCGACTGTTTTTCTCGTGTTTTTCAGATCGTCGCCAACAAAACACCCCCAAGCCCCCAAGGAAAGGAATCTATGCTGCTTGATACCAGTTTTTTTTGGATCAACTACTAATAAGACTTGAAAGTGGCTGATATAAATTTCATTCACTGCGTTAAATGGAGGTTTCCTAAAGTGGGGGTACCCCTAACTCATCCATATTTTCATAGGGTTTTCCATGAAATAAACATAAATAAACCATCAAAATTCAAGAGGCTCTGTTTCCACAGTTTCATTCTGAATCGGGGAACCCCAAAAAAACATGAGCGACATTTCACATGCAGAGGATTCATAGCATTTAAGGGGTGATATATCCCATGACAAAAATCACGATATCGTATAACTGTAGCTATTGAAACGTTACGAAAAACCATAAAATTAAGGGTTACTGTTGGTTACAGTAACCATGGTTTAAACTTGAATATCACCATTGATTCGCCATTCCATCACCATATTTTGATTGGTTCAATATGGTTCAATCGCCATAAAACTCCCTCTAGAGCAATTCACCATTGATTCGCCATACTTTGCGACATCATCGGGCTCATTCCTTCGAAAACTGCAACAAATCGTATGATTCCAACCCCGCGCAACGATTTCTTAAAAAAAAATCACCTCAGAAGCCCATTTTTGATGTAAACCCCTAGTTATATTACAAAATATCACAAAATACATCGAACTAGAATTTTAAATCGCCATCAATTGATATCTACACCATTTTTCAGCCATTCAATTCCATATTATTACCGTATTATTACCGTATTGAAACATTTGAAACTCATTTCAATGACAGGTTTTATCTCTTGTGGGATGATTTGCCATCTGCCAGCGCCCGGCTCGTATTTCAATCGTGGCAGTGATCACGCATAGACGTCCGCATCGAAGGCATAGTCCCGAAACCTCGCGTTTCCGTTCAGCTTCCCAGAATGGCGATGACTTGGGGATGACAGCATTGGGTGTACCACATTATATAGTATTTATATATAGGCAGATGGTATATTATAGACATATGGAATTATATGGTATATTATAGATATTTATATGGTATATTATAGACATATGGATTGAAGATGAACTATAAAACTATTTAAAATTGAGCTACATGTTTCTATATTATGTGTGTAATATACAGTATCATACTACGTATCTACATGCTAGGAGCAACAATCATGGGTCAAACTCTTGGCATTGCCGCTCGGCTTGGGTCCCAGAAACTCACCGCTCTTGACCAAGGAAAGAAGAGCCTGGGACACAGAATGGACGGGTGGGGTACTACAAGCATCTACAAGCTATGTCCAGAATGGCATTCGCGTATTTTTAAAGTTCCGCTTTCAAGATACTTTTTGTCGGAAGATTTGGAGGGTCCCCCATCTTTTGCCACAGGTACACACTCAAACTGGCTGGATTCCTATAGTAGATCTACATCACTCCCAAGCATCAGTCGGCCCCTGCAAACCCTGCAGCGCCTATACTTTTTGGACGCGCAATCGATGTTGCATCTGTGACATACACACATCATTGCTGCAGTGTTCCATGTTTGTTGACATCCATTCCCTCCAGCGATGCTAAACGCATCAGCGAGGACGATTTCTGACAAAGAGTTTGGCTGCCCCTGTGAGTGATCTCCATGTGGTTGCAGGCTATGTAAAACTGGATGATGGACAACAAGCGGCTCCCAGGGGCCGAGGGGCGCGGAAAATGTGTGGAACTTCCAGGATGTCTAGCACATCAAGGAAGGCAAAAGCTGAAAACCTGTCTGCTTTGCAGATGCCACGCTGTCTGCGGCAATGGTGGCCGTGTACCACCAGTTTTTACTGGCCTTGCCATTGAAACCTGTCCTGGCCGGATGAATTCAGTTGTTGTCAGTTGTTTTCCTGGGCTCAAACTTTGTCTATACGCCGTGTGTGTCAATGACTTCAAATGTCAACAACCAAAAGGCCAGGCTTGGAGAGCCCTGGGCCATCCAGTCACCACAGGTACATTGAGAGGCTTAGCTAATCACAACCTCCTGTGGTACTCTGACAATCTCCTTATCATCGAAACCTGGGCCAAGTCATCTCCGGTGCCAGGTCCAGGAGGTTTGGGACTTGGGATAAGGCTGTCAATGTTTCACGCAATGAGACTTACTGGTGCGTAAAAAACGCAGGGAATTTTCGGGAATGATCCACCATTTTCGAATAATAATCATCCCAGCAACCCCCAGCAACCCATCCAGCAACCCTACGTAAAAAACACCAGATAAGATCAATTTCACCGGATGTGTACGAAGAGTCTACAACAAATCACCATTAAGTGTGTGGTCATTTCTGGATACCAGCTAGTCGCCCTTAGGATTTTTTTCGAGATCGCCGGTCGCAGACTGTACCGATCGATACATGCGCCTGGAAAGACAGTTATTTAAAGGAAACCATCTGGCAGAACAGTGGTCCACACTTTCCAAAAATCTAAAAAAAAACACGGGATCTGCTGATGCAGATAGCTGGATTCAACTGTGGCTATGGGTCATAACTCCAGGTCCTCAAAATGTGAGATGCAAGGGGTGTGTGTATGCGTATAGATGTATGTGTATTTGCATGTCATGTGTGTGTATGTGTATGCAGATCTACCTATATTATATACACATTTATCACTTGTATAAGTTCTAGAAAGTCATAAATTCTATCTTTGCTCCATCTCCCTATTTATTCATCACTTGTGTAAGTTCTAGAAAGTCATAAGTTCTATCCTTGCTCCATCTCCCTATTTCATTGTCACACCCCAGCGTTTCGTTGGCTTTGTCTTAAAAATATGTCAAAATCCAAAATCATTTAGCTGAAAACTATCCCCATGAAAAGTTGTGTATTTGTTTCATAAATCACAAATTTTCGGACACAGCCAAATCACATATACATATATATATATATATACACATATATATATATTATATTATATATATATTATATATATATATTGTATATGTATTGTATATGTATTGCATTGTTCTATCCGTATTCCCCTTAGATAATCCCAGATATCACCGCGCCTAGGCTTCGGCTCTTGGCGATCAGTGCATCCAAGGTGGGCTCTGCGATCTGCGGCGTGCGCGCCATGATCCACAGGTAGCGCCGGTCCGGCACACCGATGATGCAGGTGGAGTAGTCCTCGCGATGTCATGGGAAAACCATGGGGAAAAGCCTGGCATTTACCATCTGGTTATGACTAACAGATAGCGAACTGGAAAATCCCAACCATAAATGGAGGTTTCGATCGCTGGGAAAATCATCTATTTCGATTGGGGCCATCTATACCATGGCTATGTTAGTCATAACCAGAGGGTACCGTGATTTTAAGCATCCAACTATAAGTGATTTCACTGGGGAATAAAGGTGGTACGATTCTGATATACTGCAAGGGGAAGATAATTGGATGTATAGCTAACAACATAATAGGCATAGTATAACAGAATATACTGTATACTAATTTAATAGATTAATAAAAATTGATAATCTATCAATAATTCAATGTTTGCGCAAAATAACGATTATAAATTGCAACAACAATCAGCATACTTCAATTACGATTCTAACGAAAAGTAATCCCGTAATATACCATAATAATACCATAACCCATAGGATCCATGTATGGTATATATGCTAACATTGGGGGTATATTGATGGTAAATGTCACCATATATAGCATACATGGATCCTATGGGTAATACCATAATAACTACAATATGGATGTGGGTCAAAACCCTGTACCCCCAGTGAACCTCAAGGTTGATGGTCATCCCTTATACCACATGATTAGTAGGTTTTGACCCATAGCCATATCAACGATAGAGAATAAACAATACAAAAAAAACGCACGACATGATACACACATACTGATGGTAACTCCTGACAGATGGATCAAGTTGCCCCCCCCCTCCCGCTGTGTTCCTCGGCGCAGTCGACAACGAGGTATGCAAGACGCAAAGGAATGAAGACTCCTGGCCAAGGTCAAGCTGTGCTTGTGACACCACACTTGGAAGATCAAAGGAATGGTAGGGGAAGATTTAGGCTACGAGTATGTCAGCTTTCTACATCAGGACGTCTTCATCATCTGCACATAGATGATTATGATCATAGACGATCATAGGGGAAATTGATATCATAAATTAATCATTGGATTGGTATTTTTTTTTTAAAAAAATCTGAAATTGATATATATATATATATAATTATATATATATTCCTATCATTTAGATGATCATCAATGGTCATTGAGTCACCTATTCACCTTGTCACCTCAAGTCATCTCACCCCAGACATTGACCATGGTGGAAAAAATCCAGGGACTTACGGACCTACTGGCCATGCAACCCAGCCAGCGAAAACGTCCTTAAATAGCGGTTTGATGCGAGCCATGGCCCAGAATACTATAGATGATCATAAGATGATTGATATTGCCTGTCAAAAATGGTGGAAAATTCCATACCTTTAGTTACCCTCTGGTAATGCCTGGTAATGACTAACAGTTTGCTATTGAACATGGCCCAGTCGAAATAGTGGATTTACCCATTCAAAATGGTGCTGTTCTATAGTTATGTAAACGTTTGCCAGAGGGTAGTTGGTAGTTGGGCTAACACCCCAGCCCATTGGTTTCCCCTAGCTGCCTACGAAAAATTAGCCATGAACTGGTGGATGTTAGCCTTAACCGTCCGTGGTGCCTATCTTGGGCGAGATGGCCCATTGAGTGCAGGCATCATTGACCACCTGGAAGGGAAAAAGGTGCCCGAACCTCACCCAAATGGGAAAGGATCAAAGTATCACAGTATCGATCAAACAATTGGTCAAAGTGGACCTCAATTTGTCAATCAAACTCACCACTGATCCACTGTCAGTCACTGTCTTTCGACAATTCGGGGCCTTTCGGCCTCGCCTCTGTGAATCAGATTTTGTCATGAATGTCCATGGTCAAGAGTAATTTTCCAACATGTTCCTGGGAAAACGTCGGCCGAAAAATGGTGAAGCAATGTGACGCGGACAGCGAGATTTACACCAAACGTCGAATCAAAACCATGTCAGTCATATGGCGGGTTCCATATTGGGGCATCCTGATTTATGGAAACCTCCATCTTTCCTCGATGGCCACATCAGTCGCGAGGCCTCTGCTTTCTGTTGCAACAACTTGCTGGAGGAGCCCTGGCGAAGATCCGTCGCAACCAGAAGGGGGTGCTCTTAGATAAATAGAGGTAGATCGAGTTTTCCGTGTAATTCCGTGTAGATATATGTGTACACACATGTATATAATTCCGACATATTCCGACTAAAAATATAGATCGAGATAGGTATAGAGATAGGTATAGAGATAGATAGAGATAGAGATAGAGATAGATAGATCGATAGATCGATCGATAGATCGATCGATAGATAGATAGAGACAGACGGACGGACGGACAAACAGGCAGACAGATGATCACGTTGCGCCTGCTTATAAGTGAAATCCACCATCACCGTCTTTCCTGCGACGCCATGAGTTGGAGATTTCAGGGGAACTGGTGATGTCTCCAATACTTCGTCCATATGGATGTGGCTGAGAATGGTGGATACCCCATTTTTATTGCTATTTATACAAATGGAAAAAAACACAATCCATTCAATTTGGGGCTCATTTTCACACAAACCCACATCTGCTTTGTCACCTGATTCATCCAAGCTGTAGTTCTCGATGTTGTTGCTGGTTCCCTTGTCAAAGTACGTTGGAATGTTGGCAATAACCTGCGGTCGCAAAGCGGTTTCCATTTGGATCCATTTTTTTCTTCGCGTTTGAAACATGCGTCTCTAACCGTTTGAGAGAGAAATGCATCAAACTTGAAGTGCTTAAAACGTACACAGAGTTCGAGTTTTCAAGACGCCAAATGGCAATCTGTGTGCTTCATAAAGTGTACCAGAGTCTGGTCATATGGACAGGCCCTGGAAGATTTTTGGGATCAGACCCTTGTTGAGTCGCTGAAAGGCCCGTTTCCGGAATCTCCAGAAAATGCGGTCCAAGGCACATACCACTTGCCCATGAACTTTGACAATTCCTGAGGTTGGGACCGCCCTTTGACATGAACCGAGGTGTTACTCCATGTTGATCCCCAAGCTCACCCCACCCTGTAAACTTGGTGATTCCGAAATGACACCAACAATAGCAAATTATAGCAACATATCAAGAAACACTCCAATTCTCTTGGCTTTTTTCGAATGCTTTGGGACGCCATTCCCTTCCCGGCCCCCAGGCCAATCCCCTTGGTCTTCAGGGTTCGATGGATCGCTCCATGGCTTTCAAGGGCGCGCTGGCCAGTCGTGTGGCGCTGTCCCGTCGGCCTTCAGACCAATCCTTGACCGGAAACCCTGGGGCCCTGACCGGTGAAAATCGGTGAAACCCATGGGATTCACTGGGATGTTTTGACCGGTCATCCAATGAGAAGGCCCAAAGATGACTGGCTGCTGTTGGTGGTGCTTTGGGAGGTCAACAACTCGGGTGTTCTTTTTTGTAGTGTATCCCAACCCCCACGGATCCCCGAAAAACATCAGTAATTGATTGACCCAAACGGAAAATATCGTGTGAAATTATGAAAAGTTCAGAAAAGACCGGCAGTTTCAAGTTGACGCAAGCCTGAAGAACCAAGTTCACAGACTCGAACTTGCCAGTATCAAAGCCATAAATTTATATAAATTTATACTAAATCATTTTAATTTGTCATTTCACAACAAGACAACCCTTCTATGACCCCCACCATCGAACTTGCCGTGTCCTAGGTTCCTCGAGCAGTCGCATCATGTCCGCCACCTCACCGGGTGAATTCTTTGTGGCAGAGCCCTCAGTGAAGAAAGGTCCTGTGCCCATGGAGCGGGGAACCGTGTTGAAAACCAAACACTTCCAGAGACCCAATTACCCTCCAGTAAATTAACATAGCCATGGTATAGATGGTCCATAGAAATAGATGGTTTATCGAACTTAATAGCATGGTGATTTTCCATGGCTATGTTAAATAACCAGATGGTACTTCATATTACTTCCTGGTTTTCATCTGCTTCTGCCAGAGAACCGTGTAGACAACTTCCGGGTTTGAAAAATCTTGGAGCCACTGCTACCCACTTCTGGAAACGTTGAAAAATCCTGTAACATCATGGATGCAACAGGATCAACAGCTACAAGAATTGCGAGGTGAACTGCAACCTCTTCAAAGGGCCACGCATTCTGTGCAGGCGTCCTGCCATGTGCTTGACTTGTGGTTCGCGATCCAGGTAAAAAAACCCAGCTTGCAATTTGGAAGCCTCTGCGACCAGCAACCTCAGGCTCAGGCCACGACAATTTCAGCTGTGCATATCAACACTGCCGGCCTTGCAGTTTTTTCTTCCCGTCAACATAAATTATAGGCATGGTTCCAAGTCTGAAGATGAACATTTTCGCAGGAGACCGATCCCATATTGTCAAAGAACAACTCTTCCACCCCCCCAGGTTTCCATCCCCATGTGATTCACAGGCACCAAATGATGCCTTCAGCACCCTGCCACAAGCTCCGCAGGGGTTGGAGGTAAGACTGGCCTCAGAACTGGGGCACAACTCCCCTTGAGGGCCTCCAAAAATTGTTGGGATCTATGGATGTGCATTTTCCACCTTTTTTCCATCATTTTCCTCTACCCTCTGGTAAACGTTTACAGAAAACTATGGAAAATCACAATTTTTCATGGGTAAATCCACTATTTCTATGGTTATTTTCAATAGCAAACTGTTTGTTTACTATAGGGTTTTGATAAACTTTGCCGCGTTCTCAACGGGTGCTTGGAACATCTTGGAACGCTTAGCGACTGTAGATTCTGAAGCAGCAAATGTCCGTCAAGGATTGAGTGGCAACAGTTATAAGCCTTTAAACACATATTTATATATATAGTATAGTGTAAAATATCATATATAGGCGTATTTATTATATATTGTATATGTATTAAAATCAAATTATGTGTATATATATATATATCATATGTCATATAGGTGTATTCAATATATATATATTGTATGTGTCAAAATCGTATTGTATATATCGCATATAGGCGTATTTATTATATATTGTATATGTACTAATATCAAATTATGTGTATATGTATATATATATATATCATATGTCATATAGGTGTATTCAATATATATTGTAAGTGTTAAAATCATATTGTATATATCACATATAGGCGTATTTATTATATATTGTATATGTATTAAAATCATATTATATATATACATATCATATATGTGTATTTATTATATTGTATATGTATTAATATCATATTATATATATGTATTAAATTAAATAAGTGTATTTATGATAAATTGTATATGTATCAATATCAAAATATATTATATCATATATAGTAGGATGAAGGTGTATTTATTATATTGTATATGTATTCACATCATATAATATATATATGTATTTAGTATATTGTATATGTATTTAAATGATTTTATATTTATCATATTGTTGAATTAATTATATATTGTATATGTATAAAAATCATATTGTATATATCATATATGTGTATCTATTATATTGTATATGTATTAATGTCATAATATATATATATATTTACATGAAGGATATGTGTATATATTATATTGTATATGTATTAATATCAAACTATGTATATATATATATATATCACATATAGGATATAGGTGTATGTATTATATTGTAAATGTATTAATATCATAATATATATCATATATAGGATGTAGGTGTATTTATTATATTGTGTATGTATAAAAATCATGCTATATGTATATAAATCATATATGTGTATTTGTTTATATATTGTATATGTGTTTATATCATATTAAATATGTATATATCATATATGTGTATTTAAACCATATTTTATATATGTATTTAAATCATAATATATCAGATATAGTAGGATATAGGTGTATTTATGATATTGCAAGTCTATTAATATCATAATATATATATATATATATATATATTATATAGGATATAGGTGTATTCATTATATTGTATATGTATTAATACGGTTAATACCATACTATATATATATCATATGTCATATATATATATATATATGTGTATTTTTCTATATTGTATATAATTATATATATATGGCAGTGTGTCAAAACCTTGTACCCCTGGTGAACATCAAAATAGCTGGTAAATGGATGTTCATCCCACTAAAAATGGTATTAATGTATTGATCCATACCCATATATTTATTTAATTTAACACCCGAAACAGCACAGCCGCAGAAAGCCAGTGGCTGGAGCCATAAGCCGCATCCACTCCAGGTGTGGAGGTCCATCCGGGATGGCAACTCACGACCTTCACCTGACGGAAGGCCCCTGGAAGATTTGAAGGTCAACTGTGATGAAACCATATGATAGTATATGTTTTATGCATTTTTATGCCACAATGTGGGATTATATCCCAATTCTGAGTTTGATATCCAAAATATTGGAGTGACAATGCCACCAGCATCTTAAACATAGTGGTTTTATGTCCAAATTCAATCTTCCATCAAAATATATCAACATAATCTATTGCCAATTCTTGATGGTTAATCCAATCCCCACTTCCAACCACTGCCATGTTCCCGAATCGTCGACAGTCTAGAGAAAATTCAGATTAGAAAAAGTCAAGTGCAGTTAAGTATGATTAAGATTGATAAAATATAGCGCGGTCAGTAAAGTGAAGTATAGATAAGTATAGATTAACCATTGATTAACCATTGATTATCCACTATTAACCATAGATTGACCATATATAGACTAACCATAGATTAAGCATATTATATATCTAACCATAGATTAGCCATACCATCAACCATAAGTATCCATAAGTATAGTGGGCCAAGTAGGATCTGATCGCCTTGGGATGGGATTTGGCCCACTCTTCGCAGAGCAAGACTTGACCCCGCTTGGCGTAGGCGTAGGCAAACCTGAGGCCAGGAACTCAAAATCATCAATAGATACCATGGTTAATAATGGTATGGTTAATCTATGGTTAGTCTATGGTTAGTCTATGGTTAATCTATATATGGTTCATCTATGGTTAATAGTGGATAATCAATAATGATTAATCTATGGTTAATCTATCGAGACTATGGTGATACGGGGGGATTCAGTGGGGTACCACTTTGAGTCATGGTCATCTATGACGACTGGATGAGAGCTGGGGGTACCTCCATTTTAGGAAACCTCCATAGTATTGTCCCAAGAAATGATATGTCATGCTAAAGAATCAACTAACCGGTTTTATTTTTCCACGATATAATGTCCCAAGAAATTTTGGGCAACTATGGAAAAGCGAAACTCTAGCTCCAACTGGTTACCCAGTTGAAAATAATGTCATTGTAATGTCGTAAACCCAATAATAAACATGTCCTAAACCATCCCCAAGTTTGAGGTTTTTGAAATTGGCTATACGGTCTATACGTCTAGAAGTGGGATGAAATGAAGGATGATGTCTATCATAACCCTCAGTCACTGTTGGTGAATCGGATAGTTCACTATTGGGTTTACCACGTGATGTGCAACCTTACGACCAGTAGCATTTGGTGAAGCATCCAGTAGCTTAAATGAATCTATATACGATGATTGAACCTTACCGGTGAAAACCTAGTTTGACCTATTTTAATGGTGTATCAATACCCCGCCATAGCCGCATTCTTCCATGAAGCTAGAACACCACTGACCAGTGCAAGGTATCAGTTTTCCACAAGACTTCCAAGGCAAAAAGAAATAGAAAAAAACAACATGATCAACATGGGATAAAATGGGTCTACACCAATGGCTTTGACACAGCGCTCACATTGGAATCTCCTTTTGGAGCAAATTTCCCTCGCGGTGAAAGCTGCCCTTACTTGCGGCTTGGCGCACTGACCATCGTACTTGCTAGTGCCTGGTGAAGGGAAAGCTTGGAATACCCTGCATAAATGCTGAATAAACTGCAGAAATCGATGTTCAACAGATCTATGGATAGAGAGTGAGGATTGTCCCATTGCCGCATCTTGATGTTTCTTGAAGGTGCCAATTCTAAAAGAATCACGCGTTTTGCGCACTTCCGCCAAGGGATTGCCGGCCTGTCCATGTAGCATCCTCCCACTTCGGAAAGGCCGTGTTGTACATGCCACCGCTGCTTACCACAACCTGCCAGCCGCACCCTGATCAAACATGTGGATTTCCCTGAAACAAACTCAGCCCAGAATCGCCGGAAAATGGAAAGTCACCCAACAACACCACAAATATATACACAAATATCAAAAACATTCAAAAACAACCACTTCGCCCACAACATGATCCAGAAACTCCCCAGGCATTTCCGTTTGGACTTCGACCCACTATTTTAGGCTCAGGAGCCAATCTCGAATCCACTGTTGCTTCCAGACATGGCATGGCCAACTTTCCCAGCAAGTAGGTGCCTTGGCTCAGGATCATTTTTCAGGTGGGAACTGTTAGGAACTGAGCTTCTCACATCAGATCATGGCCCAGGGGACCAGTGCCCAACCTGATGCTGGGTTCGTACCTGCCTCCAGAATTAATCGCAGGCGGACTTCGAGGTTTTTTTCACACTGCCAAAACCAGAAAACCGTCAAAAATCAGACAATTCATCAGAATGTCGTCAAATTTACGTCAATTAAACTGGCGATTGTCAGCAACCCATTTGATCTCAAGTTCAAAGTTGAATTTACCAGATTTTAGCATTGATGTGGTTACAATGCCACAAACCATCCCCCAGTCATCACAATTTTTATAGGTGGTACGGTTACCATGGTTACCATTCCCAGTCATGGGTGGTTTATGGCATTGTTTTAACCGCATTATAATACGGTTGATTATTGATTACCATAGATTTACTATAGATTTACCATAGATTTACCATAAATTTACCATAGATTTAACATACAGATTTACCATACAGATTTACCAAAAAGATTTACAATATAGATTTACCAGAGATTTACCAGTGATTTACCATAGATTTACCAGTGGTTTACCAGTGAATTACCAGTGATTTACCATATAGATTTACCAGTGATTTACCATAGATTTACCAGTGATTTACCAAAGATTTACCATGCATAGATTTACCAGTGATTTACCATATAGATTTACCAGTGATTTACCAGTGAATTACCAGTGATTTACCATAGATTTACCGACGGATTTACCATAGATTTACCATAGATTTACCAGTGATTTTCCAGTGATTTACCATAGATTTACCACAGATTTAGATAGATTTACCAGTGATTTACCATAGA